>Ga0070741_10005858_pt1 | contig 26862 bp, 25 predicted proteins | sample Coa_R1_4_FD_66440 | JGI IMG/M metagenome (GOLD analysis project Ga0070741, IMG submission 66440) | Surface soil microbial communities from Centralia Pennsylvania, which are recovering from an underground coalmine fire - Coalmine... | ecosystem: Environmental > Terrestrial > Soil > Unclassified ...
TGAGCTGACGACCCCGACGGGGGCAGCGCTGCTCGCCGCCCTGTGCTCGCGGTTCGGCCCCCTGCCCGAGATGGTGGTCGCCGCGACCGGGTTCGGGGCGGGGTCGCGCACGCTCGACCAGCTGCCGAACGTCACCCAGGTGGTGATCGGGGTGCCGCTGGCGACGGCCGGCGGCGGAAGCCAGCCCCTCGTCGAACTGGCGGCCAACGTCGACGACGCCACGGGGGAGACCATCGCCCACGCCGTCGGTGCTCTGCTCGAGGCCGGCGCCCTCGACGCCTGGGTGACGCCCGCGCTGATGAAGAAGGGCCGCCCGGGCCACGTCGTCAGCGCCCTCGCCGACGAGGCCCTTGCCGGTCAGGTCGCGGCCACGCTGATGGCCGAAACGGGCACGCTCGGCGTCCGCAGCCGGCGCGTCGACCGCGCCGCCGTGGACCGCTCGACCGCCGCCGTGCAGGTGGAGGGCACGGCGGTGCGCGTCAAGGTGAGCCCCGGCCGGGTGAAGGCCGAGCACGACGACGCCGCGCGCGTGGCGCGCCTGACGGGGCTCCCCGTCCGCGAGGTGGCGCGGCGGGCGGAGGACACATGGCGGCGCACGACGTGGGGCGAGGACCCGGCGTAACGGCGGGCCGCTGCGCCTTACTTGAACTGCACGCGCACGGTGATCGTGTTGTTGGCCGTGTTGCTCTCGCCCGTCAGCGGGAGAACGGTCACGTCGAGCTTCCCGGTCATCCCCGGGTCCGTCAGGAGCGGCTTCAGCGTGATGGCGCGCGTCGCGCCCGCAGCGAGGTCGGGGAAGTCCCGGAGGAACCGCGTCGGCCCCTTCGCCCCGTCCGGCGTGAAATAGACGTACACCTGGAGCGCGTGCTCAGGCACGTTCCCCACGTTCTCCAGCACGATCGACACCGACGTCGTGTGCGACGCCGGGATGACCTCGGTGCCGTCAGCCCCGATGGACACGACGCCGGGGTCCGTCTGGAAGGCCAGCACGGCAACGTCATGCACTGGCGTCGCCGACGTCGACGAGCGGAGCCGGTCCACGAACGCGGTCAGCTGGACCGTCGACCACTGCGACGCGTCGGTGATCCACGGCTGGTTGCCCGGCATGCCGGAGCCCGGCGGGAGCGCGCCGAGGAACAGGTCGAAGGCCCGGTCCCCCAACCCGAGGTCCTGCGAGACGGTGTAGAGCTGCGACACCGCCTCGCCCACACCGGCGTCCGCAGAGCTCGCCTGGGTCAGGGCCGCGTCCATGGCGGGACGGGCTTCGTTCACCGCCTTGAGCCGGACGCCGAGGGCGGCGACCAGGTACGCCTGGGCGACGCGCAACGACGGCGGCGGCGACAGCGTCTCGATGCTGACGAGCGTCGTCTTCACCTCGGCCGCCAGGCGGTCGAGGCGCCGGTCGATCCCGTTGCGCCCGAGGGTCACGGCCTGCGCCCGGACGTCGGCGAAGTCGCCTCCCTGGGCGGCGGACTGCTGGGCGCCGGGGCGGACCTGGTCGAGATAGGCCTGCACGGCCTCGTTGGCGTTCGGCCGGGACGACGAGGAGCCCTCGGCCACCAGCACGACGGCACTGAAGAGCGCGGCCAGGCCGACGAGCAGCGCCAAGCGGCGCCTGCGGGAGCCGGCCATCGGCGCCACACCCTACCGTCGCCCCCCCCGCCCCGGCCTCGTCCGCCGCGGCGCCGGCCGTCGTGGCGGTGGTCGTCCCGGCACCGCCGGCGTCCTCGCGTGCCCGTTCGCGGCCGCATTCGCCCGCTTTCGTCGCCCAGGCCCTACACCCTGGCGCCAGCCCGGTCGATCAGGGAGTGACCATGATCCTCATCGTCGACGACGACCCGGCCATGACGACGCTGCTGCAGCTCAGCTTCGAGCTGGAGGGCCATGTCGTCGTGACCGCCTCGAGCGGGGCGGAGGCGCTTGAACTGGCGCGCAAGATCCATCCCGCGGCGATGGTCGTAGACGTGATGATGCCCGAGATGGACGGCCTGGAGCTGATCCGCCAGCTGCGGGGCAACCAGGCCACCGCCGACATCCCGATCGTGTGCTGCTCCGCGAAATCGCTGTCCCACGACGTACAGGCGGGGTACGACGCCGGGGCCGACGATTACGTCGTCAAGCCGTTCGAGCCGTTCGAACTCATCCAGCTGGTCGAGCGCCGGGTGGCCGACCGGGCTGAGCCCCACGTCGTCGACTGACCACCGGCGACGCGCGAGCTGGTGAGCGGGGGGCGGGCGACGCGGCCTCGTCGCTGCTGAGCGGGGCGCGGGCGGCGCGGCCTCGTCGCTGCGGGGGGGGCGGCGGCCCCGCGGCGTCAGCTGCTGAGGGCGGCGCCGGCCCCGACGGCTACTTCCTCGGCAGCCTCCGCTGCGCCGGCGGCCGCGCCGGCCGCCGGTGCAGCGGCCGGGCGGCAGGCGGCGGCACCGGCCGGCCGCGTTCGAATCGGCCCATGAGCCGGAACAGGGCGACGGCGCCCCCGAACAGGGCCAGGCCCAGCCATTGCGACGACGCTTGGGCGCGCGGCACCAGGCCCACCCACAGCCCGAGGAAGGCCAGGGCGACGACGAGCAGGCCGGCCGATGCCGTCAGCGCCTGCGTGAGGCGCGCCGAGAAGACGAAGATCAGGAACCCGAGCACCGCCGCGGCCACGAGGAACCCGAACGCGGCCCACGGGGTCCCCGTCGACGACGGCCGACCGGAGTTGGCCAGGCCGTGGAGGACGACGGTGCCGGCGCCGGCGGGTACGACGGACACCTTGGTCACCGAGATCGGCTGGCGCGGCCGGTGGTCGGCGACCGTGGGGACGCGGGCCAGGGCGTCGAGCACGTCGGACCCCTCGGTCACCCACCCGACCGCGGTGTAGCGGTTGTCGAGGGCGTGGTCGTCGCTCAGCAGCAGCGTGAGCGCGGGTGCCTGCTCCCGGTCCGTCGAGTCGATGGACAGCGCGCCGGCGACGTTGCCCACCGTCCCCCGCTCGACGGGGAGGACCGTCGGCGAGGCAGGTGAGCCCGACGCGAAGACCTGCACGTACGCACCGGGGTCCGCCCTGCCCACATAGGCGCCGTTGTAGGCGCCCGATCTGGCCAACGATTCGAGGAGCTTCACGTGCTCGGGGGCATCGCGGGGCGACAGCGTCACGAGGATGTCGCCCATCGAGGTCGACAGCAGGATGCGCGGCCACGACGAGACGGGCCCGGCACCGGCGCTGGCGCCGATCGGGACCGGCCCGTGCAGGGTCAGGCCCGCCACCCCTGCCGCGTCGGCGACCAACGCGTGCGTGACCACGACGGTCACGATCGGCTTGGAGCCCGACAGCGGGACCGAGGCGATGGTGTCGACGACGTCCATGCCGGCTTCGACGTCGCCGAAGATCGTGTACTTCCCGTCGAGGTTCGGCGCGTCGCCGAGCAGCACCGAGAAGCTGCTCCCCCCGCTATCGGGCTTGCCGTCGTAGTGGGCCATCGAGAGCAGCCCCCGGTGGTGGCGGAGGCCGGGCGCGGCTTCGAGCGGCACCGTCTGGGCAGCGATGCTGCGCGCGGCAGCCGGGAGCGGCGACGAGCGCTGGTCGACGTCGACCTGGGCGACGAACCCGGGCACGACGCGGAAGAAGTCCGCGCCGTCGAGCGCACCCGAGCGGGCCAGGTCGAGCACATGGGCAACGGTCCTCGGCGCCACGCTGGGGAACAGGCCGAGCACGATGTCGCCCGCGTTGGTCTGGAGCACGACGCGCTCGGGCCCGAGCGGCGCCGGCGCGGCGGACACCGGCGAGGGCGCCAGGGCGCTGACCGCGAAGGCCGCGGCGAGCCCCGCCCCGGCGAGCGCCGCCGCAACGCGCCTCATCGCGCCGCCACCGCGACAGGCGTGAGCTCACCGGTGCGGGCCGGCGCGCGCTGGGCACCACCACCCGTCGATCCCGTGAGCTTGCGGAGCGTCGTCATCGTGGGTGACTGCACGCGAGGGTTCTTGAGCTTCCAGATGACGCCGTCGACGAAGAAGTGGTGGACCTGCACGGCGGCAAAGACCACCGCGATGCTGAACCCGAGCGGCTGGCCGAAGTGGCCGCCGATGTGCGGCAGCGCCCAGAACAGCAGGACGCCGCCGGCGCCACAGATGGCGGCCCACCGCAGCGACTCGACCCCGACGAAGCGCCATGACGGCGCCGCCCCAGCCTCGTCCTGTGACTCCTTCATCTGCACGCTCCACGCGATCAGCAGGTACTGCAGCGAGTGGAAGAAGGGGACCATGTAGTTGAAGCTGACGAGGTACAGGCCGCCACGGGGGACGAACCAGACCGCTTGCGCGGCCGCGGGCAGCAGCACGATCCACGGGATGATCTGGCGGTCGTGCACCGCGCGCCACAGCATCATCACTCCGAACGCGACGAGGCACACCCACATGGCGTCGCGCAGCAGGCGCGGCAGCCACTCGTGCAGCCCGAGCACCGGGTACGTCACCGCGTAGAACGGCTGGGGCTTGACGCCGGCGAGCTCTGCGTAGGCGCTGCCCTGAGCGAAGGTGAGGAAGATGAAGCCGGCAATCGCCTTGCGCTCCCACGGACGCACGTCGAAGCCCGCACGTCGCGCGTAGATGAGCGTGATCCCGAGCGTCTGGGCGGAGAAGTGGTAGGGCGACCAGATCAGGTAGAGCTTGACGAACAACGGGGCGACGGCGTGCGGTGAGGCGTAGGAGGCGACGACCACCGCAAGCAGCAGCAACGGCACGAGCGTTGCCGTCATCGGGTACTGCCGCACGTTCGAGCGGGTCCGGTACAGGCGGTAGTTCGTCGACGCGAAGTGCGGGTAGTTGCACACCCACACGAGCGCCAGCGAGAGCGACGCCAGGCGCGACGACGACGCGAACGACTTGTCGTAGAGGCAGACGAAGTACAGGACGAGCGAGGCGCCGCCGATCAGGAGGAAGTCGACCGGCGCACTGACGAAGTAGCGGTCCTTGGGGGGCCTCTCGCTCACGGTTCGCGTCTCCTCACGCACGCCCAACTAGTCGGCCGGCCGGTCCCGCGGCCTGAGCTGCTGTCCCCGCCGGAATCTTGGCACAGCCGCGGTAGGTTCCCGGGCATGAGCCACGAAGTGCGCGGGGTGGTCGCGCCCGGCAAGGGCGCAAAAGTGGAGGTCACGAGCATCGTCGTGCCGGACCCGGGCCCCGGCGAGGCGCTCGTGCGCGTCCGGGCCTGCGGCGTCTGCCACACCGACCTCCACTACCGGGAAGGGGCGATCAACGACGACTTCCCCTTCCTGCTCGGCCACGAGGCTGCGGGCACGGTGGAAGCCGTCGGGCCCGGCGTCGAGGGCCTGGCCCCCGGCGACTACGTCGTGATCGCCTGGCGGGCGCCGTGCGGGACGTGCCGGTCATGCCTGCGCGGGCGGCCCTGGTACTGCTTCGCCTCCCGCAACGCGGCGCAGCCGATGACGCTGCCCGACGGCACTGCCCTGTCCCCGGCGCTGGGGATCGGTGCCTTCGCCGAGCTGACCCTCGTCGCTGCCGGGCAGGCGGTGCCCATCGACCCGGCGGCGCGGCCCGAGGCCGCCGGGCTGATCGGGTGCGGGGTCATGGCCGGGTTCGGCGCCGCGGTCAACACGGGCAACGTGCAGCGCGGTGACACCGTCGCCGTCATCGGCTGCGGCGGCGTGGGCGACGCCGCCATCGCGGGCGCGACGATCGCGGGTGCCCGCCGGGTGATCGCGGTCGACGTCGACCCGCGCAAGCTCGAGTGGGCCCGCCGCTTCGGTGCGACCGACGTCGTCGACGCGCGCAGCGAGGACCCGGTCGAGGCCATCCGTGCCCTCACCGGCGGCAACGGTGCCGACGTCGTCATCGAAGCGGTCGGTTCGCCGGTGACCTACAAGCAGGCGTTCTTCGCGCGCGACCTCGCGGGCACGCTCGTGCAGGTCGGGGTCCCGGACCCGAGCATGACGATCGAGCTGCCGATGATCGAACTGTTCGGGCGGGGCGGCGCCTTGAAGTCCTCGTGGTACGGCGACTGCCTGCCGACACGCGACTTCCCGATGCTCATCGGGCTCTACCTCGCCGGGCGGCTCGACCTCGACGGGTTTGTGAGCGAGACGATCGGGCTGGACGGCGTCGAGGAGGCGTTCGCGCGCATGCAGCGCGGTGAGGTGCTGCGCTCCGTCGTCGTGCTGTGACCTCGCTGGCTAGGCTCCGCACCGAAGGAGGAGCCATGGCACACCGTCGCTGAGCGTTCGACGCACCGCCCGGTCGGGCGGCAACGGCGACCGTGGGCCTCTGAGCGACGCGAGCGCTCCCGGTCGTCGACCCTACGACAACCGCATTCAAGGAGCGCAGATGCCTTACAACCGTGACGCGCTACAGCGCGTGATCGATACCGTCGTCTCCCCCGCAGCCCGGGAGACCGACACGTCCGGGAAGTTCCCCACCGGGGCCGTGGCCGCCCTCGGGACCGCGGGCCTTCTTGGTGCCGACATCGGGCTGCGCGACGCGGCAGGCGTCGTGCGCAACCTTGCCGGCGCATGCGGCTCCACGGCGATGGTCACGCTCATGCACTACGCGGCGACGGCGGTCGTCGGCACGTACGGGCCGCCGGCCGTACGCGAGGCGATCGCGGACGGGCGGCACCTCACGACGCTGGCGTTCTCCGAGGCAGGCTCGCGCAGCCACTTCTGGGCGCCGCTCGGCACGGCGACCGCGGTCGGCGCCGAGGTCCGGCTCGACGCCCGCAAGAGCTGGGTGACCTCCGCCAGCCAGGCCGACAGCTACGTGTGGTCGAGCCGGCCGCTGGCGGCGGACGGCCCGATGACGCTGTGGCTCGTGCCCTCGACCGCCCCCGGCCTCACGACGCCCGAGCCATTCGACGGGCTCGGGCTGCGCGGCAACAACTCCATGCCCGTCATCGCCGACGGCGTGCTGGTGTCGCCGTCCGCCATGCTCGGCAGCGACGGTGCCGGCCTCGACATCGCCTTGGCGGCGGCCCTGCCCTGGTTCCTCGTGCTGTCGGCCGCGTTCAGCGTGGGGCTCATGGAGGCGACCCTCGCCGAGACCGGGGCGCACCTGCGGTCGACGCGTCTCGAGCACCTCGGCCAGACCCTCGCCGACCAGCCCGTCGTGCGCGCCGACCACGCCCGCATGCGCCTCGCGCTCGACCAGGCCTCGGCCCTGTTGGAGGACGCGCTCGCCGCGCTCGAATCGGGCCGCGACGACGCCACGCTCCGAGTGCTCGAGGTCAAGGCTGCAGCTGGCGAGGCCGCCATCCACGTCACGGACCTGGCCATGAAGGTCGCCGGAGGTGCCGCCTTCCGGAAGGAGGTCGGCACCGAGCGCAGGTTCCGCGACGCCCGGGCCGCGCGCGTCATGGCGCCGACAACCGACGCCCTCCTCGACTTCATCGGGCGCGCCATCAACGGGCTGCCGCTCCTATGACCCTCCTCCTCGGCGCCGTCGCGTACGACCCAAAGGTGGTGACGATCTGGGACGGGTTCCGGCGCTGGTTGGCCGAGCACGACCTGGCGTTCGACTACGTCCTGTACTCCAACTACGAACGGCAGGTCGAAGCCCTCGTTGCCGGCCACATCGACGTGGCGTGGAACTCTCCGCTCGCCTGGGTGCGGACACGCCGGCTTGCGCCATCTGCCCGCGCCGTCGCGATGCGGGACTCCGACCGCGACCTGACATCCGTGATCGTCGTGCGCCAGGACTCACCGGCCACATCGGTCGCCGACCTCGCTGGTCGCGTCGTCGCGACGGGTGCCATCGACTCGCCGCAGGCGACGCTGATCCCGCTGCGCCTGCTCGAGGGCGTCGGTGCCACGGTCCGCCGGTTCGATGTCGGCGTCGGGCTCCATGGTGACCACATTGGCGGCGAGCGCGACGCCGCCGCCGCGCTGCGCGCCGGCGAGGTGGACGCGGCCTGCATGATCGACGGCAACCACCTGCTGTTCGCGCGAGAAGGGCTGCTGCCGCCGGGCTCAACGCGCGTCATCGCCCAGACGCCGCCCTACGACCACTGCAACATGAGCGTGGTCGGCGCCGATGTCAGCGAGTTCGTCGCACTGCTGCTCGGCATGGACTACGCCGACCCGGGCGTGCGCCCCCTGCTGGACCTCGAAGGGCTCAAGCAATGGCTGCCCGGACGGACGACCGGCTACGCGCAGCTGGAGGGCGCAGTGGACACAGCCGGGTTCTACGGGCCCGGAGGGGAGGTGACCGCTGCCGGGTACCGACCCTGAGGACGCGCTCGACCTCGGGAGCCTTGGCCTCGAGGGCACGCTCGACCTCGGGAGCACGCTCGACCTCGGGAGCCTTGGCCTTGACGGCGGCGGGCACCTGCTCGTGGCGCGCGCGCTGGCGGCCCGCCCGCGGGTCCGCGTCACCGGCCTCGACCCGCACCTCAAGGTCCACCTGGGAGCGTGGGCGCGCGGGACCGGCCACCGCGTGGAGGGGGACGTGGTCGTGCGTGGGCCCTTCGACGCGCGGCGAATGGCGGGAGCCGAGCGGGCGGGCTCGGCGGCGTCCCCGGTCGAGCGCCCTCCGGCGGCGTGGGGACTGGCAGCGCGGGGCGCCCTCGTCGAGGCGGGGGGCCCGGCGCTCGTGGCCGCCGACCTCGACGCGCGGGCCGAGGTGTGGACGGACCTCGCGCCGAAGCTGTACGCGCAGGCGGCGGCCGGGCAGTGGGACCCGGCCACGGCCGTCGACTGGGCGGCCCCGGTCGCCCTGCCGGACGACGTCGAGGACGCGGTCGTCCAGCTCATGACGTACCTGGTCGAGAACGAGCAGGCGGCCCTCATGGTGCCGGCGCGCTTCCTGGCGCGGATCCATCCTCACTTCCGCGAAGTCGTGCAGTTCCTCGCCACCCAGGTCGCCGACGAGGCTCGCCACGTCGAGGTCTTCACCCGCCGGGCCACGCTGAGCGGCCGGGAGCCAGGCGTCTCTGGCGCGGGCGGGCGCGCATCGCTCCAGACCCTGCTCGACGAGCCGGAGTGGGCGACGGCGTCGTTCCTGTTGTCGGCCCTCGGCGAGGGCACGTTCCTCTCACTGCTGTCGTTCCTCGAGGCGCACGCCCCTGACCCGGTGACCCGCGAGGTCAGCCACCTCGCGCTCCAGGACGAAGCCCGGCACGTGGCGTTCGCCCTCGGCCACCTCTCTGCCCACCTTGCGGCCGACCCGTCCGTCCGCGACCGGCTGCGGCGCGCCGTGGAACGGCGCCACGACGCGCTCGCCGCGACCGCGGGGCTGGCGCCGGCCGTCCACGACGCCCTCGTCGTGATCGCCGCGGGCTCGTGGGAGCCGGCCGCGATTGCCCGCGGGTGGGCGGCGGTCCAACAGCTGCAGGCGGACATGGACGAGGGGCGCCAGCGGCGGCTCGTGCGCCTCGGCTTCACGGAGCGCGACGCGGAATCGCTCTCGGCGCTCCACACCCGCAACTTCATGTGAGCGTGCTCAGGCCGGAGCGGCGGCTGCCGTGCGGGCCTGCTCGGCGCGCCGGTCGCGGTACTCGCGCCAGGTGAGCACGGCAACCAGGATGTCGAAGAGCGTGAGCGCGATCAGCCCCGCGGATGGCTTCTGGGTCAGCCGGTAGGTCTGGTACACGACGAACGCGCCGAGCAGCGCGATCAACCACGGGTAGGCCCACAGCTTGCCCTTGAGCACGAGCATGACCAGCACCACCTTGGTGACGCCATGGAGCAGGAGGTAGACCGCCGCGTACACCGTGCTGCTGGTCGTGAGCTGGCTGGCCGAGTGCAGGATGTGGCGGGCGATGAAGTCGTGCGGGTCCTGGGCCAGCTCGTGGGCGGTGGCCCAGCGGGCCAGGTGGTTGATGGAGGCCGGCGATACGAAGAACAGGACGATCCCGCCGATGGTCTCGAGCAGTCCGTCGAGCCCCTTGAGGACGACGCTGATACGGAACGCGACGTCGAGGCGCTTCGACGGCCCCTCTTCCGCTGCGCCGGGACGGCTCGGCTCGGGTTCGCGCCGGTCCGCCACGTCAGGCCGGCGCCAGGTCGGCCGTGGGGCCGGTCCACACCGCTGACGGCGCGGGACCGGCGTGGCCGTCGGGCTGGCTCGTCGAATGCTCGTTGGCCACGTGGTGGGTTACCGACGAGACCCCGAACCGGTTGGTACGCCGGGGTCTGCGGTGGGGGCGTCCGTCACCGTTGCCACGGTAGTCAGGCGTTGTCCGCAACGGGCGAGGGACCGGGTGATCGTTCCGGTGGCGCTGCACGCGCGCCCTCCGCACGGGGCGCGGGCTGCACCGCCGTGCCTGCGGAGGTCGTCACGACGCGCACGATGGCTGCCCGTCCCATCGAGCAGCCATCGTGGCGAACCCGCAGCCCCACTGAGCCACGCCTACATGGCGTGCGCCAGGTACTCAGGCGAGCCGACGATGGCGGCGATCACCTGATTGTCTGTCGCCCCGTTGGCGAGCGCCTGCGACCAGAGGCCAACCTCCCACGCCGCTGGCGATCGCCCGAGCAGGCTCTCGTACAGGGTGGTGACGAACAGCGCCCGGTACTCGCCGCTCGACTCGATCGCCGCAGCAATCTGGGTGCGCGGCACCCCGGCGCCTGCCTGGTACGCCCAGAAGGCGAGCCCGGCGGGCTCGGGCGAACGCCCGAGCAGGTCCTGATAGGTCGCCGCCACCCACTCGGGGATGTTGCCACCGTGGGTGACGAAGTACTCGTCAGAACCCACCAGTGCGGCCTCGAGGGCCTCGGGGGCCCAGCCCCGACCGAGGAGGCTGACGTACAGGGACTCCCCGGCGGCATCGGGGCCACGGCTCAGGCAGTCGCTGTAGGCACCGTTCACCTGGCGGAGCCGGTACTCCGGGCTCGCCAGCACCGACGCGGCCACTGCGCTACGGGTCACGCCCGCGTCCAGGGCTGCGGACCAGAGCGCAAGCCCGCCCGGGTCAGGCTGACGCCCGAGCAGGTCCTGGTACAGCTGCGACACGAACTGCTTGCTGGCCGGCAGCTGGCTGGGCGAGGGCAACGCCGGCGACACGACGATGATCGCGTTGCTCGTGCCCTGGACCCCGGAGTTCACGGTGTCCACCGCAGTGACCGACTCAGTCCCAGTCGACCACAGCGTCACCGCGAACGTCCCAGAACCTCCGTACAGCATGCTGCTGGGCGGCAACGCCGCCGGCCAGCCGCTTGCCGTGAACCGAACGACCCCGCCGTAGCCCACCGCGACGTTCCCGTACTGGTCAAGCGCCGTGACCGTCAACGAGAAGGGCACGCCAGCGGTCACCACGCCCGGAGCGCCCACGCTGAAATGGGTCGCCGCCCATGGCGGCCCGACGGCAATGGTCGCCGTCCCGCTCAGGGCGAGCACGGGGTCGCTCGCGGTAATGACCTGGTAGCCGCCGGTGCGCAGGACCGCGGTGACGGTGCCCTGCCCGTTGGTGAGCAACAGGCTGGACGGCGACACGGTTGCCGACGGGTCGCTCGACCCGAACGACACCATCCCGTTGAAGCCCGTCGCCACCGAGCCGGTGCCCGTCCGTGCGCTGACGGTGACCGCAAAGGCCCAACCGGGCGTCACGGTTGTCGGGGCGCTCACCCACAAGCGCGTCGCACCCGCGGAGGTCTCCACCCTGAGGCTGCTGTTGCCGGTGATGCTGGCATTGACGGTGTCAGTGGCTGTCACCGTCTGTTGGCCCGCCGTGACCAGGGTGGCCAAGAAGGCGCCCTGGCCATCGGTGAGCCCGCTGCTCGTCGGCAGCTTCGCCGAACCGTCAGACGACGCGAACGTCACGGTACCGGCATAGCTGCTGAGCACCGCGTTGCCCGACGGGTCAGTGGCGGTGACAGTGAAGGCGAACGGGGAACCGGCAACCACCGCACCTACCGGCGGCGAGGCCTGGACCACGAGGGACGCGAGCACGGCCTTGACGCTGGTACTCCCAGTGATGGTGGGCACCTTGGTGTCGGTGGCCGTCACCGTCGTGATCCCGAGGGTCTTCACAGTCGCCGTAAACGTGCCCTCCCCAGCGACGAGCGCCTTCGGCGCCGGCGGAGTGGCGTTACCGTCGCTCAACGTGATCTGCACGCTGCCGGTGTAGTCCTTGACGACCGCGTCTGACTTATCACGCGCGCTCACTGACACAACGAACGGCGCGCTCGCCGCGACCAACGGGGTAGGCGTCACCACCGCGGACGACACGTCTACCGACAGGTGATCGACATCGGCCGTGGTGGCGGCCGCAGGCGTTGCCTGGTTCGGCGCTGCTACCGCCACCAGTGACAGCCCCATAAGGGCCACGACCAACGTGACGAGCACCGCGCCGGTCCGATGCACTCTTCGTCTCGGTTCCATCGCCGAACCTCCTCTCCCTCGAGGCTCGGCCCGCCATCCGCCCGTCGCAGCGCACCGCGCCACTACGTCAATCGTGCGCCGGAGCGCGCACCGCCTCTAGGGCCCTTCGTTCGAACGCCGTCGGCATTGGTCCTTTCGCCCCGGGCTGCAAGGGACTTCCGACTCTTGCCTCTGCACGGAGGCGGGCGGGCGCGGCCGGCGAGAGTACGTCGCCCACGCGTCCGGGGACCCCAGTCGAGAGGCCGCCAGCCGGCTCCACCATGGCCGTCGGCGCCGCCCTCGGGCGCGACCCATTGTCGGTGGGGTGCGGCCATCGAGCTGCCGCCGCTGCGAGGCCGGACGAGGCCACGGGCCCCCACGGGAGCCTTCAGGCCCAGCCGCGCCGGGGTCGAGCGCGGCCTCGCCGACAGTGACGGGGGTCCCGTCCACAACCCTGTGGTGGGCGAGGGGGGACTTGAACCCCCACGACCTTGCGGTCACTGGCACCTGAAGCCAGCGCGTCTGCCTATTCCGCCACTCGCCCGAGCAGCAGGGGCGCGATGGTAGCCGAGGGCGCTCGCGCCACGAACGGCCGCAGGCGCGCTGGGTACGATTTTCCACGCCCATGGGACTCCAACGGTTCGAGCAGCGCCTCGAGCGCCTTGTCGAAGGCGTGTTCGCCAAGGCCTTCCGAGGCGGGCTCCAGCCCGTCGAGCTCGGGCGCCGCCTCGTCCGCGAGATGGACACCCACCGAGCGCTCGGGCTGCGGGGCGTGCTGGTCCCCAACCGGTTCACGATCGCGTTGAACCCCGAGGACCGGGCGCGGTTCGCATCGATCGAGCACACCCTCGTCGCCGAGCTGGTCGACACGGCCCGGCACCACGCACGCGAGGAGGGCTACCGGTTCCCCGGCGCCGTCAGCGTCGAACTGGTCGCCGACGGGCGCGTCCCCGTGGGGTCGTTCCACCTCGAGGGCCAGCTCGTCGAGGGCGGCCCGACCGCCGGGCTCGTCCTCGCCGACGGGTCGCGTTTCGACGTCCCCGACGAGCCGGTCACGGTCGGGCGGGCGCCTGACTGCGACCTCGTCCTCGCCGACCCGACGGTCTCCAAGCACCACTTCGAGCTCCGGCACGAGGGCTCGACCGTCGTGCTGGTCGACCTCGGCTCGACGAACGGCACCCGGGTCAACGACATCGGGGTGCGCGACCGCGTGCTCGTCGACGGCGACCGCATCCGGGTCGGCGCGACGGTGCTGCGCTTCGAGACGGTCTGAGGTGCCCGAGTCACTGCTGCGCATCCTCAACGGCCTGCTCCTCGTGGTGCTGGGGCTGTTCTTCCTGCGCGTCCTCCGTGCCGCATGGGTCCAGGTCAACGCCCCACCCCTCTCCCCCCCGCCCGCGCCTTCCCAAGCGGCCGCGCCGCCACCCCCTCCGCCGATCCGGCTGCGTGTCCTCGAACCCCCAGAGCAGCGCGGCCGCGTGTACGAGCTCGCCGACGAGGTGACGGTCGGCCGGGCGCCCGGCTGCGGTGTCTCACTACCCGACTCGACGGTGAGCCAGCTGCACGCCCGGGTCTTCCGGCGTGACGGGTCGTTCTATGTCGAGGACCTCGGCTCGACGAACGGCACGTGGCTCAACCGCGGCCGCGTCGGCGCGGCCGTCCCCCTCAAGCGCGGCGACCGCGTGCGCGTGGGGTCGACACTGCTCGAGGTGACGCGGTGACGTCGCTGCGGTGGGGGTCGGCCACCGACACGGGGCTGGTCCGACGCAACAACCAGGACCACCTGCTCGTCGACGGCCGGTTGTTCGCCGTCGCCGACGGGATGGGGGGCCACGCCGCGGGCGAGGTCGCGTCACAGGTCGCCATCGACGCCCTCCGCAGCGCGTTCGAGGCGACGGGCGACAACCCGCACCCCGACGACCTCGTCGGCGCCGTCCGGCAGGCCAACAGCGCCGTGATCGCGCGCGCCGAGACCGACCCGGCGTTGCGCGGCATGGGGACCACGCTCACCGCCGCCGCGGTGGTTGTCGAGGACGACGAGGAGCGCATCGCCATCGCGAACGTCGGTGACTCGCGGGCCTACGTCTTCGCCCATGGTGACCTCACGCAGCTCACCGAGGACCACAACGTCGCCGAGGAGCTGGCGCGCAGCGGCCAGATCAACCCGGAGGACGTCGGGCACCACCCGCAGCGCCACATCCTCACGCGCGCGATCGGCATCTTCCCGGATGTCGACGTCGACGTCTGGGAAGTGCTCCCCTACCCCGGCGACCGGGTGCTGCTGTGCAGCGACGGGCTCGTCCGTGAGGTCAACGACGACCAGATCGCCGCCGTCCTCCGCCGCCTCGGCGACCCCGGCGAGGCCGCACAGGAGCTCGTGGCACGGGCCCGTGCGGCCGGCGGCTCCGACAACATCACCGTCGTGCTGATCGACGTCGTCGACGGCCACCCCGTCGCACCCGGAGCGGCGGGCGCCGCCGAGTCGCGCCCGACGGGGACCGCAGACGCCGACGTCAGCGTGCACGCGGCCGGGCGCGGCGGCAAAGGCGGTGCCGCTGCGCCGGTGCTGGTACGCCCCGTCGCGCGCAAGGACGGGCCGCTCCACCGCCGCCGCAAGCCGGAGCCCAAGGTGCGCGACGAGGCGCCGCGAGCCGCGGCTGACCCAGGCCCGAGCGAGGCGCGCCCGACCGTGCCGCGACGGCGGCGGGTGACCGTGCGGGTCGTCGTGTTCGTCGTCGTGCTCGTGGCGCTGGTCGTGGCCGCCCTTTTCGCCGTCGCCGCCTACGCCCGCGGGTCGTACTTCGTGACGCTGGGCCTCCCGGGCACGGCGCCGCCGTCACCGCTGGCCACTCCGGCGAGCCGCCCGCTCGTCATCGAGAGGGGCCGCCCTGGTGGGCTGCTGTGGTTCGAGCCCACGATCGTCGAGCGCACGCAGGTACTGAGCGACGAAGTCCTGCCGTCCCGCCTCCCGCAACTGCGTGACGGCCAGGTCGAGCCGAGCCTCAAGGCGGCGCGCACGTTCGTGTCCAACCTCATCAAGGAAGCGGCTCAGGCGGCCCCGCAGACCACGACGCCGTGACCGCGGTCCAAGGCCGAGCTGGCCCTGCCCGAACCGAGCGCCGGGCCGAGCGCCGCTACCGCCGCGCCGTCCGTCGCTGGGAAGCGGCGAACCGGACCACGGAGCTCGGCCTGATGGTCCTCGTGACCATCATCGTCGTGGGCGCGTACATCCTCGCCAGCCTGGGCAAGACGGCCTCGCTCCCCGTGAACCTCGGGCCGTTCCTCGCCGTGGTGATCGGCCTGCTGCTGTGCGGGCACATCGCCTTGCGCGTGCTCGCGCCGCGCGCCGACCCGGTGCTGCTCCCGATGGCCGCGCTGCTCAACGGGCTCGGCTACGTCGTGATCGTCCGCCTGAGCCGCCACCAGGCCGCGCTCCAGGCGGTGTGGACGGGGCTGGGCATGGCCGCGTTCATCGCGACCCTCGCCGTGGTCAGGCGCGTCCGCGATCTCGACCGGTACCGCTACGTGATCGGGCTCACCGGCATCGGGCTGCTCGTGCTGCCGTTGGTACCGCACCTCGGGGAGAACATCAGCGGGTCGCGCGTCTGGGTCCATCTGGGCACGATCAACTTCGAGCCAGGCGAGCTGGCGAAGGTGCTCCTGGTCGTGTTCTGCGCGTCGTACCTCGGCGAGAAGTACGACGTCCTCGCCTCGGGTGACCGCCGCTGGGGCGTCGTGCGCCTCCCCGACCTGCGCGCCCTCGGGCCGGTCGCCCTGGCATGGGGCATGTCGATCGTCATCATGGTCGCAGAGCACGACCTCGGGATGTCGATGCTCTACTTCTTCCTCTTCATCACCTTGCTGTACGTCTCGACGGGACGCGCCCGCTACGCCGTGGCGGGGGCGGTCATGTTCGCCGGTGCCGCGGTGGTCGCCTACAAAACGTCGGCGGTCCTCCACGAACGGGTCACGGTCTGGCTCAACCCGTGGAAGACGGCACAGGGGTCCGGGTTCCAGCTCATCCAGGCCATGTTCGCCTTCGCCGCCGGCGGCACGGTCGGCACGGGCCTCGCCCTCGGGAGCCCGACGCGCATCCCTGCGGTCCAGACCGACTTCATCTTCGCCGCCATCGGTGAGGAGCTCGGACTCGTCGGCACGGTCGCCGTGCTCGCCGCCTTCCTCATCATCGTCGCCGTGGGCCTCCGGGTGGCGCTGCGCGCCGACCATCCGTTCGACAAGCTGCTCGCTGTCGGCGCCGCGGCCGTCTTCGGGCTGCAGACCTTCATCATCATCAGCGGGGTCATCCGCCTGCTGCCCCTCACCGGCATCACGCTGCCGTTCGTCTCCTACGGCGGCTCGTCGTTGCTCACGAACTACATCCTCCTTGCGCTCTTGCTGCGGACCAGCGACACGTCGGCGCGCCACGCCGCCGGGGCCGCGCCGTGAACCGCAGCATCCGCGTGTTCGGCGTGGTGGTGATGCTGCTGTTCGTCGCCCTCGTGGCGCAGCTCACCAACCTGCAGGTCGTCGGCGCCAAGCGCCTCAACCACAACCCGCGCAACACCCGCCAGGTCATCGCCGACTTCAGCCGGCCCCGGGGTGTGATCGAGACGGCGGACGGCGTGGTGATCGCCCAGTCCGTCCCCTCGAACGACATCTACAAGTACCAGCGCGTGTACCCGAAGGGCCTGCAGTACCCGTTCACGACCGGCTTCTTCTCGTTCCGCTACGGGGCGTCCGGCGTCGAGTCGCAGTACAGCGGGTACCTGTCCGGCCGCAACCTGCCGCTCGCCGGGGGGCTCAGCCAACTGCTCGCGCCGGGCGTCCGGACCGGGAACGTGCGCCTCACGCTGAGCGACTACCTGCAGCAGGCCGCCACGTTCTTCCTGGGCCAGCGGGTCGGAGCGGTCGTCGCCCTCGACCCCCGCGACGGCTCGGTGCTCGCACTGGCGAGCCAGCCGTCCTTCGACCCGAACGAGCTCGCGTCGCACAACCCGACCGTCGAGTCGCAGGCCTACAACAGCCTGCTCAAGGACCCCCTCAACCCGATGCTGCCGCGCGTCTACCGCCAGAGCTATGCGCCCGGGTCAACGTTCAAGACCGTGACCGCCTCGGCGGTGTTCGACCACAACCCGTCCCTCGCGACGAAGGTCTACCCGACCACCAACGCGCTCACGCTGCCGCAGACCACCAACAAGCTCCACAACTTCGGGGGCGAAACGTGCGGCGGCCAGTTGCCGACGCTGTTCACCATCAGCTGCGACACGGGGTTCGGCCAGGTCGGTCTCGACCTCGGCGCCCAGTCGCTCTCCGCCGAGGCGCAGGCCTTCGGCTTCAACCAGGTGCCGCCGCTCGACCTGCCCGGTGTGTTCAAGTCGACGTTCCCGCCGGCGTCCTTCTTCACCGACCAGCTCCCGCTCGTCGCCTTCAGCGCGATCGGGCAGGACGACGTCTCCGCCACCCCGTTGCAGATGGCACTGATCGCGTCGGCGATCGCCAACCACGGGGTGATCATGGCGCCCCACGTCCTGAAGGACGTCCACGACTCCCAGGGCAACCTGGTGGCATCGTTCACCCCCAAGCCGTGGCTTACCGCCACGTCGCCGTCGACGGCGGACCAGGTCAAGGCGTTCATGGTCTCCGTCGTCCAGCAGGGCACCGGTACCGCCGTGCAGCTGCCCGGTCTGCAGGTCGCCGCCAAGACGGGCACGGCCGAGGTGACGGCGAACGCGACGAACGCGTGGATGATCGCGTTCGCGCCTGCGGACAATCCGGTCATCGCCATCGCCGTCGTGCTCCCCAACCTCCCCGGCGTGGGCAACGAAGTGACCGGCGGCGTCAAGGCGGCGCCCATCGTCCGCGGCCTCCTGAGCGCGTGGCTGCAGCACCCGCACCCGTGAACGCGAAGGCCCCCCGGTAGGCTGGGGGCCCAGTGGCGACGCCCCCCCAGCAGGTTTACAACGACCGGTACGAACCGGTCCGCCTGGCCGCGCGCGGGGGCATGGCCGAGGTCTGGGTCGCCCATGACGCGCAGCTCGACCGGCCCGTCGCGTTGAAGGTCCTGTTCCCGGAGCTGAGCGTCGACCCCAACTTCGTCGAGCGGTTCCGCCGGGAGGCGCAGGCGGCGGCCAACCTCAGCCACCCCAACATCGTCTCCATCTACGACTGGGGCGAGGCCGGGAGCACCTACTTCATCGTCATGGAGTACGTCGAGGGCCGGCCGCTGTCGGAGCTCCTCCGCGCCGAGGGCCGCCTGGCCCCGATGCGCGCCGCCACCATCGCGGCCGACGTCGCCGCCGCCCTCGGCTTCGCGCACCGCAACGGCGTGGTGCACCGCGACGTGAAGCCCGGCAACGTCCTCATCACCGACGACGACCACGTGAAGGTGACCGACTTCGGCATCGCCATGGCCGTCGGGACCCAGGACCACCTCACCCAGACCGGGGCGGTCATGGGCACGGCGACGTACTTCTCCCCGGAACAGGCACAGGGCCTTCCCGTCGACCAGCGCAGTGACGTGTACTCACTCGGTGTCGTGCTGTACGAGCTCGTCACCGGGCGGCCGCCGTTCGTCGCCGACGGGCCAGTTGCCGTCGCCTACAAGCACGTGCACGAGGACCCCGTGCCGCCGAGCGAGCTCGACCCGTCGCTCCCGGCGCCCCTCGAGGCGATCATCATGCAGGCCCTCGAGAAGGACGTCCGCAACCGGTACGCGACCGCCGAGGAGTTCCGCGCCGACCTCAACCGGTTCCGGTCGGGCCGCCCGGTGCTGGCCGACCCGAGGCCGGCGCCGGTGGCGTCGGCGGCGCCGGCTCCCCCCGACGCGCCGGCTGCCGTGTTCGACGCGCCGGCGGCCGACGGCGGGAACGGCAACGGGAACGGTGCGGCGACTGGCGTCGGCGCACCCCCGCCGGTCTTCGCCGGCCCCCCGCCCGGGGACGGGGAGGGCCCCGGATGGGACGAGGACGAACAGGCGGGCGAGGGCCGCAGCGCGGCGTGGCGCTACCTGGTGCTGCTCGTGCTCCTGCTCGTCGCCCTCGCCGTCGTGCTGGTCCTGCTCGGCCGCCAGCTCGGCCTCGTGAACTCGAACAACGGCAGCAACACCCAGACGGCGCCACCGCCGCCGACGGCACCGATCAGCATGCCGACCGACCTCATCGGCAAGTCGTTCACCGACGCGGCCAACGAGGTGCAGGCCCTCGGGCTGCACTACGAGCGCGTCGACGTGGAGGACACGCAGCACGTGCAGAACACGGTGATCAACACCAGCCCCGCCGCGGGCCGGCAGGTCTCCGGGGACACCGTCGTCACCCTCGACGTCAGCAGCGGGCCGGCACCCATCACCGAGCCCGACGTCGTCGGTGTGACGCTCGCGGCGGCGACCTCGCAGCTGCAGGCCGCCGGGTTCACCGTCGCCGCCCCCACGACGGAGGTCAGCGCCTACGTGGCGCCCGGGCTGATCGTGAGCACGGACCCGCCGCCGGGCTCGCTCGCGCACAAAGGCGACACCGTGAAAATCGTGGTGTCCGGCCCCAGAACGGTGGTGCCGATCCCCGACGTGGCCAACGACAACCAGCTCCAAGCCGCTGGCGTGCTCGTGCGCGCCGGCTTCCAGGTGAGCGTGGCGTCGCGGCAGAACTCCGCGACGGTGGCGAAGGGCGACGTCATCGGCACCGTGCCGCCGGCGGGCACCAAGATGATGCAAGGGGGCACCGTCGGCTTCATCGTGTCGCTGGGCCCGAAGGGCGGCCCCTGAGGCGTTGCCCGGCTCGCCGCGTGGCCCCGTTGTCGGTCAGGCGGCGTTGTCGGTCAGGCGGCGCGTTGGCCGAGCGCGGCGAGGAAGTTGCCGATCAGGCGCGGCCCGTCGACGGTGAGCACCGATTCGGGGTGGAACTGCACCCCTTCGACGGGCCAGTGCCGGTGGCGCAGGCCCATGATCACCCCGTCGTCGGCCTCCGCCGTGACCTCGAGCACGTCGGGCAGCGACGACCGCTCGACGACCAGGGAGTGGTACCGCGTGGCCTCGAACGGGTCCGGGAGGCCCTCGAGCACGCCGACGCCTCGGTGGCGGACCCACGACGTCTTGCCGTGCATCACCCGCTCGGCGCGCACCACCCGCCCACCGAAGACCTCGCCGATGCACTGGTGGCCGAGGCACACGCCGAGGAGCGGGACGTGCGCCCCGAACGCCTCGATGACGGCGCGGCTGATCCCGGCGTCCGCGGGCGTGCCCGGCCCCGGCGAGATCACGATCCCGTCGGGCTCGAGGGCGGCGACGCCGTCGAGGTCGACCGCGTCGTGGCGGCGGACGACCGGCTCGGCGCCGAGCGACCCGATCACCTGCACCAGGTTGTAGGTGAACGAGTCGTAGTTGTCGATCACGAGCACCCGCGCAGCCACGCACGCACCGTACCGGGGCGACCGCAGCGGGGCCGCCGGGTAACCTGCGGGCGATGGCGAAGGACACCGCCAAGGGTCGGGTGACGCCGAAGGCCGGGCGCTATACGCCCCCGGTCCCGAAGGAGGTCAAGGTCAGCCCGTGGTGGGTGCCCGCGCTCATGGGCGGGTTCCTGGTGCTGGGCGCCCTGGTGATCCTCCTCAACTACGTCAACGTGCTGCCCGGCAGCGTCACCAACTGGTACCTGCTGGCCGGCTTAGCCCTGATCACCGCGGGCTTCGTCACCGCAACGCAATGGCGCTGAACGTGAACCCAGGGTGACGAGAACTACAACGCTGTAAGCGTCACCCACAGAGTTATCCACAGGCTGTGGATCTCACCGAGGGACCAGCGCCATCTCCTCCATGCAGTGCCGGGGCGGCTCCGGGTCCTCGTCGGGCGCCAGCATGATCTTCATCTCCATGCCGCAGACCGAGCAGCGGTAGCGCGCGTCGATCCGGCGCAGCTCGCCGCGCGGCGGAGGGGGAGGCGGGTCCGAGGCGATGAGGCGCAGCAGCCACAGGCCGACGCGCATGACCAAGGCGAAGATCAGCACGGCGACGACGACCTGCAGCACGATCACGGCGGTCTCCCATGCTAGGCACCGCGCCCCGGTACGCCGGGCGCGTCCCGCCTAGCCGAGGCGTTCGATGACCAGCGCCGTCGCCACCCCACCGGCCGCGCTCATCGCCTGCAGGCCGTAGCGGCCGCCGGTACGCCGCAGCTCGTGCACGAGGGTGGTGAGCAGGCGGGCGCCGGCGGCACCCAGCGGGTGCCCGAGGGCGATCGCCCCGCCGAGGGGGTTGACCTTCGCCAGGTCGGCGCCCGTCTCAGCAGCCCACGCCAGGGCGACGGCGGCGAAGGGCTCGTTCACCTCGACGACGTCGATGTCGCGGATGGCGAGTTTGCCCCGCTCGAGGACCTTGGCCGTCGCCGGCACGGCGGCGGTGAGCATGGCCAGCGGGTCCGCGGCGGCGGTAGCCAGGGCATGGAACCGGGCGAGGGGCTGCAGCCCGAGCCGCGCCGCCCGCTCCTCGCTCATGACCAGGACCGCGGCGGCGCCGTCCGAGACGGCGGCGGTATTGCCTGCCGTGACGCGGCCCCCCGGCACGAAGGCGGGGAGCAGGCCGGCCAGCTCGGCGACGGGGCCCGGCCACCCGCCCTCGTCGGCCACCAGCAACTGGCCGTCCGTGGCGTTGACCTGCCCGGTCTCGCGGTCGCGGGTGCGGGCCTGGACGGGCACGATCTCCGCCCGGAACCGGCCGCCGCGCGCCGCCGCCCGGCCGCGCTCCAAGCTGGTGGCCGCGTAGGCGTCGAGGTCGTCGCGGCTCAGCGACCACTGCTCGGCGATGCGCTCGGCGGCAACCCCCGGGGGCACGAGGCCGCCGGCGGCGGCGTAGCGCTCGACGATGCGGGGCCCGAACGGGCGGGTGCCGAGGGTCACCGAACTGCCGAGGGGTGTCGACGACGTGCACTCCACGCCGCCGGCGACGACCACGTCGCAGACTCCTGACATCACCGCCTGGGCGGCGAAGTGCACGGCCTGCTCGGACGAGGCGCACTGGCGGTCAACGGTGACGCCCGGGACGGACTCGGGCCACCCGGCGGCGAGCACGGCGTTGCGCGCCACGTTCATCGCCTGCTCGCCGTACTGGGTGACGCAACCGAGGATGACGTCGTCGACCAGCGCCGGGTCGAGGCCGTTGCGCAGGGCCAGGGCGGCGAGGACCTCGGCCGCCAGGTCGGTCGGGTGCCAGCCCGACAGCCGGCCGTTGCGCGCCCCCACGGCCGTCCGCACGGCGTCGACGATCACTGCCGTCGTCATCGGCCCCACCCTCGCGCACCGCCGCTACCCTCGTCGCCTCGTGGCGAGGGACATGGACCGGTGGCTGGGCGACGGCGGCATGGCGGTGATCGGCGCCCTCGGGGGCTCCTTCGAGTCCTACGGCGACGACCGGGGCGGCTGGGCGGAGGGGTCGTGGGTGCCGACGGCGCTGGCGTGCAACCCAAGGGGCGTGGTCCAGGCAGGGGTGCACGCCGTCCTCCACGACGCGGCGATGAACTTCGCCGTCAACGCCGGGCTGCCGCCCGGCGACCACGCCCGGGCGACGCTCGAGCTGAAAAGCGAACTCCTGCGGGCCGCGAGCTCGGGCGACCAGCTCGTCCTGCGCGGCGAGGTCACCCGCCAGGCGAAGCTCGTGGCCTACGCCGAGGCGCGCGTGACCGACGCTGCGGGCGAGCTGATCAGCAGGGCGACGGCGACCTTCCTGCTCCAGCGCCGCGACTGAACAGGGCTGGGGGCGGCCCGCGGCCAATGCCGCGTCCGGGCCCCCCGCCACGAGCCCGGCGTGTGCAGAAGCGCGCACTTCGGCGTGTGATCGCGACCGAAATGTCGAGATTGCCACACGCCAAGTCATGCAACGCGTCCCGCCGGGAGGGCGCGGGGCGACCGGGCGGCGTCGGAGGCGGCGCGGCCCGCGAAGCGGCGCGGCGTCGGAGGCGGCGCGGCCCGCGAAGCGGCGCGGCCCGCGAAGCGGCGCGGCCCGCGAAGCGGCGCGGCGTCGGAGGCGGCGCGGCCCGCGAAGCGGCGCGGCCCGCGAAGCGGCGCGGCCCGCGAGGCGGCGCGGCCCGCGGCGTCGGTTCGCGGGCAGCGCGCCTCGCGCGCGGGATGGCTACTTGTTGGGCTGCGGGGTGAGGCGCAGGTAGGGCCGCAGTGCCCTGAAGCCCTTCGGGAACTTGGCCTTGGCGTCCTCGTCGTTGATCGCCGGCGCAATGATCACGTCGTCGCCGTCCTTCCAGTCCGCCGGCGTCGACACGCTGTAGCCCGCCGTCAGCTGGAGCGAGTCGAGCACGCGCAGGATCTCCTGGAAGTTCCGGCCCGTCGACTGCGGGTAGACGATGATCAGCTTGACCTTCTTGTCCGGCCCGATGACGAACACGTTGCGCACCGTCACGGTGTCCGATGCGTTGGGGTGGATCATCCCGTAGAGGTCCGAGACCGTCCGGTCAGGGTCGGCGATGATCGGGAAGTTGACGGTCGTGCCCTGCGTCTCGTTGATGTCGTTCACCCACCCCTTGTGCGAGTCGAGCGGGTCGACGGACACGGCGAGCACCTTGGCGTTGCGCTTGGCGAACTCGTCCTTCAGCTTCGCCACCGCCCCCAGCTCGGTCGTGCACACGGGCGTGTAGTCCTTCGGGTGGCTGAACAGCACACCCCACCCGTTGCCCAGGTACTCGTAGAGGTTGATCTTCCCCTCGGTCGTCTCGGCGGTGAAGTCGGGTGCGTCGTCTCCGAGGCGGATGCTCCCAGCGGGCATGTGCTCTCCTCCTGATGTCATTTTCGCGGCGCGCCATCGTAGCGCCGATTCCCGACCAAGGAGATCGACAATCTACGACGCCTGCCTGGCCTGGCGCGCCCGCCAGGCGCGCCGCAGCGCCCGCCGTTCCTCCTCGGAGGTCCCGCCCCAGACGCCGTACTCCTGGTTCGTCACGATGGCGAATTCCAGGCAGGCGGCCCGGACGGCGCAGTCGGCGCACACCGCCTTGGCCGCGGCGATCTGCGGGACCGCGGGCCCGGTGACGCCGACCGGGAAAAACAGCTCATGATCGACCTCGGCGCATGCGGCGTGGGCGCGCCAGCCCTCGTTGTGTCCCAACACCGGGGGGTTCTCCATCCAAGCTTCGGCAACGAACGACGTCACCGGCACCTTGGCCTGCACGGGCGCACCCGTGCCTCCCCTACGAGGTATGGGATGCAGGTACTCCTACTGTAGACCCGTGCACGCAGCGCGCGGTGCCCTGGCGCTCACCGCGGCCGCTGCCGCGGCGTACGCCGCGCCCTCCGTCGCCCGGGCCCTCCCCCCGCGCTGGAGGGCGACGCCGCGCCTGTCGGGGATCGGCGACCCCGGGCACGTGGCGCTGACGTTCGACGACGGCCCGGACCCGGCGTCGACCCCCGCGGTCATGGCCGCCCTGGGCGCCCTCGGCTGGCGCGCGACCTTCTTCTGCCTGGGGAACATGACCGCCGCCTGCCCCAGCCTCGCCACCGATCTGGCAGCGGCCGGCCACGAGGTCGCGGTGCACGGGTGGAGCCATGCCGGGGCCATCCGGCGCCCGCCTGGGTGGCTCGCCGACGACGTGCGCCGCTGCCGCGACGCGGTGGCCGACGCGACCGGGGCCGAGCCCCGGTGGTACCGGCCGCCCTACGGCGAGCTCTCGCTGGGCTCGTTCACGGCCGCCCGCGCCAGCCGGCTGCGGGTCGTGCTGTGGACCGCATGGGGCCGCGACTGGCGCCCGGGCGCCACACCGCAGTCGGTCGTTGCCGACATCGGCCGCGGGGTACTCGCAGGGGGCACGGTGCTGTTGCACGACTCCGACTGCACGAGCGCGCCGGGCTCATGGCGCGTCACCGTCGACGCACTGCCGCTGCTGGCCGAGCGCATCGCCAGGCTCGGGCTCAAGGTCGGGACATTGAGCGAGCACGACGTGGTATAGAAGGAGTTGTGTAGAGACGGCCGGCCCGAGGAGGTGAGGACGCATGGCAAGCACAGAACCCCCCAGTCAGCTGACCCCGCGTCCGACCACCCGAGCCGCCGATCACGCGTGAGGAGCTGACCCAGCGCCCCGAAGGGGCGGTCAGGTTCTCCACGGGCGGCTCCTCGACCCTCGAGGCACGCCATGGCCCGCCGTCCCCCGCTTCCCGCACCCCTTCGTGAGCGCCGAGCCCAACGGACCCGGCGCCTCCTCGCCGCGCGCACCGTCCGCGACCGGGTGGTCTCGCTCGTCGGGCTGATCGGCGCGCCGATCTGCAACCAGGCCGGCGACGTCCTCGGCGAGGTCGAGGACTTCGTCGCCAAGTGGGGCGGCGCCGAGCCCTACCCGCCCGTCACGGGCATGGTCGTGCGCGTCGGGCGCCAGCGCTCCTGGGTCCCCGGCGACAACGTGGCCGACCTCAACGCCTCGGGCGCCCGCCTGCGCTCGGCCAAGCTCGACCTGCGCGCCTTCGTGCGCCGCGAGGGCGAGGTCCTGCTCGCCCGCGACGTGCTCGACCACCAGCTCGTCGACGTCGACGGGCGCCAGGTGATCCGCGCCGCCGACCTGTACCTCGTGAGGCTGGGCCCCGACGACCTGCGCCTCGTTGGCGTGGACGTGAGCCCGAAGACGCTGCTGCGCCGGCTGGGGCCGCGCCGGCTGCGCAGCCGCCCGACGCCCGACCAGGTCATCGACTGGGCGGCCATCCAGCCCTTCGGCGGTTCGGTCTCCCAGGTGCCGCTGCGCACCACCCACGAGGGCCTGCGCCGGATGCGCCCGGCCGAGCTGGCCGACCTCCTCGAGGACCTCGGGCGCCCCGCCCGCCAGGAGCTGCTGGCCCAGCTCGAGCCCGAGGCCGCGGCCGACGCCATGGAGGAGATGGACGCCGAGGAGCTCGAGACCCTGCTCCGGGAGACCCCGCCCGAGCAGGCGGCCGCCCTGGTCGCCGAGATGGAGCCCGACGAGGCGGCCGAAGCGCTGCGCGACCTCAACGAGGAGGAGCGGGAGGAACTGCTCGAGCTCATGGACGACGAGCCCCGCCAGAAGCTCGAAGAACTGCTGGAGTTCGACGAGGAGAGCGCGGGCGGGTTCATGACCACGTTCCTCGTCACCGCCCGCCCGGACGAGCGCGTCGAGGAGGTCCGGGCCCGGCTGGCTGAAGCCGACGACCACGGCGCGGACGTGGACGGTGTGGTCGTGCTCGACGACGACGGCGCGCTGGTGGACGACGTGAGCCTGTTCGCGCTGGCCACCGCGCCCGGCGACACGCCCGTGCGCTCCCTCATCGCCGACGACCCCCCGATGACGGTCTCGCCGGAGGCCGACATCAAAGAGGTGGCCGAGAAGCTGACGGCGTCGCGGCGGTCCTCCGTGCTGGTGACCCAGGACGACCGTGTGCTCGGCCGCATCCTGGCCGACGACGTCGTGGACGCGCTGCTGCCCGGCTCGCGCCGGCATTTCCCGCGCCTGCTGTGAGCACGGTCCTGGCCCCCGAGCCGCCGCGGTCGCGGTTGGCGGCGGCAACGGTCGGCCGGTACCGGCGGTTCCTCGTCGTCCTCGCGGTCATCGGGCCAGGCATCATCGCTGCCAACGCCGGCAACGACGCC
>Ga0070741_10005859_pt1 | contig 26856 bp, 24 predicted proteins | sample Coa_R1_4_FD_66440 | JGI IMG/M metagenome (GOLD analysis project Ga0070741, IMG submission 66440) | Surface soil microbial communities from Centralia Pennsylvania, which are recovering from an underground coalmine fire - Coalmine... | ecosystem: Environmental > Terrestrial > Soil > Unclassified ...
AGGCGCAGCGCGGCCGACCACCGGCCCGTGACCCTGATCGAACGGCCCATCGCGATCAGCGTCCAGGCGACGATCGCGGTCGGAACGACGAGCCAGAACGCGTGCCACACCCATCCCTCGGTCGCCGGCACGACGTACGGGTTCGACGAATGACCGAGCACGAACTGGACCGACTGCTGGAGCGGCATGGTGCCGGCGCCCCAATGGGCGTACAGCGCGAACGCCGCGCCGATCACGACGAGGAGCCCGAGCGCGACTTCGGCGATGGACGCGGGCAGCGCGCGTCGACGGCTGGGGGTGCGCGCCCACACCATCAGCCAGTAGGTGCCGAACCAGGGCAGCAGCGCCAGGCTGGCAAGATGCGTCAGCACCTGAGCGCCGAGCGCGATCCCGGCCAGGACGCCGTCGCCGTACGTCGGCCGGCTGAAGGCGCGCGTGCCGAAATAAATCGTCGCGAGCAGATACGTGTTCATCGGCCCGTCGACGTAGCTCGTGCCGAACGAATGGACGAAGAAGGAATGGAACGCCGCCAGCACGCTGACGAGCGTCGCCGTCCTGACGCTGCCGGTGATCTCCTTGACCGCGGCGAAGAGAAAGGCGACGGCGCCGACGAAGAACACGCTCTTGACGGCGAAGTTGGCGACGAGCGGCGACGCGATCCGATTGAAGAGGTACGCCGGCAGCGTCCAGCCGATGCGCTCCGACTGGTACAGGTAGCGATATTGCGCGACGCGCTGCGGGAGCTTCAGCCCAAAGCTGATGTAGTACCACGCATCCACCCATCCGAGCGACGTGTCGGGAATGAAGATGTCGTGGGTGACGACGAGCAGGACGACGACGGCTGCGATGCCGACGGCAATTGCGCCCACCGGCCACGGGATCCGCTTCCAGGACGCGCTGACGAGCAGGCCACGCCGGCCCCTGGCTTCGCCCGTAGCGGTCAGCGAAGGGGGATACTCCTGCTCGATTGTCGGAGCGACGTTCATGCGTGCGGTCGGGTCAGCAGCATCAGTGTCGCCGTGCGCCGGTCATCATTGTAGGGCTTGAACACATGGGCGACAAGCTATCGCCCTCGAACGATGCGTGGTTCGGGTAACGGAACGATGTAGTCTCCTTTGAATCCGCGTGCGCTGAGTTTCGGAATCAGTTCGTCCGCGATGTGCCATGACAGCAACAGCGCATACGCCGGCTGATCGGTGAAGAGCGCCCCTTCGTCGACCACCGGGATGAGCGTCCCCGGCATGTACTTGCCGACCTTGTACGAGCCGCTCACCTCGACGACGCAATCGAGGATCTCCCGATCGAGCCCGACGTAATTGATGAGCGTGCTCGCCCGCGACGGAGCGCCGACGCCGTACACACGAACCCCGTCACGGAGCTCGTCGTCCAGCAGCGCATGCAGCGCCAGCTTCGATCGGGCGGCCCGCTTGGCAAAGTGCGGCAGCCGTTCGGCGAGCGCGCCGGCGGCCCGCTCGGCCCCGAGCAGCGCCGCCACCGTCGGCTGCACCGTCCGCGCGCCGGTGCGCGCGGCGTAGACGCGCACCGATCCGCCGTGCGTCGGGATCCGCTTCGCGTGGATGATTTCGAGGCCGTGCATCGCGAGCAGATACCCGAGGCTCTCGACCGAGTAGTGACGCAGATGCTCGTGGTAGATGGTGTCGTACTGCAGCGTCTCGAGGAGCGCGATCAGGTAGTGCGACTCGGTGACGAACACGCCGTCCTCGTCCAGCATCGAGAGAACGCTGTCGACGATGTCGTGGACGCCCTCGATGTGCGCGAACACGTTCGTCGCGGTGACGACGCGCGCGCGGCCGCACTCGGCGACGACCTGCGCGGCCGCCGCGGAGCCGAAGAAGGTCATGATCGACCGGATGCCGCGTTCGTTCGCGACGTTCGCCATCAGCGTCGGCTCGACGCCGCAGACCGGGTGCCCCGCCCGCCGGAAGTTCTCGAGCAGCGTGCCGTCGTTCGATCCCACATCGACGACCAGCTCGCCGCCGCGCAGCCCGAGAAGAGCCGCCGCCTCGCGCTGCAGCTCCGCGAAATTCTCGCGCAGGATCTTCGTCGTCCCGCTCGTGTAGGGGTATTCCGGCGGAAACAAGATCGCCGGGTCGACGATGAGCCCGAGCTGCACGAGCTGGCACGTGCGACACAGGAGCAGCTCCGCCGGATACGCCGGCTGCTCGTGCGGCCGCGCGCCGATCGTCCGCATCTGGTTCACGGGCGGCAGGTAGCCCAGGAAGAGCGTCGACTGCAGATCCGCGCCGCCGCACACCTGGCAGCGATCGACGACGACGCTGCCGCCGGTGCCCGCCGCTCGAGGCAATTCCGCCACGTTCGATTTGATCACGCGCGCTGCTCCATCGTCTGCGCCCCGAGGTGCCGGTCGTACCAGCCGACGACGCCCGGCAGCGCCTCGCGGAGCGTGAAGTTCGGGCGGTAGCCGAGCCGCATCATCTTCGTGATGTCCGGACAGCGGCGCGACGTGCCGCCGTCGGCCGGCGGGCCGGGGACGATTTTGATCGGCCGCCCGTAGTACTCCGCGACGAGGCGCGCGAGGCTCTCGATCGACACTTCCTCGAGCGTCCCGACATGATAGATGCCCAGGTGCTCCCCCCGCTCGAGCACCAGCATCACGCCGTCGATGAAATCGTCGATGAACACGAACGCGCGCGTCTGCAGCCCCGTGCCCTGAATCGGAAACGGGATCGGATCGGTCGGGTGCGCCTGCAGCGCCTTCAGCCGCGCGACGAACTGCGGGATGACATGCTCGGCGCCCATGTCGGGTCCGTAGACGTTGTGCGGGCGGACGATCGTCACGCGCTTGAAATGCGTGCGGCCGTAGGTGACGGCCATCATCTCGTGGAGGATCTTGCCGGCGGAATACGAGTAGCGTGGGTTGAGGCAATCGGGAATCGAGAGCGGAACCGACTCGTCGGTCGGCACGCGCGCCGGCTCGTGGTACACCTCCGAGCTCGACATCACGAGCAGCTCCGGCACGCCGTGGCGCAGCGCGGCATCGATGACGTTGGTGATCCCTTTCACCGCGACGTCGAGCACGAGATCGGGCTTCGTGTAGAAGAACTCCGTCCCGTTGATGAACGCCAGATGACAGATGACGTCGATGCCCTCGCACGCCCCGTCGACGGCGGCCGCGTCGCGGATGTCGCCGCGGACGAACTCGAAGCGGCCGGCGAGGTCCTCGAGCCGGCTCACCGCGCCGCGCGAGTCGTTGTCGAGCACGCGCACGCGGACGCCCGCGTGCACCAGGCGGCGCGTCAGCGCGCTGCCGAGAAAACCGGTTCCGCCGGTCACCAGATACGACTGCCGCGTCACATCTTCACCTTTCCGCCGAGGGCGGTCGCCGACGGGATGCGCACCATGACCGGTTCGACGCCCGCGCCGCGCGCGCGAAACGACTGGCGCACGCCCCACACGAACCAGCGGAGATACTCGACAGTCCACGTTCGTACGGCGAAGGTCGACTTGCCGCCGTACAGCCGATCGATCGACACGATCGGCACCTCGCCGAGGCGCAGGCCCGCGAGATGCGCCTTGATGCCCATTTCGAACGCGACCGCCCAGCCCACCGGCCGCGCCTCGAGCTGCAGGCGATCGAACAGCTCGGGCCGGAACATTTTGATCCCGGTCGTCGCGTCGGTCAGCCGGCAACCCGAGAGGGTCCGAAACGTCCAGTTCGCCGCGCGCGACAGGAGACCGCCGACGACGGATCCGCCGAGCCGCCGCCCGCCGTGCGCGTAGCGGGTGCAGCTGACGAACTCGCACCCCTGCTCCATCAGCGCCAGCATGTCGTCGATCGCGAGCACCGGCCCGACTTCGTCGGCCGCGAAGATCAGCACGTACTTGCCGCGCGATTCGGCGATGCCGGCCCGCAACGCGTTGAGCACGCCCGCGCCGACACGGTTGTGCACGGCGCGGAGCGTCGGGTAGCGCGGCGACATCGCGTCCACCACCTCGAGGCTGTCGTCGCCTTCGCGGTCGAAAACGACCAGCACCTCGTGCGGGACCTCGACGACGGCGGCCAGGATCTTGAGCATGATCGTCAGGTTCAGCCCCTCGTTCTTGACGGGGATGAGAATCGTGACGGTCGGCTGCTCGGCACCTACGCTCATGCGGCGCCCGCGTAGAAATCGCGAATCCGCTGACACACGGCGCGCACGTCATCGTCGGTTAGCGCGAACGCCGACGGGAGCCACAGGGCGCGCGCGGCGGCGAGCGTCGCGTGCGGAAATCGGTCGTCAGGCGCGCGGTAGGGCTGCTGGGTGTGCACGGGGAACCAGAACGGACGGCACGAGATACCGCGGCGCTCCAGGTAGTCGACGAGCCGGTCGCGATCCTCGGCGAGGACGTCGACCCACTGCGGCGTCTCGCCGCCGTCGAAGTCGAACGGCAGCATCTGCAGCTGATGAACGCCGCGCAGGCCGTGATGGTACGCCCGCCCGATCGCGGCGAGGCGCTCGAGGCGCGGCCGCAGCCGGCCCAGCTGCGCGATGCCGACGGCCGCCTGCAGGTTCGTCAGCTTGAAGTTGAAGCCGATGCTGGCGTGAACGTCGTTGCCGCCGGTCCCTCGAACGGGCCGGCCCTGATCCTTGAGCTCCCGCACCCGCACGGCCAGCGCGTCATCGTCGGTGACGACGAGGCCGCCCTGGCCGGTGGTGATCGTCTTGTTCGGCGAGAGCGAGAAGCAGCCCGCGGCGCCGAAGGTGCCGAGGCAGCGGCCGCGATGGCGCGACAGGAGGGCCTCGGCGGCGTCCTCGACGATCGCGATGCCGTGCGGTGCGGCGACGTCGAGGATCCGATCGATCGCGGCCGCACGCCCGCTGACGTGCACCGGCACGATCGCCTTCGTCCGCGGAGTGATCGCACGCGCGGCGGCATCGGGATCGATCGTCAGCGTCGCCGGGTCGACGTCGACGAGCACCGGCGTCGCGCCCGTCAGGGTGACGGCGTTCGCCGTGGCGACGAAGGTGATGTCCGGAACGATCACTTCGTCGCCGCGCCCGACGCCGACGGCCGCGAGCGACACGAACAGTGCGGCGGTGCCGCTGGTCACGGCGACCGCGTGGCGGGCGCCGATCGCCTCCGCCATCCGGCGTTCGAAATCGGTCGTGACGTCGCCGTCGTTGAGGTAGTTGCTGGCCAGTACCGCGAGCACGCGGGCCTGTTCGTCCGCGCCGGTCTCGGGCTGCCACCACGGAATGCGTGCCGCTGTCGTGGTCATGGCTGTCTCGTGCGCGCGGCGAGCCGTTCGCGCAGCCGTTCGGCCTGCGCGCGCACCGCGTCGCGGTTGCGGTCGCCCACGCGGCGGATCGGAATGCCCGCGTAGACGGCCCAGGGTTCGAATCGGTATCCCGCCGGAACGAAGCTGAGCGCGCCGATCACGGTTCCTTCAGGCACGTGATTCGACGGCATCACGACCGTGTTCGCGCCCGCCGCCGTGTAGTCGTCGAACACGACGTCCCCGGTCACCAGGTGCTCCTTCACCGGCTCGACGTCGCCGGGCACGATCGTGACGAGATCGTTCGCGAAGTCGTCGCTCGTGCACCAGATCTTCACGCCCGACGACAGGCTGCAGAAGTCGCCGAGCGAAAACAACCGGTCGCTGCCGCCGGCCACCGAGCAACCCGACGCGATATGCGAGCAGACGCCGATGCGCACGCGCGTGGAGAAATACGAGAAGTCGTCGACGATCGAATCGTCGCCGATCTCGAACTGCTCGGGATGGCGGATGCGCACGTTCGGCGACACGATCGCCTTCATCCGGCCACCGGCGCGGGCGCCGCGCGGCCGATGACGCCCCAGAGATCGACCACCTCCACGCGCGGCGGCACCGCCAGCCTCCGGTACGCGCTGTGCGGCACGCCGACGATCACCACGTCGCACTGCTCGACCAGCGCCTCTTTCGTGATGAACGTCGGATCGCGCGCGAACTCGTCCGAGTACGACACGTCGGCGCCGTGAAACCGCAGCACTTTCCCCAGCTTGTAGGACAACGAGTCGCGGATGTCGTCGATGTCGGCCTTGAACGCCATCCCGAGAATGCCGACGCGCGTCTCCTCGAGCCGGTGCCGTTGCTTCAGCATCTCCACGAGAAACGCGGGCAACCCTTCGTTGATCGCCATCGCCGCGTACCCGAGCGAGAAGCTGTTCGCGTTGAACGCCGCGAGCTGCATCGTGTCCTTCAGCAGGCACGGGCCGGCGGCGAAGCCGGCGGACGGCAGACTCGCCGCGCGCCCGTAGCCGTCCACCATCGCCTTGCGAACGCGATTGAAGTCGACGCCGATGCCCTGCGCGATCATGTAGAACTGGTTCGCCGCCGCGAATTGAATGTATCGCCACGCATTCGTGAACAGCTTCGCCAGCTCGGCCTCCTCGACGTCCAGCTCGATCACCTGGGGCGCGACGAGCCGAAACAGCGCCGAGGCGCGCGCGGCCGCGGCCGGCGTGCACCCCGACACGATCTGCGGCAGCTCGTCGAGCTCCCGAATCGCGTAGCCCTGCGCAATCCGCTCGGGACAATAGGCGACGTGCCACTCGCCGCCGTTCTGCGCGAGCAGACGCCGCACGCTGCGGCACGTGCGCGGAAAGACGGTACTACGAATGACGATCGTCTGGTCGGGGTGCAGGTGCGGGCGGATGTTCCTGAAGACGTCGAGCAGCGCGCGAAGCTTCGGGTTCAGGTATTCGTCGACCGGCGTCCCGACCGCGACGATGACCGTTCCCGCGCGGGCGAGGTCGGCGGCCTCCGAGGTGAATCCGAGACGATCGTCCCGCAATGCCGCCGCGAGCAGCGGCTCCGCGCCGTATTCGACGAACGGCATGACGCCGCGCCGGATCGTCTCCATCGCCGCCTGATTGAGATCGAAGATCAGCACGCGCTGCCCGGCGCGCGCGAACACGAGCGCGAGCGGCAGGCCGACATGGCCCGCGCCGCCAACCACACAAATGTCGAAGTCGCGATCAACAGCCATGATCATCCGTCACGGTTCAGGGCGCAGCGACAACTTGCCATGCGCCACGGCGAGGAAGAGCGGCGCCAGATTCAGCGCGTGATCGATCGTCCCGTCGGCCGCCGCCCGCAGCACCTCGTGTTCGGCGATCGCGACCACGTGGACGCCGCGCTCGCGCTCGTGCGGACGATCGGCCGGCCGCACGCGCCCGGCGAAGAAGCACCACATCCGGTTCGCGAGGCGGCCGACGTCCGGCGTCAGCTCGGCCAGCAGCTCGAGATCGTCGGCCACGTATCCCGTCTCTTCGAGGAGCTCGCGCCGCGCCGCCGCCTCCGGCTTCTCGCCCGGTTCCACGTGGCCGCTCGGCAGCTCCAGCGTCTCACGGTCGACGACGGGACGATGCTGGCGCACCAGCAGGATCTCACGCGCAGGCGTCACCGCGATCACGCTCACGTAGTCGGGGAGCTCCAGCATGTAGTACGGATCCCCGGCGGCCTGCGCCTGCTCCACGACCGCGAACCAGGGCGTCTCGAACACCGATCGGCGAGCGCGGCTCATTTGAGGCCGCTCAGCGCCGACCGGGCCGGATCGAGCAGCGGCGCCCAATAGTGAAACGCATCGCGGCGCAGCAGCCAGTCGTGGAGCGGCCACGCCGCGATCGCCCAGACGAGGGCGCAGGCCATGACCGCGGCCGTCCGCCGCGGCCGCGACGCGAGCGCGCCATAGAACGATCGTTCGAAGAGCGGCGGGACCGCGGCGGCGACGAGCGCGAGCCCGACACCGCTGTAGAACCGGCCGAGGCTCGCGAACATGATCCAGAAGAGCGGCGCGTCGAACCACAAGGGCCAGGAGAGGAGCAGCGTTCGCTCGCGTCGATGGCCGACGACGACGCAGAGCGCGATGACGGTGACGAGCGCCTGCACCAGCCAGTACCGCCTGACGACGCCGAACACGAAGACCTGCAGCTGCGTCGGGTAGCCCGGCCACAGGTCGCCGTCGAGCATCTGCATCATCTTGTGATCGAGCATCAGGACGACGTGGCCGGGATACGTCAGCCAGAACCGGATCACCTCGCGCGTCGCAAAGCTGTTGGCCGAGCTGCTCTGCGGCTGGAACGGCGTGTGCGCGTGAATCCAGGCGAAGTAGCTCGGGTCCGAGCAGGTCAGCGCAAATCGGCTCGGCACTTCCCACAGCCCGCAGAACAACGACGCGCCCGCGCTCGTCGTCGTCAGCGCGAACTCGCCGGTGTAGCGCATTTTGTATGCGCCCCACGCGCCGCCGATCGCCAGGAACAACGCGGCAGGGATCGCGAGCCGGCGCCAGTCGCGGCGATGCAGCCACAGCGACACGAGAATCCATCCGGGCAGGACGTCGGGCCGCATCACGAACCACAGCGCGAACGTCGCGTGGACGGCGACGTCGAGCCAGACGGGAATCGTGCGCCCTCGCGCGGCCCAGCCCAGGCGCACGCACAAGGCGGCGAGCATCAGGAGCGCCGCCGGCGCGATGACGGCGTCGACCTGCGTCAACGCGAGCTCTTTCGGGAGCCACGCCGTCAACAGGCCAACGCTCCACGCCGCCGCGGGCGGCATGATCGCCATCGCGGCCCACACGAAGACGCCGACGGCTGCGCTGTACAAGAGCGTCTGCGACAGCACCGTGGCGATTACGAGATCGATCGGCGTCGCGTGGCCGAAGAGCGCGCCCGACACCGCGCAGAACAGACCGTACCCCGGCATTCGCTCCCACGGCACGATGCCGTCTCTCAGCGTCAGCCCCTGGCCGTGCAGCACGCGCCAGCCTTGCCAGATGCCGGTGTTCAGGTTGTTGCCAACGGGCTCCTGGAGCGCGCCGCCGGCATAGAACGTCCGCAGGTCCTGATTCGAGTACGGGCAGTACAACGCTTCGAGATCGACGATGCACATCGAGAACGCGACGAGCGCCAGCACGGCCGGGGCGATGCGGCGGAGCGGCAGCGGCACCACGGCGGCGACGAGGATCGTGAACAACGCCAGCGCCGCGACGGCGCGCGGCACGAGCGTTCCGTGATAGCGGGCCGGCGGAATGTGCGTAAACGCCGGCCGCGCGTCGATCAGCAGACCGTCGATCGCGTCGAACAATCCGGCCTCGGCAACCACAATCGGCGCGGTGCCGTCCGACGAGAACCGCAGGACGACCGGACCGGCGGCCACCGGCACCACCGTGCGCCCGCCCTCGTCGATCAGATCGATCGGTGGCTGCGAGGCGCCGGCCGACGTGACGGCCAGCCGCACGCGCGGCGGCTGCGAAATCCGCACGAGCAGCTGATGCGCGCGACGGTCGTCGACCGGCGTGAGGGTCACAGACAAGTCGCGGGTCGCCGCCGCCGCCGCGACGCGATAGCGGCCGGCGCTGACTTCTTCCACCGACGACGCGCAGGCGGACGGCGCGCCGGGAGGCGCGCACGACGCCGCGACGCTCGCCGCCGCTCCGTCGGGCGCGCCGCGGAACACGTCGCGCATGTCGTGGAGCCCGGCGTAGGCAATCGCCGCAACCGCCGCGACGAACTCGACCACGAGCAGCCGTTTCGCGAACGTGACGATCCTCGACCGCAGCGCCGTTCGCGTCATCGTCTCAGATACAACCGGACCGAGTGGACCACCAGGCGCGACTCGCCGGCGGGGTTGTCGTTCGCGATCATGAACGTCAGCGATCGGCCGTACCCGAGCTGCGTCGAATTCGATCCGGCGAAGCGCCCGGTCCGCGTGGACGACGACGAGGCGATCCACTTGCCGTTCTGCAGCAGGCCGAGCGTCACGCCGCCAGCCTGCACGTCGACGTCGAACTGAAAGTCGGCCGCACGCGCGCGCTTCGCACCGACCGTCGCGAACACCTGGTAGGCGTACGACTGACCGTCGGTGACGAGCACGATCTCGCCCGGGCGCCGATCGAAGATCCGCGGCGACGCCGCCTGCCACGGCAGCGAATCGAGCTGGTAGTCCGGATTCGGCAGCGCGTCGGTCGTTTGGGCGAACGCCGCGCGATCGTAGAACCACGAGAGCGTCGCCAGCTGGTCGTAGGCGCTCCAGAACAGCCACAGGCCGAGCGCGGCGATCGCGACGATCGCCGCGTCCCGGCCATTCGCTCGGGTTGCCGTCGCGGCGGTCAGAAGCAGTCCTCCCGCCCTTCGACCCACGACGCGTGCCACAGCACGGCGTTCAGCACCGTCCACAGGTGGAAGCTGTAGCCGCCGGCACCGGACATCTGTTTCTGCAGCAGGCCGCGGAAGTACTCGCGGTCGAAGTAGCCGTCGCGAACGAGCGCGGATCGTTCGAACGCCGCGAGGCTGCGGCGACCGAAATCCCCCTCGCGGAACCACTCTTCCATCGGGGCGCCGAAGCCCTGTTTGCGGCGGTAGATGATGTCGCGGTCCAGGTACGGCTCGGCCGCCGACTTCAGCACGCGCTTGCCGATGCCGTCGCGCAATTTGTAGGACGGCGGCAGCCGCGTCGCGAAGTCGACGACATCGTGATCGAGAAACGGCACCCGCGCTTCGACGGCGTGCGCCATCGTCAGCTTGTCCACGCGCATGAGCAGGTGCTCGGGGATCCGCAGCTTCATCTCGAGGTACGGGATCTTCTGCAGCACCTCCGGTTCGCCCAACTGACCGTCGAGCGGTGACAGGTACTCGCGGACGACCGCGTGGCTGTCGAGCGCGTTGAACGAGGCCGGCAGCAGGTTCTCGATCGGACACGCGACGGCGCCTGCGAACGGCGCGCGGTCCGGCGTCAGCTGCGCGCGCATGTCGCCCCACCAGCAGACGGCGCCCCCCCAGAACAGCTCCTGGCCTTCGTCGGCGCGCCGCTGGATCGCCAGGTCCTCGCCGTCGAGCCCCGGCGTCCGCGCCTTCAGCGCGGGCAGCCAGCGTCGCCACCCGGCCGATCCGGCCCGGGCCGGCCGGTAGACGGTCTCGTATTTCTGGCGGTAGTGATCGCACCACCAGTAGCCGAGGAAGTTCTCGTCGGCGCCCTCGCCGACCTGCACGACGGTCGTGCCGCTCGCTTTGACGAGACGCGCGAGAAAGTAGAGCGGAATGCAGACGTTGTCGGCAATCGGCTCGTCCTGCAGACGGACGAGCAGCGGCAGAAAGTCCTGGGCTTCCCGGCGGTCGATCAACGTCTCGTGGTGATCGGTGCGGTAGCGGCGGCTGACGCACTGCGCGAACTTGAATTCGTTGTACTCGTCCTTCCCCTCGTAGCCGATCGTGAAGGTGGTGACCGGCCGCGTCATCAGCTCGCTCATCAACGCGACGTTCAGCGACGAATCGACACCGCCGGAGAGCAGCACGCCGAACGGCACGTCCGACACCATGCGACGGGCGATCGACTGCTTCAGCAGCCGCGTCAGTTCGGCGACGGCATCCGCTTCGCTCAGGTCGCGCTCGCTGAACATCTGCGCGCGGTCGGGACGGCAATCCCACCACCGCTGGGCGACGGCCCGTCCCGTCGCGTCGATCGTGACGCGGTATCCGGCCGGGATCTTGAAAATCCCCTTGAACATCGTCAGCGGAGCGGGCGCGACGATGAAGGTGAGATAGTGCCAGAAGGCCAGCGGGTCCATCGCGGCGGAGACGTCGGGGTGCGCGAGCAGCGCGCGAATCTCCGAGGCGAACAGCCATTCGCCGGACGCGGTTTTCGTGACGTAGAGCGGCTTGATGCCGACGCGGTCGCGAATCAGGTGGACGACGGGCCGGCCGGGGTCGCGGCCGTCGTAGATGCCGATCGCGAACATCCCGTAGAAGCGCTCGACGCACCGGACGCCCCACTCCTCGAACGCGTGGAGCAGCACCTCGGTGTCGGAGTGGTCGGTGCGCCAGCGGTACTTGCCGAGCGCTTCGAGCTCTTTGCGGATCTCGGCGTGGTTGTAGATCTCCCCGTTGAACGTCAGCGCGACGGTGCCCGCCGCGTTCAGCATCGGCTGCGCCGCGTCGGTCGACAGGTCGATGATCGACAGCCGCCGATGCCCGAGCGCGCAGCGGCGATCGGGCGAGCACCACATGCCGACGCCGTCAGGACCGCGATGAGCCATGCGATCGCGCATCCGCGCGACGGTCTCGGCGGACGCCGCTGCGCCGCCCGGCTTGAACGCACCGACTATCCCGCACATGGCTCAACCACCCCGGTGTCGCAACGCTGCGCATACACTTCCATGAGATCCCACGTCTGAAGCGGAATCGGCCAGTCGCCGATCCCGCGTGGCACGATGCCGCGTACCGCGCGCAGGTACAGACGGAGCGATCGGTAGAACGGCGGATGGATGGTCCGCAGGACGCGAAAACCGGCGTTGCGCAGCAGCGCGGCGAGCGTCGCGGCGGAGAAGTACCACAGGTGCGTTGGCGGATGAATGAGCCGCCAGCGCCGACGCTGGACGCGCGGCAGCCAGCTGCCGATGTCGCCGGTGCTGATCGCCAGGATGCCCCCGGGCGCGATTTCGGACGCGATCTTCGCCACGACCGCGCCGGGCGCGGCGAGATGCTCGATCGTGTCCCACAGGCACACGATGTCCGGCGGCGCGGCGCCGCGCGGCGCGTCGAGATAGTCGCCGTCGACGCAGGCCACGCCGCCGCGTCGTGCTTCCGCGGCGGCGTGCGCGGAGATCTCGAATCCGCTCACCGACCAGCGGTCCGCCGCCACTTCGAGAAAGAACCCGAAGCCGCAGCCGATGTCGAGGAGAGTCCGCGCGCGCGGCGCCAACTGCTGCAGGGTCGCCATGCGCCGAATGCTGTTGCGGCGAATCGCATTCCGGTCGCCTCGATAATCCACATACTCCGCTCCGGTGAAGTAGCTCGCGTCGTACACGCGCGCCGGATCGATGTCGAAGTACCGATCGGCCGCGCGCACGAGCGAACACGTCGTGCAGCGGACGAGATCGTCGCCCCACATCGGCTCCGCGCTCGCGCCGCCGCACACGATGCAGCGCACCGTCATGACGGGCGGCCGGTCACGATTTCGTCGACGATGTAGAGCGGACGCTGCTTGACCTCGTCGAACACGCTGCCGAGATATTCTCCGAGGATGCCGAGCACCGTCAGCTGTAGTCCGCCCAGAAACAGCATCATGACGATCAGCGACGTGTAACCGGGCGGCATGTTGCCCTTGACGAAGAACTCGCCGATCAGCCACACGCCGTATGCGAGGCTCATCGTCGAGATCGACAACCCGAGCATCGTCGCGAGCCGCAGCGGGATCTTCGAGAACGAGAGGATGCCCGTCACCGAAAACGTGACGAGCCGCGCCAGATCGTACTTGGTGGTCCCCCTCGCGCGCGGCGGGCTGACGAACGACACGGCGGTGCTGCGGAACCCGACCCACTGGAACAGGCCGCGGAGAAACTGTCCCCGCTCGCGAATCGACGTCTGGAACACGTGCGCCACCTTCCGCGAGATCAGCCGGAAGTCGGCCGAGCCGGGCTGGATCTCCACCGGCGACAGCGCGTTCTGCAGGCGATAGAAGATCCGCGAACTCCATCGCTTGAACACGTCGGCATCGACGTCGTATTCGCGGATCGCGTGGACGATGTCGAACCCGTCTTCGAACCGGTCGAGCAGCCGCGGAATGACGGCGGGCGGGTGCTGCAGGTCGCAGTCCATCATGATCACGGCATCCGCGCGGCTGTGATCGATCCCGGCGACGAGCGACATCTGGTGACCGAAGCGCGTCGAGAGATGCACGATCGTCACGCGCGGATCCGAGCCGGCGAGGCGCTTCAATACGCCGAACGAATCGTCGCCGGAACGGTCGAGCACGTACACGACGCCGAAGCGGTACCGATCGCTCAACGGATCGAGCGTTGCCGTCAGCGCGGTATGGAACGCCTCGAGCCCTTCCTGTTCGTTGTAGACCGGCAGAACGATGTCGACCGACGTCATGCGACCGGCGCGGCGTGCGCCCGCATCCAGGCGACGGTTTCGCGAATGCCATCGGCGAGCGAGACGCGAGGCGTCCACCCGAAGGTTCGCGCGGCGCGCGAGACGTCCGCGACCACGTCGAGCACTTCGTCGCGGCGTGCCTCCCCGCGCTCGCGCACCGGCTTTGCCTCCGGCAGGAGCCCGTTGATCTCGTCGACGAGGCGGCGGATCGCGATCGACGCACCGCTGCCGGCGTTGTAAACGCCGCTCGAAGGCTGCGAGACGGTCGCGACGAGCAGCGCCACGAGATCGTCGACGTGCAGGAAGTCGCGGCGCGGCCGCAGGTCGCGCACGACGATCGCCGACACGGCCGGATCGATCGCCTGACCGATGAGGGTCGGCACGAGAAAGCGGACGTCCTGGCCGCCGCCGTAGACGTTGAACGGGCGCACGATCGTCGCCGATACGCCGAACGCGGCTTGGTAGTACCGAACGGCGTCCTCCGCCAGAATCTTCGAGTGGCCGTACGGGTTCAGCGGCCGCCGCGGATGTTCCTCGGCGATCGGCAGCGCGTCAGGGACGCCGTACACGTACGAACTGACGTAGGTGAGCGGGATGCCGCGGAGCCGACACAGTTCGAGCACCGAAATCGTCCCGAGGACGTTGACGCGATAGAACTCGTGCGGCGCCGACCAACTGTCGGGCACGAAGCTGCGTCCCGCGAGGTGCACGACGCGATCGACGGCTTCGACCGCGAGCGGACCCGCGGCGATGTCGCCGTTCGCGCGGCTGGCGCCCACCGCGCGCATGCCCGCGGCGCCGAGCGCCGACATGAGCCGGCGACCGATGAAGCCGGTCGCACCGGTGACCAGGACCGTCTCAGGCATGCCGCAGCAGCACGTCGCGCAGACGGTCGAACTCTTCGACGGCCTGCGCGTAGTCGTCCGGCCGGCCGAGGTCGAGCCAGTAGCCGTCGTGCGGCCGGACGTTCACGCGGTCGCGGCGGGCGACGAGCGCGCCCATCAGATCGTCGAAGCCGTACGGGCGGCCGCGCGGCACGATCCCGAGCACCGACTTGTCGACGACGTAGACGCCCATGCTGACCAGATACTGCATGGACGGCTTCTCCTCGAACCCGACCAGCGTGCTCGCCGCGTCGATCTTCAGCACGCCGTAATCGACGCGGTGGGTCCGCCACGAGGCGGCGACGGTGAACGCGCAGCCGCTCGCCACGTGCTCGTCGTAGAGGCGTCGCACCGACAGGTCGGTCAACACGTCTCCGTTCATCAGCAGAAATGTCTCGGGGAGATCCTCGATCAGGCACAGCGGCGCGATCGTGCTGAGGGGCTCGGATTCGACCGAGTAGTCGATGCGGACGTTCCACTGCTCGCCGTCGCCGAAGAAAGCTTTGATCAGGTTCGCCTGGTGATTCACGGCGAGCGTGATGCGACGAAAGCCCTCGGCCGCGAGCTGCCGCACGATCACTTCGAGGATCGGGTAGTCGCCGAGCGGCATCAGCGGCTTGGGAAACACGACGGTGTAGGGCCGCAGCCGCGTCCCCTTGCCGCCCGCAAGCACCACTGCGCGGTCAGACATTGTAGCGATCGGCCTTGTAGCGACGAAGGTTCGCCGGCTCTCGAAACCACGCCACGGTCCGGGCGAGTCCTTCCTCCAGCGGCACCGACGGCCGGAACCCGGTCGCGGCCGCGAGTTTCGTCCCGTCGCAGCGCAGCCGCATCACTTCGCTCGCCGGCGGTCTCAGGCGCTCGCCATCCGTCACCGCCCGCGCCGACACGCCCATCGCCTCGCCGATCGCCGCGACGAGATCGCCAACGGAGATCTCGCTGTTCGATCCGATGTTGAACACCTCTCCCGCGCACCCGTCGAGCTCGCCGACGGCGGCGAGGCCGCGACAAGTGTCGGCCACGTAGGTGAAGTCGCGCGTGGCGGCCAGCTCGCCGAGCCGAACCTCGCGCGCGCCGGTGGCGAGCTGCGTGATGATGGTCGGGATGACCGCACGGGCCGACTGACGCGGTCCGAACGTATTGAACGGCCGCGCCACGACCACGGGCAGTGCGAATGCGTGGAAGAAGCTCGTTGCAATGGCGTCGGCGGCGATCTTCGTGGCGCTGTACGGCGACTGGGGTTGCAACGGATGGTGCTCGTCGATCGGCACGTACTGGGCCGTCCCGTAGACCTCGCTCGTCGACGTGTGGACGAACCGCTGCACGCCGGCCGCGCGCGCGGCCTGACACAGATGCAGGGTCCCCTTCACGTTGACGTCGACGTAGCTGTCCGGCGCCCGGTACGAATACGGAATTGCGATGAGTGCGGCGAGGTGGAACACCACGTCGATGTCGCGAACGAGGTCGTGGCAGAGGTGCGGATCGCGCACGTCGCCCGCGACCACCTCCACGTCGCCCAAGCATGGCAGTCCATCGAGCCAGCCCCACTCGTTCAGCGAGGTGTACTGCGCGAGCGCGCGCACGCGCGCGCCGCGCGAGCACAGCAGCTCGACGAGGTGAGAGCCGATGAAGCCGTCGGCCCCGGTCACGAGCACGCGCAGGCGGGAGAGCTCCACGCCGCTAACCGCTCGCGCCGCCCCGCGGCGAGCGCCGCACCACGAACCGACGCCATCCGCTGAGCATCCACTCCCGCTCGCGGCGCAGATCGTCGATGATCCGGTCGCGGACGACGACCTCGTTCGACCACCAGGCGGACTTGTCCGCAATGATCGCGTCCCGCTTGTTCACTTCGTCCTGGAGGTACCGCGCGACGTCGCTCTGCGTCTGCGTGTTCCAGCGATCGGTTCGCGCGCGCTCGATCCAGGTGCTCAGGTCGGGATGCTCGAAGCCGACGGCGTGCAGGTACTCGAAGTACACCAACGCCGTTTCGGCTCGGCAGCGATCGAGGTACTCGATGCCGCAGTCGAGCAGCCGCTGCCCGAGCGACGGGTCGGACGCCGGCAGGCGGGGACGGGCACGCACCAGCACGTCGCGAAAGCGCTCGGAACGCAGATCGGTGGCCGTTGCCTGCGCGAAGTAGCGATCGATCGGCTCCTGCCCCGCGCCGATGACCGCCATCGAATCGACGGCCCAGAGATAAATGCCCGCGCGTGCGCGCGCGCGCAGCGCCGCAAGCGCGCGCTGCGGCGCGCGGCCATCGAGCAGCGCGTCCACGGCGCGCAGCTTGTACGCGACCTGATCCTCGTAACTGGCCGCGCGCCACGTCGAGCTCTGGTCGCCGACGCGCACGGCGCCGATGACCTCCGGCACGCGGAGGATCGGCAGATGCGAGAGCCGCAGCCACAGCTCGAAATCGGCAACCGTCCGGAACGACTCGTCGAAATACAACTCATCGCCGCACGCCGCCCGGGAGAAGAAGGAGGTCGCGAACGGCGGGACGACGGCGCCATCGAGCAGCCCCAGCAGATCGAACTCCGGCGGCGTCCACGCGTGCAGCGGCCGACCGTCGACATCGACCATCTCGCAGGCGCCGTAGATCACCGCCGCGTCCGGCCGCTCGCGGAATCGCGCGACGATCACGCTGAGCGCGTCCGGGCGCAGCATGTTGTCGGCGTCGACCGATCCGACGATCGCTCCGGTGCAGCGCTGCAGCGCCCGGTTGAATCCCTGGCCGATGCCGGAGTCGGGCGCAGACGCGATCGAGACCGCTGGCAGGTCGCGGATCGCCGACAGGTACTCCAGCGTGCCGTCCGTCGATGCGCCGTCCTGCACGACGAGCTCGAACTGCCGGTACGTCAGCGCACGCACCGACTCGACCGCGTCTCGCACGTGCGGCAAGCCGTTGCGCACGCACAGGATGATCGAAACGAGCGGCGACTCCACGGTCATACGCGCGTCGGGACCGACGCCGGGCGGAGCGCCCACTCGCCGTCTCCCTCGAAGATGGTGCCGTCGCCCATCCACCCGCTGTCGGTGACGGTGAATTCCAGCGCGTGCGTGATGCAGTGATACACGTCCGGATCGACCGAGAAGAATTTCGTCGCCTCTTTTTCGATGTAGCCTTCGGCGGCGATCTCCACGGCCACCGAGTACGTGCCCTTGCCGAGCGGCATTCGATCGAGACGCAGCTCCACGGTACCTTCCGGCGTCTGCGCGTGATCGAACAGCAGGCGATCCGTCATGAACTTGCACACGCGCTCCGTGTGGTGCCGCGAGATCACGACGAACACCTGCGCCCGTTCGCGGAGCATCGGCCTGACCACGCGGAAGCGGGCCACGAGCGTCGCCGGCTCGCCGTGCCGCAGCGTATGCACGCGTTCTCCTGACGCGTCGATCAACGCGCAGTCGGTGATGACGATGTCGCCGGCGCCCTGCACGCCGGGCGCTTCCGCGATGAGCGTCGCGCCGGCGCGCACGTCGGCCAGGCGGAACGGCATCCGCGCCGTCGTCCAGGCGCCGTCCCTCGTCGCGACGCGGCCAAGATCCTGCACCCGATCGCCGAGATGGCAGCGCACGTCGACTTCGCACGTTTCGTCTGCGCCGTACTCGAGGACGAGATGGAGCGCGCGGCCGCTCTCGAGCGCGGCGCGCGGAACTGCGAGCGACGCCGCCACTTTGTGGAACGGCGACCCGTAATTGAGCAGCGCGCGACAGCGGCGGCCGTGCCACTCGACCACGTCGCCCCAGCTGCTGCCTTCCACGACCAGGCGCGAGTCGCCTGCGGTCGATCCGTCGAGCGGCGCGCGCGCCAGTTCGACCTCATCGGCGACCACCGCGACCGTGCCGAAATGGACCGGCGAGGGTTGCGGCCGCCCCGCGGCGCCGCGGATTTCGACGATCACTTGGACGTCCTCGCTCACGTTCGACGCGTCGCCGGTTTCCGAGAGCGCCGCCTGGGCCTTCATCCGCAGCCGACGCTCTTCCTGCGCGCGAATCGATTCCTCGTACGCCTTCACGACCGTCGTCGCGTCGCCGTCCATCGCGATGCCGCCTCGGTCGAACCAGACCACGCGATCGCACATCCGCGTGGCGGAGTAGATGTCATGGGTCACCAGGAGGAGCGTCGCGCCGTTGCGTTCGCACAGATCGCGCATGCGCTCGTAGCTCTTCTGAGCGAAGTACGCGTCGCCGACGCCGAGGACTTCGTCGAGGACGAGCAGGTCCGGCGTAATCGCGGTCGACACCGAGAACATCAGCCGCATCGCCATGCCGGTCGAGTACGTCTTGACCGGCTGATCGATGTACTCCTCGAGCTCCGCGAACGCGATCGCATCCGCGCAGCGCCGCGGCGCCTCGGCCGCGGAGACGCCAAGCTGCGCGAGATAGGCCATGACGTTCTCGCGTCCGGTGAAGTCCGGATGAAAGCCGGTCCCGATCTGCAGCAGCGCGTGGATCTCTCCATGGACCTCGATGCGGCCGGAGGTCGGCTGGATCACGTTCGTCACCAGCTTGAGGAACGTGCTCTTCCCCGCGCCGTTGCGGCCGATGATCGCCACCTTCTCGCCGCGCCGGATTTCGAGATCCACGTCGGCGAGCGCCGCGTGTTCGGTGTAGGCGCCGGGCCGATCCCTGAGCAGCCCGAACATGTCGAGAAACCGGTAGGCCGGCTTCGCGTACAGCCGGTACACCTTCGAGAGCTTCGTCGCGCGGATGGCCACGGCGTTCATCGGGCTACACTACCGTGCGGATGCCGCCGTCCCGCCGCGCCGCTGCCGTCGTGCTGGTCGCCGCTGCGCTCACCGCATTCGCGCTCGGCCGCCCGTACGTGGCGTTCGTGTGTGCGTGTATCGCGGCATGCCTCGGTGCGGCCGCCTCGACCCGCCATCGGCCGCGCATCGCAGCGGTGATCCGCCGCGTCGTGCTGTTTCCGCCGCCAGCCACCCGGCCTCCGCGCGACGCAGCGATGGCCGTCCAGGCGCTCGCGCTCGTGGCGCTGGTCGCCACGCTGGCCGCTCCGCGCTGGCGCCGGCCGCCGCCGCTGTCGGCGCTCTACGACGATCACACCTGGACGTCGCTCAACATCGCCGTTGCCCGCGCGCGGTGCGGATCGGTATCCGCGGTGGCCGCCGAGGGCGATGTCGCGGCCTATCTGAGTTCCCATCCGGAGGCGACGACGACGCCGTTGCTGCAGCTCGCATCGTTCGATTGCCGTTCGCTGCGGCCGCTGGTGATCAGCCAGAACACGCTGATGCTCGTCGAAACGGCGACGCTGCGGCTGCGTCCCGGCGCCTCGCTCGCCACGATCGGCAGATTGCTGATGGCCTTCCATGCGGCGAGCATCGCGCTGTTCGCGGTCGTCCTGACGGTCGTCGGCGCGCCGCTCGCGTTCTGCGGCGTCGCGATCGCCGCAATGGACCGCGCGGCGGAGGCCGCCACCGCGCAGTACGCCTACGCGATCTACCCGCTCATGGTGCCGGCGGTGGCGCTCGTGGCGGCGCTCGCCGCGATCGTGCCGCCGCCGCGCCTCCGCGCGCGCGACGCCGCAGCGGCCTTCGCGCTCGGCGTCACGATCGCCGTCCTCGGGAACCTGCGCAGCGACCTGCTGTTGTTCTGCGGCGCAGGCGCGGGGGTCGCCGCCGCCGTTCGCACGCGATCTTTGCGCGCGTTCGCGCTGCACGTCGCGGCGCTCGCCGCAGGCGTGGCGGTCTTCGCCGCGATCTGGATTCGCCCGATCGAGCGGACGCAACCGGGACGGCTGACCGGACACCCGGTCATGCACCCCATCGTGCTCGCATTGGCCGTGCCCGACAACGCTGTCGCGCGACAGCTCGGTTTGCGATGGGACGACAACGTCGGTTTCGCGCTCGCGCATCGGCTCGAACCAGGCGTCAACGTGCTGACGTCGGACTACGAACGGGTGCTCCGCCGCTACTATTTCGCGCTCTGGCGCGAGCATCCGCGGGCGATGCTGAACATTTACCGGATCAAGTTCCTCGCGGCCGCGCGATCGTTCGTCGTCGATTCTACCGGCATCGGGTTCGACACCCAGTTCTGGCGCGCCGTGCTGCGGCCGCTCGGCGGCCGCGGCACCGGAGGGGCGTTGGTGCCGACGCTCCTCGGCGTGGCGGTGATCGGCGGCATCGCCGCATCCGCTCGATGGCCGCACTCGTGGACGGTGCCGCTGACGATGTTCGCGATCGCCGGCGCCCTGAACTGGGTCGAGGCCGCCGCCGTCTTCTCGCACTTCACACTGCAGTACTACGCAGTGGCGTTCGTCGTCCTGGTGGCGTGCTGCGTCGGTTTGTATCAAGCGGTTCTCCAACTCGCGCTCAACTCAACGGAACCGGCACCAGCCGCACGCGCTCATACAGCTTCGCCGTCCAGTCCGGCGTGACGGTGACCGGCAGCAGGAGCGGCATGGGGCGAACGTCGTTCACGATCGAGAACTGCACACAATCGGCGAGCGCCCGCGGCATCTCCACGCCGACGAAGCGCGACATCAGCGTCCAGTCGCGCCAGATCGCGTAGACTGGCAGGAACGCGTGCGTCGCGGTGCCGGCGCCGAAGAGTTCGAGGTCGAGGTCGCGCGAGGGATTCAAACCGAACCGCGGGTCGCCGTCTTCGTATCGGAAGGTCACCGGCACGAGGGGCGTCGATGGCGTGCATCGATCCGGCGTGAAGTCGGCCCTCACGAGCACTTCCTGCACGTCGTCCTTCCCCGCCCGCGGACCGAACAGATCCAGCAGCAAGCGCAAACGGTCGGAGCCCACCGCAAGCGCCGTCGGATGCAGAGCGGTCGTCGGCGCATCGAGGTACGACGTGGTGAACGCGCGCGCGCGCGGGACTTGGACCACGCGGGCGACGGCGAGCGTGGCAGCGGCCGCCGCCGCGCAGGCGGCACACGCGACGGCGGATCGCAGCGCGCGGACGCCGGCAGAAGCGGTCGACGGCGAGCGGCGCGCGGCCCGCACCGTCCGGACGAGCAGCGTCCCGCCTGCCGCCACGGCCGCCAGCACGAGGAACTCGAGATGGAAGATGTGCCGGCCCTGAAACTCGATGAAGGGGTAGGTCAGGAACATCGCAAAGAGCGCCGCCGCCACGGCGGCGGCCCGCAGATACCAGAGCCCCAGCGCGAACAGCACCGCGCCGAGCAGGAGCGGACCGCTGCCGTTCATCGCTTTCATCAGCGCAGCGCGGGCGGTGAACGCGCTGACGAGAGGCGCCGCGTGCACGCCGAGCGGAACGTCGCTGTCGGTCAGAAACGGCAGATTCGCGATGTGGATGGCCGAGGAGATCATCCGTGCCACGACGTCCGCCGGAAAGATCCGCGCGATCGTCTCGAAATAACGACGGCACGCCTGGTCGTAGCCAGGCGTGAGGATGACGACCGGCGCCCCGTCGGGATGCAGCCGCCGCCAGTACGCCTGCACCACCGCGGCGATGTAGTTGTCGTTGTGCGCGTAGGGAAAGCTGTACACCGGACGCGGATACCCGATGTTCAGGTTCTCGTCGTACGGCGAGGTGAAGCCGAGAAGCGCGACGTGCCAGAGACTGCTGTTCCGCGCATACGTGCGGACGACCGGATAGGACACCGCGACGAACACCGCGACCGTCGCGATCGCCGTGACGATCCGCGGCTTGAGATCGGCGCGCGTGGCAGCGAACAACACGACGAAGAAGGGGACGAAATTCAGAATGATGTCGGTCCGCATGCCGAACCCGAGGCCTTGAATCGCGCCGAAGGCGACGCCCGCGCCGATCAGCCAGCGCGGACGCGCTTCGACGATCGCGATCGCGACGGCGATCAACATCACCATGAAGAACGGCGTCTTCGAATAGTCGCGCAGGTGGGGAATGTTCTCGAGGTGCCGCGGCGACCAGGCCCACCACGCGGTCGTGAGCAGCGCCAGCCACCTGCCGGTCACCAGACGCAGCGCGGCGTACGCCGCGGCGACGGAGGCGCCGACGAACCCCGCCGTCACGATGTCGACCGCATCCCAGCGGACGCCGACGGCGCGCCACACGAGGCCGACGAGCACCATCAGGTACCGCGTGACGCCTTGCAGCGGATTCAGCGCACGCGTGCGGAGCCGCGCCGGAACGTCGCCGCACGCCAGGCGCTGCGAGCGTTCGTGCAGGAAGTCGTTCAACGCGACGGCGTCCGTTTCAACCGGATCAACGAAGCCGCGACCGCACGCTTGCATCACCGCCGGTCCAAACTCGGGTTGATAGAACTCCGAGCGGCCGCCGGCGGCCCTGAATTTCGGGAGATACCAGCGCGCCGCGGCAAACGCGGTGAGCAGGAGGGCAGCGATCACCCAGAAATCGGCGGCGTACCATCGGCGTTTCACGTCGCTCACGCGCCGCCGTCCGGCCGGTCAGCCATTGTCGGCGCCCTTTGTGACGCGAGGAGCCGCTTTTTCCCATATCCGCATCGCGAGATCGCCCCACAGAAAGCGTCGCCATTCGACCCACGCGTCGTGCACCAGATCGAGCACGATGCTGAGGATGACGACCAGCATCATCGGCGCGGCCAGGGCCGCCGGCTAGCAGTCCTTGGCATGCGTGTGCTCCAGTACCTCGCGGATCGCTGCGGCCACTGCCGGCGCGTGCACCTGCAGCGAATATCGCTGCTCGATCGTCCGGCGTCCCGCGGCGCCGAGCCGACGACGCAGCTCCGGATCGACGAGCAGCCGCCCGAGCTTCTCGATCCACTCGGCGTCGCTGGACGCGAGGAACCCGTTCACGCCGTCCTCGATGATCTCGCGGTTGACGCCGACGGCGGCGGCGACGACGGGCACGCCGCACGCCATGAACTCGATCGCCTTGAAGCCGCACTTGCCGCGCGCCCAGTCGTCGTCGGCCAGCGGATAGACGCCGACGTCGCAGGTGTTGAACAGTTCCACCTCGCCGAGCAGCGACCACGCGGGCTGCTCGATGTCGAGTCCCGGCGCGTCGATCGGATCGCCGGCGCCGCTGACGCGCAGGACGAACGGACACGTGCCGTGCACGCGCTGGAGCACCGGGATCAAGCCGACGAGGTACGACGCCGTCGTGGGGCTGCCGATCCAGCCGACGACCGGGGTCGATCGCGGCACGCCGTTGTCCGGCGCGGCGCGCGGCACGAACTTGGCGGTGTCGACGACGGTGGGAATCACCGTGACGGCATCGTTGAACCGGCGCGCATACGCCGCGAGGTACTCGTTGCCGGCAATCACGCGGTCGCTGTGGCGGATGATGGTCGCGACCTTCTGCGGCTGCTTCAGCGCCGCGATCGGGCGGTTCGCTTCGCTCACGCTCGGCAGAAAAATCGCGTCGTCGAAGTCGAAGACGATCGGCGGGCGGCCCCGCAGCGCGAGGAGCCGCTCGATGATCGCGGGCCCGATCGGGAGCATCTCGCGGTAGAGGAACACGGCGTCGAACCGCGACAGATCGCGCAGGGACGCCAGATGCTTCAGCGCGAGCCTGGCGAACCCCGAGGCCTTGCGCGCGTACTGGCCGCGCCGGTACACCAGGTTGAAGAAGTCGGCGGTGAACAGCGACCGCAGCGTCACCTCGATGCCCACCGAACGCAGATACGGGATGAACTGCGCGATGCGGAACCGGCACCCGGCGCCTTCCTCGGGAATCGGCGACAGCGCGAGGACGCGGATCGGCGTCGTCACCGGCCGACACCCGCGGCGCGCAGCAGCCGGCGGCACGTCGATTCGGTCCAGGCCGCGCGCAGCCGGCACGCGAGCGACGCGAGGCGGCCGCCGATCCAGCTGCGCCGCCAGATCGCGTCCACCGCCGCATCGGCCGCGGCCGCGTCGTCGGAGATCGTCATCGTGTGGGTGCGCGCGCCGCGGAGATCTGGAACACCAGCGGCCCCGCCGGCGTCGCGAACGTCAGCACGGCGTCGGGCGCGACGACGACCGGCTGATCCGGCGCCGGCACGACGCAGCGGACGGCGCCGTCGGTTCCGCGCCGGCTCTCGCAGGGCACGAGAAGCGTCGCTTCGACGTCCTGGCGCTTCGACGCGATCGGGATCGTTTCGTCGCCGAACCGCAGCCGCAGCGCGCCCGGGACGCGCGACCCGATCGACACGATCGTGGCGAGCGGCCGATCGGCGGACGGCAGCGGCTGCCCTGCTTTCAGCGCAGCCGCGGCTTCGCCGGTCACGCCTTCGAAGCGGCCGACGACCTCCAGCGACACGTCGGTCGCCGGCGCGGCGATCGTGAGGGCGTGCGGCAGCCGCGCGACCTCGCGCGCGTAGTCGTAGAGCACCACGTCGTACGAGCCGGGCCGCAGCGCGGGGACGTCGACGATCGCGTACTTCGTGCTGCCGAGCAGGAACGAGTTGCCCGGCGTCGTGTCGAACGACACGCGCATGAACGGCCGCAGGTTGGTGCCGTCGATCTCGATGCGCTGGTTCGGCCCTTCGAACAGCGTCCTGGGTGTGATCGCGAGCAGCGCCGGCGCGGGCGTACGGAACAGGATGTACGAAGCGATCGCCACGGGCACGAGCAGCAGCAGCACGATCGACGCGAACACGTCGACGATGTTGAAACGCCCTGCCACGCGGCCGCGTTCGTCGAGCACCCTCACAGCCACCTCGCTTCCGCTCTGGTCAGCAGCTCGCAGAACCCGATGCCGCCGAACCACACCAGGTACGGCAGCGTCAGCCCGCGATGACGCACGAGCGTCCCGATGTTGCCGTCCGTGAAGGCGGCGCCGAGCGCGAGCAGCAAGGCGTACACGGTCAGGAGACCCGCGAGCTGCGGATCGCGTCGAAAGGCGGTCGCGACGCCCGCGGCGACGAGCACGACGAGCGCGTACCACGCCACCTGTTCCGGAATGTACGCGGCGGTCGACCGCGACTCCGCCTGCCACGGCAGCGGCAGCGCGACGAACGCCGCGGCGCCGCGCAGGACGAACCGCGCCGCTTCCCCCGCGCGCAGATCGGATGCGAGGTTGACGTCCGCGTAGAAGCGATCGTCGAGCAGCTTGAATCCGAGGCCCGGCGACACGACAACGGCCCCCCAGTGCTGCCGCGCCGCGCGCTGGAGCGCGGCGTAGGCGCGCAGCTGCATGTCAGGTACGCGCAGGACCAGCGCCGCCGCGATCGGCAGCATGGCGATCGTCGCAACGAGCCGGCGCGGCCGCGCGGCGGCCAATCCGAGCGCCAGACCGAGCAGCGTCGCCGCGACGACGTACAGCCCGCCGTCGGCGCGCAGCGTCTGCAGCACGGCCGCGATGAGGACGATCCCGAACACCGAGGCCGATCGCACGAGCCACGACGAGCCGCGCACGATCAGCACGGCGAGCGCGAGCGCGATCGCGCTCAGCAGCATGAACGGCGGCTCTTTCAGGACCGCGATCGACCACGCGAACAGGCTTGGCAGGAACAGCAGCAGCACGAGTCCGAACAGCGACGCCGCGCGGCCGAAGCCCGGCCGCACGACGCGATAGAGGACCAGGACGGCGGCGACGTAGAACACCACGCTGAGCAGGTGGAGGCCGTACGGCGCCGGGCCGACAACCGCCTGAACCGCTGCGAGCAGCACGACGAAGCTCGACGACCCGTTCGGCTCGAACGCGTACTCGAGGTCCAGCATGTGCACCGGGATACCCAACGAGACGTTCCGCAGCCACAGGGACCGCTTGATGAAGTACTCCTCGTCGCCGAACAGCGACGCGAACGGGACGCGCAGGTGATCGGCCGAGAGGAACAGCGCGCCGATGGCCGCCAGCCTCAGGACCACGGCGACCGCGACGATCGCAATCACCCACCGGCGCTCCGGCCCGTCCAGCCCGCGCACCAGCAGTCCCACGGTCGCGACGATCGCGACGGCGAACCACAGCGTCAGCGGCGACAGCACGGCGACGACGACGGCGGCCGCGAGCGCGACGGCGATCCGGGCGTTCACGCCAGCGCTCCCGCGAGCGCGCGGTCGTACTCGCCGACGACGGTCTCGGTGCGGAACGCGTCGGCTTTGCCGCGCGCCGCCGCCGCCATGCGCTGCCGCAGCGCGCCGTCCGACAGCAGCCGCGCCAGCGCGGACGCGACAGCCGCCGCATCGTGCCGCTCGACGAGCACGCCGTCGACGCCGTC
>Ga0070741_10005860_pt1 | contig 26853 bp, 19 predicted proteins | sample Coa_R1_4_FD_66440 | JGI IMG/M metagenome (GOLD analysis project Ga0070741, IMG submission 66440) | Surface soil microbial communities from Centralia Pennsylvania, which are recovering from an underground coalmine fire - Coalmine... | ecosystem: Environmental > Terrestrial > Soil > Unclassified ...
CTGCTGCTTGCGAGCCTCGGCATGAGCTTCAACATCATGACCCTCGGGGGCATGGCCGCCGCCGTCGGTCTGGTGGTCGATGACGCCGTGGTCATCGTCGAGCATCTGGCACGGCGCCTGCACGAGCGCGGCCTCGAAAAAGCATCCACCGACGGTGGCGCTTCGCTGCTGCCCTCTGCACGGGAAATGTTCAAACCCCTGCTCGGATCCTCCCTCGCAACGGTGGTCATCTTCGTGCCGCTCGCCTTTCTCTCGGGAGTGACCGGGGGCTTCTTCAAGGCACTGGCGATGACCATGGCCTGCGCGCTCGTCGTGTCCTTCTTCGTGGCGCTCCTCGGAGTGCCCTTGCTGACGGATCGATTCATCCAGCGCTATGCAGCGCGGGGCGAAGAGTCGGGCTGGTTCTTCCATCTGACCGAGCGCTACGCGCGCGTGAGCGACGCGGCGATGCGCCACCCGGGCCGCATTTTCCTGGCGGCGCTGGTGCTGCTGATCGGCGGTGCGCTCGCCCTGTGGAAGCTGCCCTCGGGCTTCATGCCCCACATGGATGAGGGGGGATTCATACTCGATTACCGTGCTCCGCCCGGGACCTCGCTCTCGGAGACCGATCGGCTGCTGCGCAAGCTGGAAGGACTCATCCTGGCGGTCCCGGAGGTCGCAAGCTACTCACGCCGCACCGGACTGCAGCTTGGAGGCGGCATCACGGAGGCGAACGAGGGCGACTTCTTCATCAAGCTCAAATCGGGACGCCGCCGCGACATCGAGGAGGTGATGGATGAGCTGCGCACGCGCGCAGAGCATGAGATACCGGGGCTCACGATCGAGACCGCACAGCTCATGGAGGATCTGATCGGCGACCTGACCGCGGTCCCCGAGCCTGTCGAAGTCAAGCTGTTCGGTCCGAACCTCGCACAGTTGCAAGCGCTCGCGCCGCAGGTCGCCAAGAAGCTGGGCACGGTCGATGGACTGGTGGAGATCCAGGACGGGCTGCGCATTGCCGGCGATGCGGTTGAGCTCCACGTCGACCGCGCGCGCGCTGCGATGGAAGGCCTCGATCCGGATGATTTCGCAAGGCAAACCGCAGCGCTGGTCGGCGGAACCCTCGCCGGGCAGATCCAGTCAGGCGAGAAGCTGCTCGATATCCGGGTGTGGTCGCCTCCGAGGCTACGCGATCGACTCGCCTCCCTCGGTGAGCTGCGCCTTCGCGCGCCCGATGGCCATGAGTTTCCGCTCAGTCGCGTGGCCGATGTGCGCATCGCGGCCGGCCAGCCGCAACTGCAGCGCGAAAACCTGCAGCAGATGGTGGCGGTCACCGCGCGGCTGGAGGGCAAGGATCTGGGCAGCGCGATGCAGCAGGTGAAAGTGGCCGTGAGCTCGATGAACCTGCCGCCGAGTCTGCGGGTGGAGTACGGGGGTCTGTATGCCGAGCAGCAGCGCTCCTTCCGCGGTCTTGCCGCGGTGTTTGCCGCCGCCGTGCTGCTCGTCATGACTTTGCTCCTGTACCTGTACGAGCGCTGGGCCGTCGTGCTGGCGATCCTTGCGACCGTATGTCTGTCGATCGCGGCGGTGTTCGTCGGGCTGTGGGTGACGGGTACGGAGCTCGACATTTCGGCGCTGATGGGGCTGACCATGATCGTCGGGATGGTGGCCGAGATCGCGGTGTTCTATTTCGCAGAGCTGACCCCGGCCGGGATGCAGGCCGGTACCATGAGCGAGGAAGCGCTGGTCACTGCGGGGCGGCGGCGCCTGCGGCCCATTCTCATGACTTCCCTGATCGCGATCCTCGCCTTGCTGCCGCTGGCGCTCGGCCTCGGCGCCGGCTCGCAGATGCAAACCCCGCTGGCCATCGCCATCATTTGCGGGCTGCTTGCGGCGCTCCCTCTCGTGCTGCTGGTCATGCCGGTCTTTTACCGGCGGTTCAGTCGCGGGCGCGGTCCGGGCCTCAGCCCAGGGTGACCAGCCAGGCGCCGAATGCGATCAGCGCGATGCCGAGCCAGTTCACTGCCGCCAGCCTCTCGCCCAGAAAAGTGGCACCGAAGAGTGCCACCAGCACCACGCTCAACTTGTCGATAGGGGCCACGCGCGAGGCTTCGCCCGCCTGAAGCGCCCGGAAGTAGCACAGCCATGAAGCCCCGGTAGCCAGTCCCGATAGAACGAGAAAGAGCCACGTACGCGACGATGCGCCGCTCACGAGGCGATACTCACCGGTGCTCAGAACGAGTACACCCAGCACTGTCAGAATGACGATCGTGCGGATGAAGGTCGCCACGTCCGCGTTGATCTCAGCGACACCGACCTTGGCGAAGATGGCGGTCAGCGCGGCGAAGCACGCTGACAACAAGGCCCAGAACACCCAGTTCGACACAGTTTCTTCAGTCTCCGACGGCTGCTCGATTTTCGTGAATTGCGCGTCGCTGCGCAAGGTTGCCGAAAGGCGCCTGAAAGCCCTCCGAAACCTTGCACCACTACACTAGTCGCGATCGCCGTCCGATATCCCGGACTGTCCCCCTGACATGGACCAGCCTACTCATCCTCCCGAGCGACATGCTCTCGAGCGCCGCGCGCTCAGCGTGCGCAGGCAGACACAGATCGTGCTCGTCCTGGGCCTCTGTGCGCTCGGAATCCTGAGTGCCGGCTGGGCGGCCTCCCTTTTGCGCTCGCAGCACCCGGCGCCCGCCGACGAGCTCACCGCCAACGGTGAGCTGCACCTCAGTGCGCTGCAGCTCGCAGGACTCACGATCAACCCGGTCTCGCAGGTCAGCTTTCGCTCGGAAGAGGAGACCGACGGTCGCATCACGCTCAACAGTGACACCGCGACCCAGGTCTTCTCGCCGTACTCGGGCCGCGTGGTTCGCGTGATCGCGGGGATCGGCGAGCACGTCGGTCGCGGCGCGCCGCTGTTCAGCATCGAAGCGTCCGAGTTCGCGCAGACGCAGAGCGATCTGCTCAACGCGCTCTCGCAGCTGAAGCTGGCGCGGATCGGCGAGGAGCGGCGCCACGCAGCCTTCGAGAGCAAGGGGGGCTCGCTGCAGGATTGGCAGCAGGCGCAGGCCGATCTGGCGGCCGCTGGCACGGCACTGGACTCGGTGCGCAACCGGCTGCGGATCTTCGGTGAGAGCGATGCCCAGATTGCCGCGCTCGAGCGCGAGAAGGCCCCGAATCCGGTCACCAACGTGGTTGCGCCGATCGGCGGCGTGGTGACCGATCGGCAGGTAGGCCCGGGTCAGTATCTGCAGGCGGGTGGCGCCACGCCCGTGTACACCATCGGGGATCTCTCGACGGTGTGGCTCGTGGCCGAGGTTCGCGAAGTTGATGCCCCTCGGGTCACTGTCGGCCAGGACGTCGAGGTCAGGGTGCTGGCTCTGCCAGGGCGTGTCTTCAGAGCGAAGTTGACCGCCGTCGGAGCCGGGGTAGACCCCGCCACGCGTCGCGTCCCCGTGCGCGCGACGATCGAAAATCCGGACGGCAAGCTCAAGCCGCAGATGTTCGCCACATTCAACATCATCACCAGTGGCAACTCCGAGTCCCTGGCCGTGCCGGAAGAGGCAGTGGTCCGCGAAGGGGACAGCGCGCGGGTGTGGGTACTGGAGCGCGGCAACGACCTCGCGCTGCGGCAGATCCGTACCGGCCGCATCAGCAATGGCATGGTGGAAGTGCTGGCGGGGCTCAAGGCCGGCGAGAAGATCGTGACGCGCGGCAGCCTGTTCATCGATCGGGCGGCCCAGCCCGGATGAGACGCGCTGCGTTGGAGCAGCCGGTCAGTTGATGAACGGCGTCATCGCATTTGCGCTGAAGCAGCGGACATTCCTGGCTATTCTGCTGCCGCTGGTACTCATCGGCGGCGTACTGGGCTTTCGCCAGCTCAACATCGAGGCCTATCCGGACCCCGTCCCGCCGCTGGTGGACGTGGTGACGCAGAGCGCCGGCCAGTCGGCCGAGGAGATCGAGCGCTACATCACGATTCCGATAGAGGTCGAGATGACTGGTATTCCGCACGTGAGCACGGTGCGGACCATTTCGCTGTTCGGCCTCTCGGACGTGAAGATCCAGTTCACCTACGACTTCAGCTATCAGGAGGCCGAGCAGTGGGTGATCAACCGGCTCTCACAGCTGCCGCAGCTCCCGAACGCTGCCATCCCGCAGATCTCGCCCACCAGCTCGGTGGGCGAGATTTACCGCTACCGCCTGGTGGCACCCCGCGGCTACTCGGTGACCGATCTCAAGACGCTCGAGGATTGGGTGCTCGAGCGGCGCTTCAAGGCCGTACCCGGCGTCATCGATGTCACCGGGTGGGGTGGCAAGACCAAGACTTATGAGATCACGGTCGATCAGCGACGCCTTGTTCAGTACGGACTGTCCTTGTCCCAGGTGCTGCAGGCGCTGAACAACAGCAACATCAACGTCGGGGGACAGACAGTCAACATAGGGCCCCAATCGGCTGTGGTGCGGGGGGTAGGCCTGATCCATTCCATGGATGACATCCGCAAGACGATGGTGGCCTCCACCCGTGATGTCCCGGTGCTGATCGGAGACATCGCGAGTGTCCACGTCGAGCACGCACCGCGCCTCGGAATAGCAGGCTATGACGACGATGACGATGTGGTCGAAGGAATCGTGCTGATGCGCCGGGGCGAGCGCAGCCTGCCGACCATCGAGCGCGTCAAGGCCGAGGCTGATCTCATCAATTCGAGCGGCGTGCTGCCCCCGGGCGTGCACATCGAGCGGATCTACGATCGCTCGGACCTCATCCGGCTGACCACGCACACCGTCCTGCGCAATGTGCTTGCCGGCGTACTGCTGATCTTCCTGTTGCAGTGGGCGTTCCTTGGCAATCTGCGCAGTGCGCTGATCGTCGCCTGTACGATTCCGTTCGCCCTTGCCCTCGCCATCGCGCTGATGCTGCTGCGCGGGGAGTCGGCTAATCTGCTCTCGGTGGGCGCGATCGACTTCGGCCTCATCGTGGATGCGACGGTCATCATGGTGGAGAACATCTTCCGCCATCTGGGGGAGAGCGCGGATGCGCGCCGCGCCGGCTCTCCGATCCTGCATCACGTCCGCGGCAGCTCGATATTCCGCGGCAAGTTCGCGGTCATCGCCAATGCGGCGACGGAAGTGAACCAGGCCATCCTGTTCGCTGCCGCGATCATCATCGCCGGGTTCGTGCCCCTGTTCACCATGAGCGGCATCGAGGGGCACATCTTCGGCCCGATGGCGCGCACCTACGGCTATGCCATCGCCGGCGGCCTGCTGGCGACCTTCACCATCTCACCGGCTCTGAGCGCGCTGCTGCTGTCCGATCGGGTCGCGGAGATTGAAACTCCGATCGTACGGGGCTTGCGCCGATGCTATGAACCGATGGTCGAGTTCGCGCTCGCCAACCGCGTGCTGACACTGGGAAGCTTCGCCATTTTGCTGCTGGTTGCCGCCTTCGCCGTGCGGCAGCTCGGGCTGGAGTTCCTCCCCAAGCTCGAGGAGGGCAACTTCTGGATCCGCGCCACCCTGCCCGAATCGATCTCGCTGCAGGAGGGCAACGGCTACGTGAACCAGATGCGCCGCCTGATCCGCAGCTTTCCGGAAGTGAGCGCAGTAGTCTCCCAGCACGGACGACCCGATGATGGAACCGACGCCACCGGGTTCTTCAATGCGGAGTTCTTCGTGCCGTTGCGGGCCCCGGGGACGTGGCCGGCGGGAGTGGACAAGGACAGCCTGACGCTGCAGCTCAAAACGGCGCTCGAATCACATTTCCCGGGCGTCGAATTCAACTTCTCGCAGTACATCCAGGACAACGTCGAGGAGGCCGCCTCGGGCGTCAAGGGCGAGAACTCGGTGAAGCTCTTCGGCAACGACCTGCAGACGCTGCAGCGGACAGCGGAGAAGATCAAGGGCGTGCTCGGCACGGTGCCCGGCGTCACCGACCTCGCGGTTTTCGACCCCCTCGGGCAGCCCACGGTGCGGATCGATATCGATCGCAGCAGGGCCGCGCGGCTCGGTTTGTCCCCGGGTGATGTGAACGCCACGCTGCAGGCGGCCATCGGCGGACAGGCGGCTGGCGATCTGTACGAGGGGGGCAGCGATCGTCATTTTCCGATGATCGTGCGCCTCGCCGAGCAATACCGCGGCGATCCGGATGCGATCCGGCGCATCCTGATCGGCGCGCCCGACCCGGCAGGCGGAGGCAGCATGGTGCAGATTCCGCTCAGCGATGTCGCGAGCGTGCGGCTGATCTCCGGACCCTCGTTCATCTACCGCGAGCAGCAGGAGCGCTACGTTCCGATCAAGTTCAGTGTTCGGGGCCGCGATCTCGGCAGCGCCGTCCTCGAAGGACAGCGCGCGGTGGCACGCCAAGTGCATCTGCCCGCCGGGTATCATCTCGAATGGGTCGGCGAGTTCGGCAACCTGCAGGAAGCCCTGCAGCGGCTCGCGATTGCCGTGCCGGCCAGCCTCGCCCTGATCTGCGCGCTGCTGTTCATCAACTTCGGCTCGCTGGTCGATGTTCTCCTCGCCGCGAGCGTGATCCCCATGGCACTCATTGGTGGCGTGTTTGCACTGGCAATCACCGGGACTCCATTCAGCGTGTCAGCCGCAATCGGCATGGTGGCCCTGTTCGGGATCGCGACCATGGACGGCATCATCGTGCTCTCGTACTACAACCTCCACATCGAGGAAGGGCTCGACCGCGTGAGCGCGCTCGTGCACACCTGCCGTGTGCAGATGCGGCCCGTGATGATGACCTGCGTGGTCGCATGCGTGGGGCTCGTGCCGGCGGCACTCTCGACGAGCATCGGCTCGCAGGTGCAGCGGCCGCTGGCACTGGTCGTGGTCGGTGGAATGTTGCTCACACCGGTGTTGGTCCTGCTCGTGCTCCCGGTTCTGATTCTGTTGCTGTCACGCCGCACGCCGGATGCCGAGCGGGTGGGACACGCGGAGCCTGCCACATGATTCCAGGACACCCGGGCACATGATTCCAGAGGCGAACGCACAGTCGTGCGCAGCGGTACCGGCTCCCTACGCGCTGTCATCGGCGCTGCGGATAGCGAGAGGGGCTCTGCGGATAGCGGCAGCTGCTCCCGGTCTCGCCGCGGCTGCTCTGCTGGCAAGTTGTGCCGTCGGGCCTGACTTCAGATCACCCGCACCGCCTAAGGTCCAGGGCTATGTACCGGGCACCCCTCCCAGGCAGATCACTGCGGACCAGGAGAGCCAACGCCTGATCGAAGGCATGGATATTCCCGGGCAATGGTGGACGTTGTTTCACTCCGCAGCCCTGAATGCGCTGGTCCGCCAGGCCTTTCTAAACAACCCGAGCATCGAGATCGCGCAGGCTTCTCTGCGGCAAGCCAACGAGAACTACGCCGCGCAGCGCGCTGCCTTGCTGCCCACCGTTCAGGCTGGCTACTCGGTACAGCGCCAGCGTAACGCGGTGGGCACACTGGCTCCGACCCTGAGCTCGGGGGAATCGCTGTTCACGCTGCACACGGCCCAAGTCAACGTCTCTTATGTGCTGGATGTCTTCGGCGCCACTCGACGCCAGGCGGAGTCCCTGCGCGCAACAGCCGACTCGCAGCGCTACCAGCTCGCCGCCACCTATCTCACGCTGGCCTCGAATGTCGTGGCGGCAGCCGTGCAGGAGGCCTCCATCCAGGAGCAGCTCGCCGTCACGAATGCGATCGTGCGCAGCGAGCGCGAGGCGCGGGACATTCTTCGCCGTCAGTACGAGTTGGGTTCCATCGCGATGACCGATGTCATGGCCCAGGAGGCGACTCTGGCGACGACGGAAGCTACCGTGCCGGCGCTCGCCAAGCAGCTCGACCAGACGCAGCATGCGCTCGCCGTGCTGGTGGGCCGCTTTCCCGCGGAACAGCCGCCGCTGCAATTCAAGCTGCCGGGAGCGGGTCCTGCGGCAGGTAGCGCAGCAGACGGAGCCGCCTCCGGCACCGAGAGCTCGCCGACCTCGATCCTCGAGCTGCCGCGAGAGCTGCCGGTCAGTGTGCCCGCGCGGCTGGTGCGCCAGCGTCCCGATGTCCTCACTGCCGAAGCCGAGTTGCACGCTGCGACCGCCAATGTCGGGGTTGCCGTTGCCAACATGCTTCCGCAGATCACATTGACAGGAAGCGCTGGGGGCGCGGCCACTCAGCTCGGCCAGCTTTTGGCCGAGGGCAACACTTTCTGGAGCGGTGGGGCCAGTCTGACCCAGACGCTGTTCGCCGGAGGCATGCTTCTGCATCGCGAGCGAGCCGCGCGCGCCGCCATGGACCAGGCCGGAGCGCAGTACCGAAGTGTCATCCTCAGTGCTTTCCAGAACGTGGCGGATACCTTGACGGCTCTGCAACACGATGCCGAAGCGGTAGATGCCGGCGCGCGTGCGGCGCATGCTGCCGATCTCAGCCTTGCCACCATCCGCCACAACGTCGAACTCGGGTTGACGGGCTACCTGGCTCTGTTGAATGCGCAGCAGACCTACCAGCAGGCCGTGCTGAACCTGGCGCAGGCCGAGGCCAATCGATTTGCAGATACGGCGGCCCTGTTTCAGGCGCTCGGCGGCGGCTGGTGGAATGCGGATACGCCGGATCTGCGCGGTCCAGCTCGATGATGCACTGCCGCATCCTTGCCTGACGCGAAAGCCTTGCGCGAGCTACGCTAAAAAAATTGTCCGCGCCCGGCCTCCCAAAAGCGTCGTAGGTTGTCTTCACAACGCTGGCGCAGCTCGAGGGCCCCGAGCATGCAGGCGATCGCTGCGATCGCCGATCGTCAACGTCTCGAGACCTATCCGTTCTATAGCGCCGCGTTGAACGAGTTCGAGCTGCGCAGCGGTCATCGCTCGCGGGCCCGGCAGCATTTCCGCTCAGCACTCGCCCTGGCGCGCAATGCGACCGAGCGGCGCTTCCTCGAGCATCGACTCGCTGCGTGCGATTGCCGCAACTAGCCGGTGCCAGCGTCGCAGGCGTTCAACGGCACGCTCGCGCGGCAACCGAAGCGTGGCGAGGGATCGCACCCAGGTATACTTCGAGCTCGCATGGGCCAGACCCCCAATCTGTTGATCCTGATGGCGGACCAGCTCGCGCCGCGTATGCTCCCCGCATACGGGGGCAGCGTGGCGCGCACACCCCACATCGATGCGCTGGCACGGGCCGGTGTGGTGTTCGAATCCTTCTACTGCAACAGCCCGCTGTGCGCGCCGTCGCGCTTTTCCTTCATGGCCGGACAGCTGCCCTCGAAGATCGGCGCCTACGACAACGCCGCGGAATTTCCCGCGCAGGTCCCCACGTTTGCCCACTACCTGCGCGCTGCCGGCTATCAGACGGCGCTGAGCGGCAAAATGCACTTCTGCGGGCCCGACCAGCTCCACGGCTTCGAGGATCGTCTGACCACGGACATCTATCCGGCGGACTTCGGCTGGACCCCGGACTGGAGCCGCTTCGCCGAGCGTCCTGGCTGGTATCACACGATGGAGTCTGTGATCACGGCCGGGGCTTGCACCCGAACCAATCAGATCGACTTCGATGATGAGGTCGTGGCCGCGGCACGCCAGAAACTCTTCGACATTGCACGTAGCAAGGACTCGCGGCCTTTTTGCCTGGTGGTCTCGATGACCCACCCGCACGATCCCTACGTCATTCCCACGGCCTATTGGAATCGCTACCGGGACGAGGAGATCGACCTGCCGCGGGTCCCCGATCTTGCGGGCCGCGAGGACCCGCATTCGACGCGCCTGCGTCACGTCATCGGACTCGACCTCGCGAAACCGAGCACGGCACAGATCCGCGCCGCCCGACGCGCCTACTGCGGAGCGGTCTCGTACGTGGACGATCAGATCGGCTCGATGATCAACACGCTCAAGGAGGCGGAGCTGGATCGCAACACGGTCACGGTGCTCCTGGCCGATCACGGTGACATGCTGGGCGAACGCGGCCTGTGGTACAAGATGAGCTTCTACGAGGGGGCCTGCAGGATTCCACTGATCGTGCACGCGCCGGGACGCTTTGCGCCGCGGCGCGTGACCGCAGTGGCTTCGCTGCTCGATCTGCTGCCCACCTTCGCAGCGCTCGCCAACGGGGGCGCTGAGCCAGCCTACGCCGCGCCGATCGACGGGCACAATCTGCTGCCGCAACTCGCGGCGAACGCACCGGAGCGCAATGCTGCCGAGGTGGTGGGTGAGTATCTGGCCGAAGGGGCCATCGCACCGATCATCATGATCCGGCGCGGCCGGCACAAGTATGTCCACTCGCCGGCAGATCCTGACCAGCTCTATGACCTCGAAAGTGATCCGGACGAGCGCAAGAATCTGGCCACCGATCTCGGCTTCGCCGAGGCGATTGCGCAGTTTCGTACGGAAGTGGCGCGCCGGTGGTCGCTGCCCGAGTTACATGAGGCGGTGCTGGCAAGTCAGCGACGACGCCACTTCGTGTACACGACCCTGCGGCAGGGCGAACAGCATCCCTGGGACTTCCAGCCGAGGCGCGATGCCAGCCGCCTCTACATCCGCAATGACCAGGAGCTCAACGATCTCGAACGCATGGCGCGCTTTCCACGGCTGGCTTGAATACCTCACGGGCGCTGGGGACGATCCCGGGCATGGGACCGGGCTACATCGCTGATCGTCACCTGCCGACAATGATCCAGCCCAATGATTACCGCGGGAGGAGGGCGTCGATCGCGCTCCGGGCCATCATTCCCGATCGCCTGCTGCGACCTTCCGCACCTGCCCGCTAGCGGTCGTCAAAGGAGTCCGGGCGAAATGAAATCGATCTCCGAGCCGGGCCGGTCGGTGCCGGTCGTTCTGGAAACCGACGTGCTCGTCGTGGGCAGTGGGCCGGGAGGGCTCGCCGCCGCAATCGCTGCCGCTCGCGCCGGTGTGCACACCGCTCTGCTGGATCGTAACGGCTGCTTCGGCGGCAATATCACTCAGGTAGGCGTCGAGGGCTTCGCATGGTATCGGCACGAGGCCACGGTCGACAGCGAGGGCATCGGCATCGAGTTCGAGCAACGGGCCAAAGCCATGGGCGCGGCACTTCCGGAGCCGCAATCCGTCAGCTACGCCCTCGATGCTGAAATGTTCAAGTACGTGGCGGACGTTCTGGTGCAGGAAGCGGGGATCACGCCGCTCCTGCACCGATTGTGCGTAGCGCCGATCATCGAGGATGGGGCCATCCGCGGTGTCATCACCGAGAGCAAGTCCGGACGCGAGGCTATACTTGCGCGGCGGATCGTCGATGCGAGCGGCGATGCGGATGTCGCTGCCTGGTCAGGTGCTCCCTATCGCAAGACTGCGAAGGAGGAAATGATGGCCGCCTCGGTCATGTTCTCCATGGCCGGAGTCAACAAGCGCCGCTTCCTGGAACAGATCAAGGCCGATCCGCAGACTTATCGCGACTGGGCGGGCAATGCGGAATGGGACATCGAGACCACCGGCAAGGAGGATCATCTGTTCTCGCCATTCCTGCGCAAACCATTCAAACAGGCTGTGGCCGCCGGTGTCATCCCCTCGACGCTCAGCACGATTGCCGGCACGTGGGGCTCCATCAGCGAGCAGGGGGATCTGACCTATCTCAATCTGATCCACCTGCCGTGCATCGATGGCACCGATGCCAGTGATCTTACGGCAGGGGAGATCGAGGGCCGCGCGCAGGCCATCCACGCCGTCGAAGCGCTGCGGCGCTTCATGCCCGGGTGTGAGGAGGCGAAGCTGCGCAACTTCGGCATGACCATCGGCATCCGCGATACGCGCAAGATCGATGCGCTCTACAACATGACCGGGCAGGACGTGCGTGAGCAGGCGCGCTTCGAGGATTCGATCGGCATCTTCCCGGAATTCATCGACGGCTATGGCATCCTGATCCTGCCGACCACGGGCCGCTATTTCCACGTGCCTTACCGGGCGCTCGTGCCGCAAGGCATCGCCAACCTTCTGGTCGCCGGCCGCTGCATCGGAGGAGACAAGGTCTCGCACGCCGCCGTGCGGAACATGGCCTGCTGCGCGGTGAGCGGACAGGGAGCCGGAACCGCTGCTGCCATATCGGTGAAGACCGACCGGCCTTTCGATCGACTCGACATCGGCGTGGTGCAGCGCGAGCTCGCCCGCCAGGGTGCACGTATTCAGTGAGGGCACGCAGGATCGGAATCGGGCTGCAGCCATTCAGTCCACTGCCGGTAGGCTCGTGAACCTGGCGCCGGCGAGCGACAGGCGATCGTGAGCTACGATTACATCATCGTGGGCGCCGGCTCGGCCGGCTGCATTCTAGCTGCCCGACTCTCTGAATCAGGTCGCCATTCCGTGCTGCTGCTGGAGGCGGGGGGTCGCGACGACGCGTTGCGCTTCCGGATTCCGATCGGGTACGTCTACACGTACTACGACCCCAACGCGAACTGGATGTACTACCTGCAGCCCGAGCCGGCGCTTGGGAACCGCTCGGTCTACTGTCCGCGGGGCAAGGTGCAAGGCGGCAGTGGCTCGATCAATGCACTGATCTACATTCGCGGCCAGCGCAGCGATTACGATGACTGGGTGGCTGGCGGCAATCCCGGTTGGGCGTACCAGGACGTGCTCCCGTATTACCGCAAGCTCGAGTCGCATCCGCTTGGCGATACGCCGTTCCACGCTGCCGACGGGCCGATTCACATCACCCGGATGCTCGCGGATGCCCACCCGATCTGCGCCGCTTTCCTGCAAGGGTGCGAAGGCCTCGGCTATTCACGCAATGAGGATTTCAACGGCGCCTCGCTCGAAGGAGTGGGGATCTATGACATCAACACACATCGGGGACTGCGCGATTCGAGCAGCCGCGCCTACCTGCATCCGGCACTGCGCAAGGAGCGCTTGAGGTTCGAGCCTCGTGCGCTGGTCGAGAAAATCCTGTTCGAGGAGTCCGGGCGGGCCAAGGGCGTGCGCGTTCAGCAGCACGGGGCCGTGCACGAATTCATGGCAGCGCGGGAAGTGATTCTCAGCGCAGGGGCGATCGACACCCCCAAATTATTGCAGCTCTCGGGAATAGGCGACCAGGCTCTGCTCTCCAAACATGGCGTTCGCGTGGTGCACCACCTGCCGGCGGTCGGTCGCAATCTGCAGGATCATATCTGCGCGAGTTACTACTACAAGGCCAATCGCAGGACCCTGAATGACGAACTCGGCTCGTGGATCGGGCGTGCCAGGGCAGCCCTGCAGTTCGCGCTGCGCCGGCGTGGACCCCTCGCCATGAGTGTGAACCAGGCCGGTGGCTTTCTGCGCAGCAGCGCCGAGCGGCCTACGCCGAACATTCAGCTGTACTTCAACCCGCTCTCGTATCAGATCCCCAAGGGTCGCGGCTCCACACTTCGGCCCGAGCCTTACTCGGGCTTTCTACTGGCCTTCTCGCCTTGCCGCCCGAGCAGCCGCGGAAGCGTCGAGATCGCTTCCGGTGCGGTACAGGATTCGCCGTTGATTCGTCCCAATTTTCTGTCCACACAGCAGGATATTGATGAGGTGATCGAGGGCAGCAGGCTGGTGCGCAAGTTGATGCAGGCGCCCGCCCTGCGCGCTATCACCGTCGAGGAAACCAAGCCCGGTCCGCACGTGACGGACGATGCGCAGATGCTGCAGTACTTCCGCGAGGAGGCGGGCTCGATATACCACCCCTGCGGGACCTGCGCGATGGGATCCGATCCGCGCACTAGCGTCGTCTCGGGCCGGCTGAAGGCCCATGGCATCGACGGCCTGCGAGTCGTGGATGCATCCGTATTCCCCAATATCACCTCGGGCAACATCAACGCGCCGACGATGATGGTTGCCGAGCGCGCAGCCGAGATGATCCTGCAGGATGCCCGCAACGGCTGAGCGCCTCAAGTCGAGTGGGAAAGTACCCGACGATCAGCAGACCGGTCGGTCCGCCATCTCCAGGTGCAGCATCTTGCCCGTGTAGGGATGCTTCACGATGACCTCGTCATTCAGCTCCACGCCGAGGCCCGGCTCGGAGGGGGGAATGACGTAGCCGTTCTCCCAGCGGATGGGCTTGCGCAGGATCTGGGCGTGAAATCCGTCCCAGCGCTCGATGCCTTCGAGTATCAGGAAGTTAGGACTGCAGGTGGCGAGATGGATATTGGCGGCGCCGACGATGGGTCCGCAATACAGGTGTGGCGCGATCTGCACGTGGTAGACCTCGGCCATACCGGCGATCTTCTTGCCTTCCAGAAGGCCGCCGACACGACCGAGGTTCATCTGCAGAATGGCCGCCGCGCCTGCCTGCAGCAGCCGGGCAAAGTCATACTTGGTGGCGAGGCGCTCGCCTGCGGCGATCGCAATCGTGGTGCCCCGCGCGACTCTCGCCATTTCGTGCGGCGCATCGGGTGGCACCGGCTCCTCGAGCCACAACGGGTCATACGGCTCGAGGCGCCTGGCGAGTCGGATCGCCCCCGCCGCGGTCATCTGGCCATGCGTACCCAGCAGTAGGTCTGCCCGGCTGCCGACCGCTTCGCGCAACAGTCGTGCAAATCGCTCGCAGCGATCAAGATCCGGCAGCCGGAGCTGGCGTCCGTCAAAGGCGCTGTAAGGTCCGGCCGGATCGAACTTGAGAGCCGTAAAGCCCTGCTGCAGGTACTCCGCAGCACGCTCGGCCGCAAGCTCCGCATCCGAATAGACATCCGCCCGATCCCCGGGCCGCGCATAGATGTACGTGTAGGTACGAAGCCGCTCGTGTACCCGGCCGCCGAGCAAGCGGTATACCGGTTGTCCTGCCTCCTTGCCGATGATGTCCCAGCAGGCCATCTCGAGCGCACTCAGCACGCCCATGAGAGTCAGGTCCGGATGCTGTGTGAATCCTGCAGAGTAGACGCGTCGCCAGATTCTCTCGATATCGTGAGGATCCTCTTCGCAGAGGTATCTCTCAAAGACATCCTCGAGCATCTTCGCAACCAGGTGCGGCTCGAATGGCACGCAATAGGCTTCGCCGACACCCTCGACCCCCGCATCCGTCGTCAGCCTGGCAAACACGAAATAGCGACCCCCGTAATGCGGCGGTGGATTGCCGACGACGAACGTGCGAATTCCGGTGAGTCTCATCCGTTGGCCCGTCAGGACTTGCCGCGCGCCTCGGCGGGCGCCGCGCGCGAACTTCCACGCAGCAGCGTCAAGGCGAGCGCGGCGGAGGCCAGCATGAGAAACAGACTGACAGCGTTCAGAACGGGGCTGGCCCCTTCGCGCATGCGGCCGTACATCATGATGGTGAGCGGCGAATCGGATCCGACCAGCATGAGCGTGGTATTGAAATTCTCGAACGACATGAGGAACGCGATCGCGGCCGAGCCGATCAGGGCCGGTCGAAGGTAGGGAAAGGTGATCGTGCGCAGCACCGCCGTATGTGAGGCACCGAGATTCAGCGCCGCCTCTTCCAGTGTCCGATCAAAGCGCTTCAGACGCGCTGAAATCATCAGCGTGGCAATGGTAGCGATGTAGGAGAACTGCCCGAGCACCACCAGTGGCAGGCCGGGACGCAGAAAGTCGAGGTCGAGCCCGAAGGCATCGTCAGCAAGTTCGGCTACCCGGCTCGAGAGCGACAGGATGGAAATGCCCAGAATGACTCCGGGGATGACCAGCGGTGTCAGCATGAGCACTGAGAGCGCCTGTTTGCCTGCGAACTGACAGCGCTCCATCAGGAAGGCATTGGCGGTGCCGATGCACACCGACAAAGCCGTGACCCAGCACGCCACCACGACACTGGTCCAGATGCTGCCGAGCAGCTCGGTATCGTGAAAGAGGCCGACACGAGCTTTGGCGGCATCGCCGAAGAACCAGTCCAGCGTGAAGCCTCGCCAGGGCGGTGCAGGATAGGGTGCATCGTTGAAAGCGAAGGCGGCCACGGTGAGCAGCGGCAGAAACAGAAAGATCAGAAACGCCACCACGTACAGAGTCGTGGCTGCCCGCAATCCGGCCGAGCGATGCAGCGATGCGATCACGGGCGCGCTCCCTGGCTCATCAGGAGCGCCTCATGACATCGACGAAGCGCTGGCCGCTAAGGCGCAAGCCGATTGCGACCATCGTGGTGGACAGCCCGAGCAGCAGAAAGCCGAACGCCGCCCCCTGTTCCCAGTTGAACCGCACGATGAACTGCGTGTAGATCAGCTCGGTGAACCATTGGGAGTTCTTGCCTCCCAGCAGGTTGGGTGTCAGGTAGTTACCGAGTGTGAGCATGAAGACGACGATGCAGCCGGCGGTAATGCCGGGGGCCGCGTGCGGAATGACGATCTTGCGCAGGATGGCGAGACCGCTTGCGCCGAGATCGTAAGCGGCCTCGATCAGGGAGTTGTCCAGGCTCTCGAGGCTGCTCACCAGCGGCACCACCATGAACAGCAGCGAGGTGTAGACCAGGCCGGTCAGGATGGTGGCATCGTGATAAAGCATCTCGACGGGTGCGCCGGTGAGTCCCAGCTTGACGAGCAGGGCGGGCAGCACACCGGACTGGCGCAACAGGATCAGCCAGCCCAGTGAGCGGACGGTCTCGCTGACCCAGAAGGGAATCAGGCACACGACGAATAACAGCGCGCTTGCCCGACCGCGCGCGATCTTCGTGATGACCCAGGCTATCGGAAACGCCACCAGCAGCGTCAAAGCAGTGGCGACGGCGGACAGCAGCGCCGTGCGAACGAACACCTCCCAGTACAACGGCTGGGTGAAGAACGTTCGATATTGCGCCAGGCTCGGCTCGTAGACGTGGGGAGCGACTCGCTGTCGCAAAGAGAGCAGGGCGAGCTGTGCATGGGGCAGGACGATCAACGCGAGTAGCCACAGCAGGGCGGGTCCGAGGAGGAGGGTGAGCAGGAGTTTGCGCCGCCAAATGCCCGATGTGACGGCCAGGGGAGGGGCGAGCTCAGCCATGGGACCCCGGCTCGCGGAAGCACACCGCCCGCTGTGGATCGAAACTGAAGTGCACCTGCTCGCCGACCTTCAGATCGGCGAGCCGCCCGGTCTGTGGCAGCGCCACGCGGAAGGGAAAGCGGCTCTTCTCTTCGTTGAGCAACACGGCAGAATTCGCCCCGTCGAAGAGCAGACTCTCGACGCGTCCGATGTAGCTCGCCTGCCCCGGTGGCAGCAGGTGCGCTTCGCGTTCCAGGTTGGCCGCCTCGGGCCGCACAAATGCCTCGACCCGATCCCCCGGAGCCACCGGCGTGCTCGGGCGCGCCCGCACCCGCCAGCCCTCTGCGGTCTCGATCTGCGCTATCCCTCCGTCGAGTGCCTGCAGCTTGCCGCAGATCCGGTTGTTGGCGCCGACGAAGCCGGCGACGAACGCGGTTGCAGGCTGGTAATAGAGCTGCTGCGGGGGGCCGAGCTGCTCGAAGCGACCGCGGTTCATCACGGCCACGTGATCCGAGAGCACCAGGGCCTCGGATTGATCGTGAGTGATATAGACGAACGTCGTTCCGAAGGCTGCCTGCAGCTGCTTCAGCTCGATCTTCATGTGCTCGCGCAGCTTCAGATCGAGCGCGCCGAGGGGCTCATCCAGCAGCAACAGGGTCGGTTCCAGCACCATGCTGCGAGCGATGGCCACACGCTGGCGCTGGCCACCGGAAAGCTCATCCACGCGCTTCGGTCCAGCGCCCGCGAGCCCCACTCGCTCGAGCATCGCTTCGGCCTTGCGCGTGCGCTCCGCTCTGGCCATGCCACGTCGTGCGAGGCCAAACGCGACATTCTCCGCGACGCTCATCATGGGAAAGAGGGCCAGCTGCTGGAACACCATGTTGACGGGCCGGCGGTTGGGCCCGACCCCTGCCATGTTGCGGCCACCGATCACGATCTCGCCGGAGTCGGGCTCGATGAAGCCGGCGATCATGCGCAGCAACGTGGTTTTGCCGCACCCCGATGGCCCGAGGATGGAAAAGAAGCTCCCGCGCTCGACGTTGAACGACAGATCCTGAACGGCCTGATGAGCTGCAAAGCTCTTGACGATGCTGCGCACCGCCAGATCCGGCGTCGCTGCGGCAGCGGGACTCAATCAGCCGCCTTGATTCGATCGAGAATGCGGCCTTCCATCTCTTCCAATCCTGGCGGGATCGCCGGATACCAGTGGATGTCCTTGAACGCGCCGCCGGGAAAGCTGGCGTTGAATTGCGCCCGCATTTTCTGGTCCACCAGATCCTCGGTTCCCCGTGCAGCCGTCCAGTTGCCGACATTGCGCGTGATCCGTGCTGCGATCTCGGGGCGCATCGTGAAGTTGATCCATTTGTAGGCCGCGGCGTCGTTGCGACCCTTGTAGGGCAGGGCGAAGGTATCGAGCCATCCCAGGGCGCCGGAGCGCGGCACGATGAACTTGATGTTTGGATTCTCGCGATTCAATTTCCAGCCGCCCGTGTCCCACATCATCGCCGCGACGACCTCGCCGGAGCGCATTGCGTTGAGGAGCTGGTCCTTGTTGTCATAGAAGAACCTGACGATGGACTTGCAGGCGGACAGCCTCTCGCCGACCTGTTCCATGAGCCTCTCGTATGCCCGTGGATCATCATAAAGCACAAACGGGTCTTTACCCGCTGCGAACGCAAACGCCATCAAGGTCGGACGGCGCAATCTCATGGAGGTCTCGCCCTTGAGGTCCGGCCGGCACAGATCCCCATAGTCCGACAGTGAGGTACGCCGCGTGTTGACGACCAGGCCATCCGCGCCCCACAGATAGGGCAGCGCATAGAGCTTGCCGTCGAGCGTAGCGATGCGGCGTGTGATCGCCAGGATCTCCGGGCGGAATTGATCCAGCTTGACCTGGCTCAGATCGATGGGCTTGTAGAGCCCGAACTCGCGCTGCACACCGACGATGCGGTCCTGGGAGGGCTGTGCCAGGTCGTAACCCGCGCCTCCAGTAGCATGGAGCTTGGAGATCATCTCCTCGTTGTTCGAGAGGGTCAGCTCGACCTGGATCCCCGTTTCGCGTTTGAACTGCGCGATGACATCCGCTGGCACGTAATCGGCCCACGTGATGATGCGCAGGCGCTTGGCGGGGTCCACACGCGAGCAACCGGCCAGCACCAGAAGGGCCAGCAACGACGCGGCTGCGGCTCTCATCCGGTCGCCTTGGGTAGTGCCGGGCGAACCGTCAGCGGGTAGTGCTCAGCTCGCGAGACCAATCGCCCGCTCCTGGTCATGGATGATGTCGCGTGCTGAGAGGTACAGATGCGCGGCGGCCCAGAGCCCGGTGGGCACCAGACACAGCATCGCCAGTCGCAGCGAGTCGGCATTCGAGGCATGAGTGCGTCCGAACCAATCGCTCAGAGCGCCGATGAGGGGCGGCGCGATGACGAGGTTGCCCAGATTGGCGAGGAACAGCACCATCGCGCAGAAGACAGCCCGCATGCGGCATCGCGCGAGGTTGTTGAGCAATCCAAAGCCCGGGCCGATGTAGAAGTAGATCGAGGGGATGAAGATCCACAGCATCGCCTTGGCCAACTCGAGGTCGCGCGTGTAATAGACGAACCAGGAAGCGACCGTGGCAATCGCGATGCCTGCAGCGAGCAGCCATACGATGCGGCGCGCATCGATCATACTGCTTCGGGCCATCAGGAAGCCGGTCACGAGCGTCGCGATACCGCCGCCCCACAGGTGCATGTTCTGCGTCACGGCGGCCGCCTGGCCCACACTCATGTGATAGGTGCGTTGCAGGAAGACGGGAGTCCAGAACATGAGACCCCACCCCCACAGCGCGCAAACCGCGGTACCCATCATCACATGTACCGCCGCGCGCTGGGTCCACAGGAAGCGCATGGTCTCCATCAGGGTAGGAGCATCGCGCTCATCGCCGTTGTCGAGGCACCCTCGATGGGGCTCGCGCACCGTCAGCCAAACGCCTATCCCTGCGAGAACTCCCGGCACGCCGAGGGCGAAGAATACCGCGCGCCATCCGTAGTGATCGGCGATCGCACCCGCGACGTTGTAGCCCACCCATGCACCGATCGGTGCCCCGAGCGAGAACACCGTGAGTGCCATCGCGCGCCGGGAGGCGGGAAAATAATCCGACAGGAGTGAGTTGGCCCCAGGCGTACCCCCCGCCTCGCCGATGGTGACACCGACCCGCGCGAAGAAGAACTGCATCGAGGTGCGGGCAAGCCCGCACACGGCGGTCATGACCGACCACAGCACCAGGCACCAGGCCACGATGTTGCGCCGGCTGTGGCGATCGATCAGCCAGGACAGCGGGAAACCCAATACCACGTAAAAGAGCCCGAACGCCGCTCCGGTGAGCCAGGCCACGCCCGAATCGGTGAGATGCAGCTCGATGCGGATCGGATCGAGCACGGTGGACACGACATAGCGATCGGCGATGCTGAGCGTGTACACCAGGCACATCACGATCAGGACGTACCAGCGCGCGATCGCCGACGGCGCGGGCGCTGATATGCTCTGCAAGGCTCCCGTGCGGATCGGCACGGCGGACATCGGCTCAGTACCCGGCAAAGCCCCACCTCATAGTCATCCCCCCGTCATGAACAATAGCAAAATCGGCTTCATTGGCCTCGGCAACGTGGGCGGAAAGCTTGCGGGCAGCCTCATCCGACACGGAGTCGATCTCACCGTGCGGGACCTGAATCCCCTGCTGGAAGAGGCCTTTGCGCAGCGGGGAGCGGCGGTGGCGGACTGTCCGCGCAAGATGGCCGAGAAGGTGGATATCCTGATCACCTGCCTGCCTTCACCGGCTGCCTCTGCAGAGGTCATGGAAAGCGGCGATGGCGCTCTAGGCGGCCTTGGACCCGGCAAAGTGTGGCTGGAGATGAGCACCACGGATGCGGAGGAGGTCCGTCGCCTGGGCCTGCTCGTCGAGCAACGCGGAGCGAGCGCTCTCGATTGTCCGGTATCTGGCGGCTGTCATCGGGCGGAGACGGGCAATATCTCGATTTTCGCCGGAGGCCCGCGCCCCGCGTTCGAGCGCGTGCTGCCGGTTCTGTCGATCCTGGGCCGGCGGATTCTGCACACAGGTCCGCTCGGATCGGCGTCAATCCTCAAGGTCCTTACGAATTATCTATGCACCGTGCACCTGGCCGCGCTCGCCGAAGCGCTCTCGGTAGCCAAAGTCGCCGGCATGGATATGAACACGACCTATGAGGCGATCCGGATCTCTTCCGGGAACTCCTTCGTCCACGAGACCGAGTCGCAGGTGATCCTCAACGGCAGCCGGGATATCAGTTTCACGATGGACCTCGTGATCAAGGATGTCGGCCTGTTCGATACGCTCGGGCGGGAGCTGCACGTGCCTCTCGAGCTCTCGCCGCTGGTGCTGGAGATTTTCAAAGATGGTCAACGTCGCTATGGACCGCGTGAGCTCTCGCCCAACATCATCCGGCGCCTCGAAGAGGCCTGCGGTATCCAGGTGCTCGGAGAAGGTTTCCCCGCACAGATGGTGGACGATGAGCCCGAGGCGCCAGGCTACGAAGTCTTCCCGCGAGGGCGTACCGGCGCGCCGCGAACCAGTTAATGTCAGTTCTGTATTTTGGATTTAAGTCGCTGACGTAGAACTCATTATTGGCAGTTTTGTCGGCTCATTTCGACGCACGGGCTGGGCTTGGGTAAGATCCAGATCGAGCGTCACCAGCGGCTCTGACACCGTGGTGCGGGCGAGGACATCTCCCCGCGGGCTGATGATCCAGCCGTCTCCACCGTACCGACCACTAGAGTCCGCGCGGTTCGAGGACAAGGCAAACACGCAGGCCTGTGAGGCGGCCGCGATCCCGGCCTTGAGCCAATCCTCACGCATCGCGCGGGTGGTCGCGCGAGGTGTGATCAGCAATTTCACACCTTCCTCCGCATAGCGGATTGCTTCCCCGAGCTCGCGCAGCTCCATGCCAATCAAAAAGCCCACGTCCACTCCGCCCACCAGAGCCGGTGTGAAGTCCCGAGGGGCTGCGGCGTACCACACTGCCTCCCAGGCTCCTTCTTGGTTGTCAACACTCGATTTGGCGTGCGCGGCTCGAGTACCCGTTTCAGCTTCCCACAGAAAAGCCGCGCTCAGGCGCTCATTTCCAAACGTGTAGGGCCGCGTCCCCACGATCGCCGCCCCGGCTTCCGGAAAGCGCTCTTCCCACGCCCGATAGCTGTCCACGGCAGCCTGCCAGCGTGCCGGATCGAAGCCCTGGGATGCCGCCAGCCAGGCAGAGAAGGGCATCTCGGGCAATACGATGAGCTCGCTTTGCCGGGCGCAGGCGTGCGCAACCAGATCCTCCCACGCGCGCTCGACATCCCCTTGCGCGTCGGGCCACTGACAGACGGTTACTCGCATGGATGGCCTACCTCCAGCTTCCCCATGGCGGTCGCAAATCGCGTGCCGAGAGGCTGGGCCGGGAAGGATGCCGCGGCCCGCAGTGCGGTGCTATGGTTGCCCTCCGCTTGAGGCCAAGCAAATGAACGAGCAAGTCGCCTCGATAGAGCACGTCAAGAGCACGGTCCTGGATCTGGCGATCCGGTTCGGGCCCAAGCTGCTGGTTGCGATTCTGATCCTGATCGCCGGCGGCATGGCCAGCCGCTGGACGGCCAGGTGGCTGACGGGCGCATTGAGCCGCATCGAGCTGGAGCCGCCGGTGCGTCTGCTCCTGGCGCGCATCGCCGCGGCTCTGACGTTTCTGCTGTTTGTCATCCTCGCGCTGCAAAACCTCGGCGTCGAGCTGCTGCCGCTGATTGCCGGTCTGAGCATCGTGGGTGCCGGACTTGCGCTCGCCACCCAGGGCGTGCTCAGCAACGTCGTGGCCGGCCTGTCGATCATCTTCGCCAAGCCGTTCCGCGTCGGAGAGTACATCTCGATCGTCACCGAGGAGGGCCAGGTGGATAGCATCACGCTCTTCAGCACGACTCTGCGCCACTCGGATCGCTCCCGTGTGGTGATTCCAAATCGCAAGATCGTCGGTGAAATCCTCCATAACTATGGGACCTTGCGGCAGCTCGACCTCGTGGTCGGCGTCGCTTATGACACCGAGATCGATAGCGCGCTCGCCGCGATCCGCGCGGTGCTGCAGTCCAATCCCCGCATCCTGCACGATCCGGCGCCGATCGTTCAGATCGTGCTCCTCGGGGATTCCTCGGTGAGCATCGCCGTGCGACCCTGGGTTCAGGTTCCTGACTATATCGCTGCCGTCGGCGAGATCACGCGCGCCGTGCTCGAGACGCTTCGCAGCCGCGGCATCGTCATGCCGTTTCCGCAGCGCGAAGTGCGGCTCATCGGCAGTATGGTCTGAGGGGAGAGCGGGATGTCAGCTTTTCAACGTGAAGTGCTCGTCCGGTTCGGGCACTGTGATGCGGCCGGCTGGGTCTTCTATCCGCGCTACTTCGAGATGATCAGCGATTTTGTGGAGGACTGGTTCGAGGACGGCCTCGCAGCCAGCGCGCCCGGTCTCTTTCATCACAAACAGATTCTCACCCCGTCGGTCCATTTCACCGTGGACTTCACCCGACCCACCCACTATGGCGAGCGCCTCACGTTCAACCTCTGGACGGTCAAGATCGGTCGCAGCTCCTGCGAGCTGCGCCTCGAGGCCTCTCATCAGGGCGAGCTGCGCATGCGCGTGAAGCAAGTCCTGGTGTTCATCGCCGCGGCCACCGCCCGGGCCACGCCGATCCCGACGGAACTCGTCCGCCGCATGCAGCGGTTCGCGCTGGAATCGGAACCGTCGCCGGCCCGCAAGCGCCGCTCGCGATCCGCTGCGTAGCGCCGTGCGTGGAGGAACCCCAAGGCCCTCCGTCCGGTCCGAATGCCATGCCCCGACGGGCAATCTCCAAAGGAGCGACTCCATGAACAGGTTGGCAGGTCTGATAGTCGCCGGCGCGGTGATCGTGGGCATCATTCCTTATGCGCGTAGCGGGGATGCTCCAGCAGTGCCGCCTGGCGTAGCGGCTCACAACTGGATCCCCATGGGTGAGCGGGCAGGGTTCGTCATCACGAGCGCGGCCAACGACTACAAGAACGGACTGCGCAGCGAGCCCAACGTGCTGAAGGGTTATTTCATGTTGCGCCGCGATGGCGTCTGGTTGCGCATGGAGCCGGGTCCGGGTCCCGGCATCTACCCGACCGAATTCAAGACCTCGAAGTAGTCGAGCGCAACAATTCCCCGGGCGCTCTGCCCGGGGAATGATTCAACCCGTCCTGTCCTGTTCCCGGAGTGCTCCTCAATACAAGGTGTATTGAATGCGCCCGTAGACGAATCGGCCGCGCGGATCGCCGTAGCTCAGATCGTAACCGCCAATGAAGTTGTTGGCGGAGGCGGCATAGTTGGCATACGGCGGGTTCTTGTCGAAGATGTTTCGCGCCCCGACAGTGAACTTGAAGGACTTCAGGCCCATGTACGACAGCTGCGCATCCAGCGTGTCGTATGCGGAGACGAAGCGCCCGATCTGCGTGATCGAGGACGGCACGTCGTTGTAGCGCTTCTGGTAGTTCTGCGTCAGCGACACTTCCCAGTCGCTCACATCGTACGCAGCGGTCAAGCTGTAACGGAAGCGTGCAACGACGCTGCCTGCGTTGACGGCATTCAATCCTTCATCCAGCTGATTGGTGAAGCTGCCGTCCGGATTCTGCGTGTCGTACTTGTAGAAATACGTTCCGTTTCCAAGCAGGCTGAGCCGACCTGCGGCGCCAAGCTCGAACCCATACCGCAGGTCCATATCGAGGCCGCTCACGTTCGTCTTGAACAGATTGGCGTTGGTCTGACTGATCGAGATGATATTGCCGCTCGCATCGCGCTTGATGAGATCGGCAAACAGAGTCGCGGTCTGCGCATTCTCCAGGATGACCGAATAGGGCAAACCACCCACGACGATCTGGTCCTTGAGGAAGATCCAGAAGGAGTCCAGGCCGATGCTGAAATCCGGGATTGGCTGAAATACCGTTCCCAGGGTGTAGGTCGTGGACTTCTCCGGCTTCAGACTCGGGTTGCCCCCCGTCGTGGTGCTGAACTGAAAGCTGCAGGCCGGATTGTTGGGATCGAACACGGGACACTTGATCGGATCGCGCGTGCCATTGGAGGTGACACTGGTCGCCTGGGAGGCGTAGAGGTCCGTGAGGGAAGGGGCTCGAAACCCGGTGCCCGCCGAGCCGCGGAACAGGATCCACTGTACCGGCTGCCACCTGAGCGAACCCTTGGGGTTCACGGTGCTGCCGACACGTTGATAGTTGTCGTAGCGCACGGCGGCATCCGCTGTGAGCCCGGTCAGCAGGTCCGCATTGACCTCGACGAATGCCGACTCGACATTGCGGGCAGCCGTTTCGGGCAGCTCATTGCCCCCCTGTCCGGCGATGTCTCCGGTCTGCACGGCGGCGGCCGGGTCGAACTCGAACCGCTCGCGCCGCACCTCGGCGCCCACGGCGGCGCTCAATTTGCCCGCCGGGAGCGGCATGATCTCGCGACTGGCCGTGCCCGCCAGGCTGGTCAGTGAGGTCTTGCTGGCGAAATCCTGGCCGACGAATTCCGTGGCCTTGGCCGCCGCGATCGCGGACGGATCGGTCGTGGGCCCGAATGGATTGATCGTGCCGGTGTCCAGCAGCGGCATGATCTTGGAGTACTGCGGATAGCCCGACTCGAGATCTTCGAGCACTCTCACTTCGCTGTAGAGCAGCGAAGTGTCGTAGTCCCATCCTCCGGCGTTGCCCTTGAAGCCCAGGACGGCGCGATAGGTATCGGAAGTGTCCAGGGTCTCGCGATCACCGTTAGCGAAATCGCGGTAGATCAGGTTGAGTGGCTGCCCTGCCTGCCCATTCGCCGCTGCGAAGGCGGCCGGATAATAGGGGCTCGAAGGGGGCAGCAGGAATGCACCTTCACCGGGCACAACAGCCGGGTTGTTATAGTTCGGATATTTGGTCGCCAGCAGGTTCGCCAGGTAGGCGATGTACGGATTGCCCGGCAGCAGCGGGTTCCCAAACGAAAGGGGCACGGGCTGCACGAACGTCGTGGTCTTGGTCTGGGCGTAACTTGCCTCGCCGTACAACTGGCTGTTATCCGCCACGGCCAGAGTGCCATTGAGGTAGACGTTGATCCTGCGCTGTTCGGGCTGCAGGGAGTCGAATTTCGAGTTGTCGAAGCGGCACTGGTGCGGAAAGTTCACATCGAAGAGCGAGTCCGAACCGCAATTGGGTGTGTTTGGATTACGTGTGCCGACGCCGGGGATCGCTACGTTCGCAGGGAATGCGAACGAGGAGGTGACATCATTGCCGAAGGCGGGCGTGTAGCGGGTCGCGAACGCGCGCGATGCACCCAGAATCGGCGACATGTGATCGAAGTTGAAACCGAGCGCCACATTGTAGCGGTCCGACTTCAGATCGCCGTGACCGAGGTAGGCCGAAGCATTCTCTTCGGTTCCACCGCCGGAGCGCGTCGGGGTACCGGCATAGGCGGTCACCTCGGCACCCTGGAAGTCCTTTCTCAGAATGAAATTCACCACGCCCGCGATGGCGTCGCTGCCGTAAATGGCCGAAGCGCCGTCCTTGAGGATTTCCACCCGCTCGACCATAGCGATCGGAATCGAACTGATATCCACTGAGTTGCCGGCAGTTCCGGTAGAGCCGCCGCCGTATGGCGCGGACCGACGCCCATTGATGAGCACGAGTGTGCGCGAGCTGCCGAGACCGCGCAGCGAGATGGTGGAGATCGCCCCGGTCGCAAAGCCGGTCGCCTGCGAGGTAACGGTGTTGAATGCTCCGCTGGCCGCGCTGATCTGTTGGAACAGCTCCTCGGCGGTTGTAGCCCCGGTGCGCGCGATGTCCTCCGGCTTCAGCACCTGAACCGGCAGAGCCGTTTCCGCGGCGATGCCCTTAATCGAGGTGCCGGTGATGACGACCTCTTCGATCCCTGGCGCGTTGGTGGAGGGCGTGGCATTGGTCGGTGCCGTCTGGGCGGCGGAGATTTCCGGCCACATTGCCGCGGGGATCGCCAGGCCAA
>Ga0070741_10005861_pt1 | contig 26852 bp, 20 predicted proteins | sample Coa_R1_4_FD_66440 | JGI IMG/M metagenome (GOLD analysis project Ga0070741, IMG submission 66440) | Surface soil microbial communities from Centralia Pennsylvania, which are recovering from an underground coalmine fire - Coalmine... | ecosystem: Environmental > Terrestrial > Soil > Unclassified ...
CTGATAATACCGCCTCGTCTGCACCATTGCGACGGCAAAACGAGCCTCTACCAGGTAAAGCTCTCTGGGTAATTGCGGAACGCAGCAGCTATGGTCCACGCGCCTTACGCCGCATTACCTTTGAACTGCTGGGGAAAGGCTGCGAACTGGCAGCGACATTACAGGGCGAGCTGGCGGCAGTGCTGATTGGCGCCCCAGGAGTTGCCACCCACGCCAGTACACTTGCGGCTTACGGGGCCGAGCGCATCTATATCGTCGAGGATGCGGCTCTGGAGCATTATACGACAGATGGTTATACGGCAGCGATAACCGAGCTTATTCAACGTTATCAACCCGCCGTCGTGCTGATGGGATCGACGGCAGACGGACGCGACCTGGCCCCACGTTTAGCAGCCAGGCTCAATCTTGGTCTGACCGGAGACTGCATCGATCTTGGGATCGACGAACAGCAACGACTGGTGCAATATAAGCCAGCCTTCGGGGGAAGCATTATTTCATCCATTCTCTCTAACACGACGCCCGCAATGGCAACGCTGCGCCCCGGCATGCTCAGCGCCATTGCCCCGGACTCCAACCGCAAACCAACCATAGAACAGGTGACGATCAGGAGTGATATTAGTGAACAGATCCGAGCGCGCATCGTGGGCCGCGAGCAGCATGATACGGGGGTGGCCGAGCTGGAATCGGCTCGCACCATTATTGGCGTTGGCATGGGTGTGGGCGAGCCAGAGCAGTACCAGCCCGTATACCAGTTGGCGGAACTGCTGGAAGCGGCGATAGGAGCTACCAGGAACGTCACCGACAAAGGGTGGCTACCCAAACAGAAACAGATCGGCCTGACGGGGCGCGCCGTTGCTCCGCAGCTCTATATCGCGCTGGGCATTCGGGGAGCCGCAGAGCATATCGCGGGCATCCGCAAAGCTGGCTATGTCCTCTCCATCAATAAGAACAAGCGAGCAGCGATTTTCAAGCATTCCGATCTTGGAGTCGTCGGCGATGTGCATGTCCTGCTCCCCCTGCTGATCGAACAATTGCGGCGGCGCAAGCTCTAACGTGTTTTAAGCGGGAGGATCGTTCTGCGTGGGAGTTATCCTGGCAGCCTGTTCGAGCAATTGATGTACCTCATCGTCACTCGTTGGCTCAAAATGCTCATACCAGTAGCCAACTGCCAGGAATAGCTCCGGTTTAAGGAGGCACACAACGCTATCCACCTCTCTCTCCAGCGCAGCGCACGTCTGAGCAGCGACAACGGGGGTGGCAACCACAATGTGAGCGCACTGCTGCTGTTTCAAAGCAGAGACGGCAGCATGCATGGTCGCCCCGGTTGCGATCCCGTCATCCACAAGAATCACCGTGCGGTCCTTCACGTCGTAGAGCGGACGATTGCCCCGGTAGAGCTGCTCACGTTGCTGCAACAGCTTGCGCTCGAATGCGGCTGTTCGGGCAATATCCTCTCGCGCGATGCTCATTGATTGCACAACGCGCTCATTCAGCACGAGCACGTCTCCGCTCGCAATAGCGCCCATCGCCAGTTCTTCCTCGCCAGGTACCCCCAGCTTACGTACAACCAGCACATCCAGCGGCACCTGGAGGGCTTGCGCGATCTCAAAGGCGACCGGGACGCCTCCTCGCGGCAGCGCCAGCACCAGGACATCTGTACGATGAGCATAGGCCATCAATCTGGCCGCAAGCAGTTGTCCCGCCTCTGTTCGATTGCGAAATCGGTTCAGCATAGTCGATCCCTGCAATTCTCCAATGGCACTAGCCCCATTTCCCACCTGACAGATTTACGAACGCCTCTTTACAGCATGGTCACAAGCTATGGCCTTTTCCTCAAACATACTACACAATCTCTGATGCAGGATAGTAACGATCTGGATATATTTGGGCGCAGACCAGCCCGCCCTACGTCATCCTGACCCCGGGTTGGAGGCTGTCAGAGCGGCCTGGGCGGGGCCAGCCCCGCCTCTACAGGACGCCTGGATAAGACCTGCTAGCCCAGATGTTTTTCAAGGAAGTCGACAATCGCGGGGTAGGCGACCAGCCGATTGTTACGCTTGACCAGCCCATGCCCCTCATCCTCAAAACGCAGATACTCAACAGGGACGTTTCTTGAGCGCAGGGCACTGACAATCTGCTCCGCCTCGCCCACGGGCACACGCGGATCATTGGCCCCGTGAACAACGAAGACTGGGGCGGTAATGCGATCTACCGAGCGAATCGGCGATATCCGTTCCAGGAACTCGCGATCATTTTCCAGATTGCCATATTCAGCTTCACGCAGCTTGCGCCGCCACGGACTGGTATTCTCCAGGAAGGTAACAAAGTTGGCAATGCCCACGATGTCTACTGCTGCCGCCCAGAGATCAGGATAGGTGGTGATGGCCGACAATACCATGAACCCACCGTAACTTCCTCCCATCACCGCGATACGGCGCGGGTCGGCAATACCGCTTTTCCCTAACCAGAAGGCCGCATATTGCAAATCCGCCACCGAATCCATGCGCTTGCGGACATCGTCCAGGCTCTGATACTCATAGCCATAGCCGGTGCTGCCGCGCACGTTGGGAACGAAAACTCCATAGCCGGATGCCACCATATACTGGGTGACAGGCTCGAAAACTGGGCGTGACTGGCTTTCCGGGCCGCCATGGACGATGATCACTACGGGCAAAGCACGCTGCTCCCCGGCGGGCAGATAAAGAAAGCCGGGAATTTCTCGTCCATCGAACGTGGGATAATGTACTAGCGACGGAGTTGCCAGCGTCTCACGACGAATACCTGCCAGCGAACTTTGCGTGGCGCGCTGCACATTGGCCGCGTGCATATCCCAGATCCAGATATCTCTGGTATCGATTGCACTGGCAAACACCATCGCCAGTTTTGTGCCATCAAGCGACCATGTTATCTCATAAACAACACCGCCGGGCAGAGTCGGCCCCATCAGCTCCTGACGAGCCTCCCAGCCGTTGGAGACATCAAAAAGCTCCAGGCGTGAATATCCCTCCTCGTTCATCGCCATCGCCAGAAAACCCCCATCCTGCGACACCGCCAACCATTCCACGTCCCAGGAGTTATCGCTCAAGAAAGTCAGTTCTGTGGTCGCCAGATCAAGATATGCCAGCGAGAGAAACTGGCGACCGCGGTTGCTGACCAGGTACAGCCCACGCCGGTCCGCCGACCAGGCCGCCATTTGATGCTGCGCCGGGCCTTCACCTACCTCAGGAGTCAAGTTACGCTGCTCGCCTGTCACTCTATCCACCAGGATCAATTGATTGCAGATATTTGATGCCATGTGAGCGACCAGCACCTGTTGCCCATCAGGAGAATAGCCACGAGCGTAATTAGTGCCATCCTGTTGCAACAATCGCCTGACTGCTCCGCTCTCCATGTCCCGCTCGTATACATCAAAGTAGCGTGAATCGCGCTCATTGCTGCTATAAGTGATGTGCTTCCCATCAGGAGACCAGCTTGCGAAAAGATGCATCACCTCGGGCCGTGAAGTCAGCGCCTCAAACGCTGAACCATCGGCGCTGAGCGTATAGAGCTGGGTCAGTTCGTTGCCGCCGATATCACCGGTCACCAGTAATGTCTGCCCTTTGGGAGAAAAGATCGCGCCGGATATGCGCTCTCTCCGAAAAGTAAGCTGGGCAGGCCAGGAAGGATGCGCGGCCTGCGCTGTCTCCTGCGATGTCACAGCCACGCTCCACACTTCTGCGACCCCTGTGATATCGGTCAGAAAACTTACTACCTGCCCATCAGGAGAAAAACTCGCCCCATAGGCCGCGCGAACGTTCAAATACCGCTCGAAACTATACTGTGCTTTTCCCACAAACAATTCCTCTCTGTTATCAGGCTATCCAATGACTCAAAACAACGACAACTTCAATACCCTCAGCGGGTCGAGTTGGCCATTGGCTCCCGCCGCATCCCTGGAAGATCTGTATACGCATCATACACTAAAACGTCAAGGAAAATACGCTAGAGCTTATTATATGATGTTTTTCCTAATAATCGCACCTTGAAGGCTACCTTTCATACGAGGAGGCGCGTATCTTCTTACCATCGCTATTGACATACCCACAAGTATATGCTACATTATTTTCATGTTCAGTTTCAATAGTACGTACTAAAAATATCGTACGATTTATACAACCCATACAACAAGGAAGGGCGCGGAAGCAATGGCCATACCTCCCGAATCCGAAAGTGAAGCTGTATTGCCTGAAGAAGTACCGGTCGTCATGCCTGATTTACCGCCACACCTCAAGGTCAACACCGCTCAGCAGTTTAAAGCTATGGGCGATCCGCTGCGATGGCGCATCCTCAATCTCATCCAGTATCAGCCATATACGGCCAAACAGATCGCTGAGCGGCTAAAAGCATCGCCAGGCACCATCGGGCACCACCTGCAAGTGCTGGAGGCCAGCGGACTGGCCCAGGTTGTTGCGCGCCGTATAGTGCATGGCATCGTGGCCAAGTACTATACGCGCACCGCCCGCATTTTCAAGTTTGATTTTCCATCCCAGATTACAGGTAACACGTCAACCGCCCTCAAATTTATGACAGATGCACATGATGAAATGGCAGAGGCGATAGAGGCTGAAGGAGAGGGCGCCGTTCTCTGCTCCGGCCTTCCCCGTGTGCGTTTCTCGCGTGAACGGGCCGAAATTTTCATGGGCCGTCTCAACGCCCTCATTGATGAACTTCTCGAAGAGAAGCCCGATCCTGCCGGTCAGGTCTATACATTCTGCACAGCTTTCTTTAAAGCGCCGCCTTATCTACAAACATCCGAGCAAAAAGATCAATAGCGTATACAGGAGCAAACTATGGCAAGCAATCAACTGCAAGCGCCTTCGAGGCTGAACAGCGATTTCTGGAAATACTGGACAGGGCAGACTATCTCCAATCTTGGTAGCTCGATTACCTTGTTTGCTCTTCCGCTGCTGGTATACAAGCTCACCGGTTCTGCTATTAATCTGGGCATCACGACCGCCGCCGAGTTCCTCCCATACCTACTTTTTGGCCTGTTGTTGGGAGCATGGATGGATCGAGTAGAGCGCAAACGGATGATGATCCTGACTGACCTCGCTCGCGCCCTGGTGATTGGCTCAATACCCTTGATGGCAATGTTCGGCGCGCTCACCGTGTGGTGGATTTACGGCGTTGGTTTTATCCACGCCTCGCTCACAATTTGCTTTGAAGCGGGACAGTTTGCCGCTATTCCAGCCCTGGTCAATCAGGATGATCTGGTTACCGCCAACGGGCGCATCCAGGCCAGCTACTCAGGAGCTAGCGTGCTTGGGCCGCTCCTGGCGGGCGCCCTGGTGGCAGTTATGCCCATTTCAGGGTTGATGACATTTGATGCTGGTTCATTTTTGATCTCGGCCCTGACCCTGGGGCTGATCAAAAAAAGTTTCAATGCCAGTCCGAGCACAAACGGAGAGAGGAAAAGTATTGGGCACGATGTTATCGAAGGGCTGCGCTACGTACTCAAACATCCAGTATTACGTAATATCTCACTGATGATGGCGCTGGTGAACTTTGTTGCTACTACAACCGGATCTCAGCTTGTCCTCTTCGCCAAAGAACAACTTCAGGCTAATGATACCCAGGTCAGCCTGCTCTTCTCAGCGGGCAGCATCGGCATTGTCGTCTTAGCCTTAGCAGCAGGTCCTTTGCGTAAGCATTTCCCCTTCAGTAAAGTCGCTCTGAGCGCACTCATGCTAGACGGCTTGTTAACAATGGCGCTGGCCTTTATGCATTGGTACTGGCTAGCACTGGTGTGCTGGGCGCTGATAGCGGGAGCGGGCATCCTTTTCAATATCAACACCGCCAGCTTGCGACAGGCCATCGTTCCCAATCATATGCTAGGGCGCGTGATGAGCATCGCGGGCGTGCTCGCCTGGTCGGCAATCCCGTTGGGATCACTGCTGGGAGGATTGGCCATTATCCTGACGAAGAATGTGGTGCTGGTCTATGCGGTGATCGGTTTGCTGACATTCCTGATCCCGCTTATCTTCTCTTTCACGGCCCTGGGCCACGCTGAGAAGTATTTGCCCCAGCAGCAGGAAGAACAAGAAGAAGTGATGACACTCACGTAAAAAAAGAGGGGGGATGGTTGAACGAACCGTCCCCTCTTTTACTCATTGCTGTACCCCGCGCATGCTCAATTGCACGCGCTTGCGTTGCAGGTCCACCTCCAACACGCGCACCTGCACCACCTGTCCGACGGCGACAACGCTCAGGGGATCTTTGACATAGCGGTCAGCCATCTCAGAGATGTGGACCAGGCCATCCTGTTTGACACCAATATCGACGAAGGCCCCGAAGTCCACGACGTTGCGCACCGTCCCCTGCAAAATCATACCCTTCTGGAGATCTTCCATTTTTAATACATCGTGGCGCAAGATAGGAGCTGGCAGCGCGTCTCGTGGGTCCAGGCCGGGCTTTTCCAGGTTTTCCAGAATGTCATTGAGGGTGGGTAGGCCAACGCCAACTTTTGCCGCGATATCGGCCCAGGAAGCCTGCTCGCCATCATTTTGCTCGTCCCGAGAGCGATTGCGCTTCGAGCGTCCCAGGCTGCTCTGCAATTTGATAAATTGCCGGAACTGCGCGACTCGCTCTGCCGGTTTCGCAGGCTTGCCCTCATCGTCTGGGACCATCTCCAGCAGAGCCTGAGCAGCCTTATAGCTTTCGGGATGGATGAAGGTATTGTCCAGCGGCTCGACCCCATTCGCAATCTTGAGAAAGCCTGCCGCCTGCAAAAAAGTCGCCGGGCCAAAGCCGGAAACCTTGCGCAGCTCCTCCCGCGACTTAAATGAACCATGTTCCTCACGATACTTGACAATCGCATTGGCAACGCGCGTATTGATCCCTGATACATGCTTCAGCAAGGCCGCAGAAGCAGCATTCACCTCGACGCCCGCGAAGTTGACGCAGGAAACGACCACGCGATCCAGCATCGCCGCCAGCTCTTTCTGGTCCACATCATGCTGGTACAGCCCCACACCGACCGCTTTGGGATCGATCTTGACCAGTTCCGCCAGAGGATCTTGCAGGCGGCGCGCAATCGAAATCGTGCCGCGCTGCGTTGCATCCAGCGTGGGAAACTCTTCGCGCGCCGCCTCGGAAGCCGAATAGACCGACGCGCCCGCCTCATTGACGATCACATAGCCAATCTGCATCGGCTGCTTCTCATCATGCTCAAGCTCGCGCAGCAAAGCGGCCACCATCTGCTCCGTTTCGCGCGAGGCGGTCCCGTTGCCAATCGCAATCACGCTGATGTTGTATTGCGTTAGCAGCTTGCGCAAGGTCTGATTTGCTTTGTCGGGTTGGTGCAAATAGATGGTATCGGAAATGATGTACTTGCCATTTTCATCGACCACCGTCACCTTACAGCCGGTACGGTAGCCGGGATCAATGCCGAGCACTTTTTTATTGCGCAACGGCGGCTGCAAAAGGAGGTTGCGCAGGTTCGCCGCAAAAATATTGATCGCGTGCTCCTCCGCCTGCTTCGTCAGTTCGACGCGCACTTCGCGCTCCATCGCAGGCGCGAGCAAGCGTTTGTAGCCATCCGCCATAGCATCGGAGAGCAGAGTTGCAAAGGGAGAGGTTGCTTTGACGGGATAATGCTGAGTCAGCTCCGGTTGAGCCTGCTCATATGGCAGATCGACGCTGAGGCGAATTACCTCTTCTCGCTCCGCCCGATTGAGGGCCAGGATGCGGTGAGGCACCAGCCGCGTCACACTCTCATTAAATTCGTAGTAGAGCCGGTACGTGCCATTCGGGTCTTTCTCTGCGATTTTTTCAGGATCGGCCAGTCTGGCGCTGACCGCCGAATTCTTGAAAAATGACGAGCGCACGCTGCCACGCACATTCGCATCTTCGGCAATGATCTCAGCCACGATGTCACAGGCCCCGGAGTACGCTTCCAGGCTGGTATCAACACCTTTCTCCGCATCAAGAAAGGGACGGGCATACTCCTCAAGGATCGCCTCTTTATCGCCCGACAATTCGAGCTGCTGCACAATGATATCGGCCAGCGGCGCCAGCCCTTTCTCGCGCGCTACGCTGGCGCGCGTCTTGCGTTTGGGGCGATAGGGCAGATAGAGATCCTCGACCTCTTGCAGGGTGGTCGCGGCCTCAATCGCGCCGGCCAGTTCTGGCGTGAGCTTACCTTGAGTATCGATCAGTCTACGCACATCGTTCTTACGCTCATGCAATGCACGAACCGCCGCCGTTCTATCGGCAATCGCTTGAATCTGCACCTCGTCCAGGGTGCCGGTTACCTCTTTGCGGTAACGTGCAATAAACGGGATGGTATTGCCCTCATCAAGCAAAGCAATCGTACGAGCAATCTGATCGCTGCTAATGCTCAGCTCGGAAGCGAGCACGCGGGCAATAGCTGCCACCGATAATGTTTCCTCAACAGGAGTAGTCGTAGGAGGTGTTGCTTGATTAGATTGTTCCTGAATAGCCAACTATGTCGTCCACCTTTTTTGCTGTGATAGATGATATTGCAGGTTGATAGTACCACAGGGGTCAAGGTTTGACCGCCACCTGTTTCTTCTGCATATTTGCTTTATATTGCGACGTGCCGAACATACCTCCAATCCAACCAAGAATGAAGGCAAGCAAGAGTCCCCCCAGGATCAGGATGAGCAGACCTGACCAGGGGGACTGGCCCTGTGTGGTCGCGGGAGGCTGCTTGAGGATATCTGGCAAAAAAGATCGCCAGATTCTGCCAAGCTCGGTTGCAGGTCTCCTTTGAGCCTGCATAAACTGAGCGACGCGAATCGTGATCGTGATAAAGAGCACAATCCAGAACATGACCGTGCTGATAATGCCGGCCCAGTAACCCGCCCAGGCACCGCGCAGCGAGCCGCCTCCCCGGCGGGTGGCAGCAAAGCCCGCAAGCATGTAAAACAGGAAGCCCATCACAATAGCCAGAAAGAAATATTCCTGCTTCGGCATAAGCGCTACTATCAGTCCCGATAGTACCCCCTGGACCAGTCCCCAGAGGCAGCCCTGCCCAAAGGGTGTTGGCAATGGTCGCGCCGCCGTGAGAGCCGATTGCGGCACCATTACGTATCCTTGAGGGATGGGATAAACAGGTGATGGCGGGCTGTAACCTCCTCTGGGAGGTTGCGGAACCGCTGGATAGCTGTGAGCGGGCGGTGGTGGCGGAGCGGAGCGCGTTGTCCGAGCGTGTCCATTGCCTCCCACGGGCGCAACGGCGATGGTGGGATCGGCAAAAGCCGTAAACGTTGGATTGCGTAGCGCCTGCGCAAATTCACTCATACTTTGAAAACGCTGATCCGCGTTTACCGCCAGCCCCTTGAGCAACACACGTTCCATTTTTGGTGAAATAGCAGGGACAATCTGGCGGGGAGCAAGCAAATCGTCATGGCTCGCGCGCGATATAGCCGCGGGCGGCAGCCGGTTTGTCAGCAGTAGATACATAGTTGCCGCCATTGCATAGACATCTGACTGCGGGCTTGTCTTCCCCAGGTACTGCTCTATGGGACTAAACCCCTCCGAAACAGCCTTTACTATCGTCTGTGTGCTGCTCACAGGGTCATACAGCTTGGTGAGGCCAAAATCGACCAGCACCGAGGTATGTTGAGGGGTCAGGATAATATTGCCAAGCTTGATATCGCGATGCAATACCGGAGGGTTGCGACTATGCAATTCTTGCAGCACATCGATAATTGGCAGGAGCCAGGAGAGCACCTCCTGCTCGCTACAGGGACTTTTTGCCTGCCGGTACGGTTCCTGCTCCCCCACGATGCCTCCAGGGACGCGCGAGCGCAACAACTCCAGGAGATTCTGCCCCTCGATTAACTGCATAATGAGATAAAAACGTCCATTCGCCTCCAGAGCGTCATAAATCTCAGGCAGGTGCTTACTTCTGATCGTGAACAGGACGCTGGCCTCCATCAACGCCTGACGGCGTGCGGCTGGCGTCACGTCGTACGTTTCTTTAATAGCGCAGGGACGGCCACCCTCGCTAGTATCGACCCCCCGATAAACAGCTCCAAAGCCTCCACGGTTGATAAGATTACCAACAATGTAATGGTTGCCAATCGTGGTTCCTGGAGCCAGCGCTGATGGTAAGCTCATAGGCCAAGAGAGTTCCTTCTTTTTCTATGCCATAATTCGCTGGTAAAATATTGTATCCTATTATACAGCTACTATCGTCAATGGTACAGATAGATACATGGCCATACACAACATATCTACGTCGCGATGTGTCACCGGGTTATAGCCCTCTAATAACAAAACGACAGCAACAGAATTTTATAAAAAGCGATCCGGTATAATGACAAAAACTGTTGCTTGCAATAGCCCATACGTATGATACAATAACCAAGACCGAACTGATCTAACGTATACGTTGCAGAAGAAGAGAGCAAGCACTTGGAACGAAATGTGATGTTTAATGCAGAACGCGACCGTGATAAGGTGGTCGAGACAGAACGCGAAACCATGCAGGATACAGATCTGGGTAGCCTGGCGCAGAGCGACAGTCTACGGCTCTATCTCAGGGAGATTTCACGTATCCCTCTGCTCTCTGCAGCGAGCGAGTCTCGCCTTGCCGCACGAGCAGAGCAGGGCGATAGGGATGCGCGCAACCATCTGATTGAAGCCAATTTGCGGCTCGTCGTCAGTATTGCCAAAAAATACGTCGGTCAGGGCCTCTCCCTGGAGGACCTTATCGGGGAAGGGAATATTGGCCTGATTCGAGCAGTCACCAAATTCGACTACAGAAAGGGCTTCCGTTTCTCAACCTATGCTACCTGGTGGATCAAGCAAGCTATCACCCGCGCGATCCTGGAAGGGACGCGTGTTGTACGCTTGCCTGTCTACATTATGGAAGAGGTGATGCGCGTCAAACGGACCACCCGCCAGCTCTACCAGGAATTGGGTCGCGAACCCACTCCTGAGAGCATTGGCGAACGACTGGGGATGACCGCGGACCGCGTCAGCGAGCTATTAATCTGGGCCGAGAAAGTTTTCTCGCTTGACGCCCCTCTCTCCGAAGAGGAAGAGAATACTCTTGGCGACATCATTGAGGATATGCACGAGCGAGGGCCAACCGAAATCACGGATCAGCAGCTTTTGCGTGAAGAAATTCGTAAAGTCTTAGGGCAACTTACCCTGCGTGAGCGCCAGGTGATCGAGTTACGCTTCGGCTTGCTTGACGATCACGACCACACGTTGGAAGAAGTGGGGAAGAAGCTCAAGGTCACACGCGAACGTGTGCGGCAGATCGAAGAGCGCGCGATCCGCAAGCTGCGTCACCCTCAGGCGAGTCGCATCCTCAAAGACTATCTCGATTGATACGAGCCAAATTGAGCTGACACAAAGAATCACTCACTATCACCGGTGATGGCGAGTGATTCTTTGTGTCAGCGGGAATTTTGCATGGTAGAGGTGTAATTTTTAATAAGCATGCGAGCGCAAAAGCGGACCTTCTGGCTACTTCGCGAGACAAGTGCTTTTGTAAGTTGTACACTATATAGGTATAGTTCCCACGTTTAATTCTCAAAGAGATACTTGTACACCATCTCAACCACAGTAATTACATCGAGATTGAGGGCGAACGCGATATGAATGAGCTGGCAGGGCAAAATCTGGGCGGGTATCAATTAGACGAAGAGATTGGACGAGGCTCGATGGGAGTGGTATATCGAGGTAAGCAAATAGCATTGGGGCGCGAAGTTGCTATCAAGGTACTTCCACAAATGCTGGCGCGCGACTCTTCCTATGTGGCCCGCTTTATTCGCGAAGCACAAATTATTGCCGGACTGAACCATCCCAATATTGTGCAAATTTACGATGCGGGGCAACAAAACAAGTTGCTTTACTTTGTGATGGAATATGTCCAGGGGCCAACGCTAGCTAACCTCCTGCATCTTGATGGGACCATTCCACAATACCTGGCAGCCGAATATGCCGCGCAAATTGCCGATGCGCTCGACGCCGCGTATCAAGAGCGTCACGTCATCCACCGCGACATTAAGCCGGAAAATCTGATGTTGAACCGCTGGGGCAAGATCAAGGTGATGGATTTTGGCCTGGCGCGCGCCACCGGACATCAGCGGATCACGGTGGCCAAAACGCTGGTTGGCAGCATTTATTATGCCTCGCCAGAGCAAGTCTGGGGCCAGACGCTGGATAACCGCAGCGATATTTATGCCCTGGGCGTCGTCCTCTACGAGATGGTGACAGGGAAGCGGCCCTTCACAGGGCGTTCTATGCCCGAATTAACCCAGGCCATTGTGCGAGGCAGACTACAACCACCCAGAGCCTTCAATCCGGCTATCGTGCCCCAACTGGAAGAGGTTATCCTCACCGCGCTATCACGAGACCGCGAGCAGCGGTATGAGAGTGCAGGGATCATGGCACAGCTATTGCGCACATTGCACCTGCAACCTTCTTCCACCACGCCAGCGCATAATGGGCGAGATCGCGTAGTTGCTCAACTCCCTAAACGACCACAGGCACAACGCCCATTTTTCCAGGATATTGACCTGGAACAGACACAGCCACCGCCACGCCAGGATATCGATCTGGAACAGACACAGCCGCCACCCATAAGCGGGCCAGATATCCAGTCATCAACGGCGCGAGCCTACCCCTCCCAGATGATCCTTTCGCAGGAGGCGCGGATGGCCCAGGTCGCCAACAGTCCAACAAATTCACCGCAGCCAACACCGGATTTTAAGGAGAAAACGGCAAGAAAAGAGAGAGAAATTCAGGTAGAGGCACCTTATCCCCACCCACCAGCTAAGCGCGGGCTCTGGAGCCAGCTACAAAAATTGCTCAAAAAGCCGCCTCATTAGGATTGCCGATGCATTATAAGTACCTTTGGCGTTCTGTTCTCAACAGGCAGTAACGCTGTTTTCCCTTGTTCATCGCTCAATACTGCGCTCACAAACTAACTTTTCTCTGAAGGGAAAAAGATACAGCCACCTCTGTTTTGCATGTTTGCTTATTTGGCATAGGATGATATAACAAAGATAGATCATCATTCAGTCGTAGAATATTCATGGCTATAGATGATACATTCTGATAGAATAGGACATCAGGAACTATCGATCCTACGCTAGCAAACAAAGGAAATCTCTCTTGCGCCATACTCAACGAGAACGTATCTGCGTGGCTCTGACCCTCTTACTTGGCCCCGAAACCGATCAAGACTTGCGGGTACGCGCCACCCGCCGCTTAGCCAGGCAAGGGCTTTCGATCCTGCCACAGGTGTTAACTACCCTGAGTAGCTATCCCGCGATTACCACGCCGACCTGGCCTGCGTGGCCGCCTCAGTATAAATATTGTAGCCATCTGCTGCTCTATTTTTGTCGGAAGGGGCATCTACGCCCTGATGAGCTGCTTCAACATCCATCACTCCGCCAACCACCCGGCCCTGTTCTCTGGATCAGCGTGATAGAGGCCGCCGAACTTTTGAGCCACGATGACTACGAGGCACTTTTTCGTCAAGGGCTGACCACGAGTTGGACGACGGTTCGCTATGCCGCCGCTATGGCCCTGGCAACGCGAGCCAGCCGCGCCGCTCTGCAAACGGAGTCCATTGCAATGCTACACGCTCACCAGCACGAAGATGAAGCATTCCCGGTGCGTCTCGCCGCCTCGTACGCGCTGCTCAACAGCGGCGAAGACGCGGGGTTACAGATGCTCCTCCGGTTGACGGACCCGCTTATCCCTGCGGAGATCCGCAAAGCGGCTGCATTCGTCGTGGCAACAGCACTACCGGTAGACCTTACCACTTCTCAACATGTATACCTCGGGTCACATTTTCTCGCTTTGCTCCATGACGCAGATCCAGAGCTCACCCATTACGCTGCGCAAGCTCTTGGCAAAATTGCGCTCCCTGCTCTTTTGCCACCGCTGAGCGCAATGCTGAACGAAGCGCAACCGCACAGCAGCATTGCGGCCCTCCTGGCTCTAGAAGAGCTGGCTCACCACACCGCTCTACGCCATCAAATACTGCAACAGGCGCTCCCGGCACGCATCCTACCTTTGCTTAAAGCTGATATACGCGAGCTGAGGCGCCAGGCCAGTTATACCCTGGCAGCATGCGGAGGGGAATACGTGATGGCCGTATTTGGCAGTATTATGCTCAACGAGGAACACCCGGGATACATCGAAGTTATTGAAGGGCTGCGGCTACTTCACGGCGTTCTGCGCTCCCCCATACGTATCATCGTGATACGCTGGCTTTTGCTGGCGCTCTCACGAGGGAGGGACGAGGTACGTGTGAAGGCGCTGGATTCGCTGGGCCATCTGCTATGGCAGGCACGCAAACGAGGAGTGCAACAGGCATGGTATGATATCGGTCGCGACATTATCCTCGACGGTTCCGTGATACAATTGCTGCACGATGAGAGCGTCTGGGTACGCCAGTGCGCGCTTGAACTACTGGCGATGCTCGGCAGCCTTGCTGCCAACCTGACCGCGGTACAGGCACAACTCCCGCAACTGCTGGCTAATGATAGTGATAGCGGAGTACGGGCATGCGTTGCTTGCGTTTGCGGACAAATAGGGGCACGCTGGGCTATCCCCGGTCTGATCCTGGCCTTGCTCGATCCCGATGAATACGTAGCCCTGACCGCCCTCCATACGCTTGAGCAAATAGCCACCTTTGAAGATGCTATTGTGGTCTATGTGCTGACAGAACTGGCATACGACACACGAGACAGCGATTATGACGCGCCGCCTTTAGCAAGAGAAGCGCGAGCCTTACTGAGAAAATGGCAAAAATCAGCCACCCGAGAGACCACAAGAAAGTTGCATAGTTCTCTCTAAGCCCTTATAATGGGAACGAAGAAGCGATTTTATCAATCTATAGGGTGTCATAATGGTTGCGTCCCAACTGAGCATAGGAATTGCCTTTATAGCCGGTCTGGCGTCTTTTCTCTCGCCCTGTGTATTGCCACTTGTGCCGATTTACCTGGCGCAATTGGTAGGGCCGAGCGTCTATCAATCGCCTGCTGACCGCAAAATGCCATCCAGGCGTCTTTTTACCTTTCTGCATGCAGCGACGTTTGTTTTTGGCTTTAGTCTGGCCTTTATTGCTCTAGGAGCGACCGCCAGCACATTGGGGGGCTTTTTACGCGATCACCTGGTAGTGCTGCGACAAGCTGGAGGGGTGTTGCTGGTGCTGATCGGCTTGCACCTGACAGGAATTTTCAAGCTGCCATTTCTGTACACATACAAGCGTTTCGAATTTCATCCGGCGCGGCCCGGTTACCCGGCATCGCTGCTGATCGGGATTATTTTTGGCATCGCGTGGACCCCCTGCATCGGCCCTATTCTTGGCTCAATCCTGGTCATGGCCGCCAGCGCCGCGACCCTGCGCACGGGCGTGCTGCTCTTGCTCGCATACTCGCTGGGGCTGGGCGTACCGTTCCTGTTGCTCGGGCTGGGGATAGATCAATTCAGCCGCATTTTGCAATGGCTCAAGCCTCACCTGGGCAAAATCGAGATCGGGACAGGCGTGCTGATGGTTGTCCTGGGGGTAATAGTTTTCTTCAATCTTTTAGTCTATTTCAACCAATATTTTAATCTGGGGGTCGGCGTGTAGGGGCAGGGCTTGCCCCTGCCCTTGTTTCCCCTCCTGGAAAATGCGTTAGACCTGGGCGGCGACAGGGCTTGCCCCTGCCCTTGTTTACCCCCGCTGGAAAATGCGTTAGACCTGGGCGGGGGCTAGCCCCGCCCCTACAGCAAGGAAATATATTAATGCAGCAGCAAACGAGCTCCACGAAAATATTGCCAACGCCGCTCTGGCTCGTTGCCACAATGGCATTGCTCTATTTGAGCCTGCTTGCTGCACTCGTCTTGCTTCCGGGGATGTCTCTGCTTGATCGCTTGCGCTGGCTTGATAGCGGGATCTGCGCCCAGGTCCCTTCGCATTCCTTCTATCCGGGAGGGGAACGCTTACCGCTGTGCGCACGCAATACCGGTATTTATCTCGGCTTCATCGTAACACTGATCATGCTGTATGCAATAGGGCGTAGCCGCGCGCAACAACTGCCGCCGTGGCCGATGATGATTGTTCTCGCTATCGGCGTTGCCGTGCTGGCTGTTGACGGCTTCAACTCGTTCCTGCTTGATCTGGGTTTGCCGCATCTGTACCAGCCACACAACCTGCTCCGCCTGAGTACCGGGCTGATTACCGGACTGGCGATGGGAGTCTTCACGCACCCGATATTGAATCGCCAGCTCTGGCGTCAATATAACGAGCAGCGCAATCTCGCCTCATGGAAGGCGCTCCTGCCCTTTCTCCCTGCCTTGCTCATTTGCTTTTTTGCCACTGCTTCACAGAGCGCCTATGTGCTTTACCCGCTTGCCCTGCTTAGCACCGCAGGTCTGCTTACAGCAGTAAGTAGCGTCAATCTAACCTTTATTATTGCAATAAGTAAACGCGATGAAACCTTTGAACGCTACCGGGAATTGCTTCCATTTTTTAGCCTAGCTGTCATCCTTGCCATCGGAGAACTGCTGGCCCTGGCTCAATTAAAACTGGCCCTATTGCATACACTCGGAGTCTAAATTACTTCTTCACGCTCTTCCATATCCGCCTGAATCTCCAGTAACAGCTCGGGATCGATCTCGACTCGCTCTCCACGGGGCGTGCGGGCAATACGCATCACAGCTTCGCGCAAATGGGTGGGCGCGCGCTCAATGGCGCAACGCTCATGCAGCAACCGCTTCAACTTCATATCAAAATGAAAGCGGTGCCCACAATCCGCACAGTCGGCAAGATGCTGCCGTACAATAGCAACTTCTTCTATGCTCAGTTCCCGATCTATATAGAGATGCAGACGAGCCGTTGCTTCAAAACAGTTTATACAGTCCATAGAAACCTTCTCCTACGTGAGCTCGCCACTATTTCCTGTTGATTCTAACATATTCTAGAGGGATTTTCATTCCCTAAGTCAAGTGATATACTGAGAGTACCTTCCTCTTTCCAGGGAATGTATCAGCTAAGCAGGCGGGGACTTTGCAATGAGGAGTATTTAATGTCGGAACAGCCACATTTTGAGAATAGATCTGTATCGTCATCGATGTCCGAAGAACTGGAGCCAAATATTTCACAGCCTGAGAACATATCCGCGCCAACCACGTCTGGCGCTCCGCCCGAAGATTTTGAAGCTGGTGTGCTGGCCCAACTCGATAGCCTCTATCGCACAGCCTTACGCATGACGAACAATCCGCAGGAGGCTGAGGATCTTGTACAGGAGACCATGCTCAAGGCTTTTCGCTTTGCCCATACCTACCAGCCCGGCACGAATCTGCGCGCCTGGCTTTTCCGCATCTTAAATACGTCCGCGATCAATCGCTACCGCAAACAGGCGTCCCACCCCAGCACGGTCTCATTGCCAGAAGGAGAGGAGTTTTATCTCTATAATCAAATCAGGGATCTGAGTGGGCAGGAGCTTTCGCAGGGAGCTGAAGAGGAAGTGCTGGCCCAATACCTGGATGAAGATGTCTATAAAGCATTGAGCGATCTCCCCCCCAACTTTCGCATGGCAGTCATCCTCGCCGATATTGAGGGACTCTCCTACAAGGAGATCGCTGATGCGCTACAAATTCCCATTGGCACAGTCATGAGTCGTATTTCGCGCGCGCGACGGCAACTTCAAAAATCGCTCTGGCAGTATGCAAAGGACAGAGGCTACGTTAAGGAAGCTTCATAGCCTGAACCTGCAACGGTGGAATGTTTTCCCGCTTTTGACGACCATCTTACGTACGAAATAGCACGACACGACTTTGCTGTAACGCGAACCTGTATATCAAAATATTGCTATTTCTCTATACAGGTCTTGCCACTTGACGAACCGCCTCGATTCCTGCCCGAGTAAGGCGTACATTCACGCAACGCCGATCCATCATGTCCACGGTACGCGTTACAAGGCTTTTGCGCTCAAGGCGAGCGATAGCTTTTGTCGCTGCTGCCGAGCTCACCCCCAGAGCAGAGGCAACTTCACCGACTGACCAGTGCTCACGGCGAGCGAGGAAGGCGAGGACTTCCAACTGACGTGGAGTGATGCTGGTAGACGTACGGCGCAATGTTGTCATACCTAATCTCCTGCTAGATGCTGTTCTTGTTCTTGCATATACCCACGATATGCATTCAGTAACATGACGTATCACCAGAGAAAGTCGGGTATGGCATCAAAATTTTTTCTCCACGATTGACGAAAACTGCTATTGCTTGTAGAATCGAAGCAAGGACTACGAGGGAGGCATAGTTTACCACCAATGGCCGATAACCTGAGTTCATTTGATATTGAAGAGGAAGAGCTGCTTTCATTGCCCTGCAACGATCCGCTAGGCATACTTAGCAGTACGCGAGCGGTGGTCGAGCAGGGGGAGGATGCCTGGATTAACGTGGGCCAGCTCGATCACCTCTGTAATGTATGGGTGCAGGAGGAAAAGGCCGGGATCGCCCCTCCCCCGTCGGCATGGTATGAGCAATACCATTTTTATGACGGCACCGAGCGCAGCGTGAACTGGGTCTTGCTGCTTGATGCCCTCAATTTTTGCTTCTGGGCCGAAAAAAATCAGCCACGATGGACGATTGAGTATAAAGGCGAGGTCCTTAACGGCTACTGGGCCGAGGCGGCGGCGCTGACACGCGCGGTTGAAGAAGGGCTGCCCTTATGGGATGCTCAGTACCTTAGTACTATCTCCAGCGAGACGATGGCACACATTTTTCGCGGCTCGCAGACCATCCCACTGCTGCAAAAGCGGGTGGCAAACGCGCAGGAAGTGGGGCGCGTCCTCCTGGAACGCTACGATGGGCAATTCACTCACGCAATTGAAAAGGCCGAGGGAAGCGCCGTAAAGCTTGTCCTGTTGTTAGCACATGATTTTCCTTCGTTTTATGATGTTGTATCCTATCGTAACCGAACCGTCCGTTTCTTTAAACGCGCCCAGATTTGCGTTGCTGACCTTCACAGCGCCTTCCAGGGGAAGCAATGGGGAGCGTTTACCGACATGGATCAGCTTACCGCCTTTGCCGATTACAAGCTCCCGCAGGTCCTGCGTCATTATAATGTGCTGGAATACCGGACGACGCTGGCTGAGCGTATTGACAGTCAAGAGATACTAATGGCAGGCAGTGAGGAAGAAGTAGAAATACGAGCGGCGACAGTCTGGGCCTGTGAACTATTGCGGCGAGCAATGCTGCAACGGGGTCGCGCCATGACGGCATCCGAGATCGATCAGAGGCTCTGGCTGAGCGGCCAGAATGCTGGGGAGATGCGCCCATATCACCGTACGCGTACTATCTATTATTAACGTTCTATCACAATCCATAATCTCGTTATGCTGGTAAAAACTCTATGCAATTACATTCATTACTGGCGGCGCTAGAGCAACCGCCAATACGCATCTGGCACAATGACAGCTTGCATATTGATAGCGACATTGTCAACCTGGCATATGACTCGCGCAAAGTGGAGGCCGGGGGAATATTCATTGCGGTACCGGGAGTCCACACCGATGGACGCCTTTTTCTTCATGATGCCGCGCGGCGAGGCGCCATTGCAGCTCTTGGCGAACCGCTGCAAGACGCCCAGGATATACCACTCCCCTATGTTGAAGTGACAGATATCCGTACAGCCCTCGCCAATCTCTCATGCGCTTTTTATAGCTATCCCGCCCGGCAGCTCTGCACTATTGGCGTCACCGGCACCGATGGCAAAACAACGACCAGCAATCTCATTAGCAAACTGCTCGACGCTGCCGGGTGGCGCAATGGTCTGATGACGACGGCAAACTTTAAGATCGGTGGGCAGGAATGGGAAAATGCCACGCGCCAGAGCACGCTTGAGGCGCTGGAAATACAACAATTTCTGCGGCAACTGGTCGATGAACAGGTCACCCATGCCGTCATCGAGTCCACCTCCCACGGGCTGGAGCTGCGGCGCGTACATGGCTGCCTTTTCGACGTGGGCGTTGTCACGAACATTACCCACGAACACCTGGACTTTCATAAAACCATCGATGCCTATCGACGAGCGAAGGCGCGCCTCTTCGAGATGCTCGATCCCGAGCGCGATAAAGGCATCGGCAGCTATCCCGTGGCTATTCTCAACCGCGACGATGTGAGCTACGAAGTGCTCAAACCCTATTGCCGCGTTCCCATCCTCGATTATGGCATCGACACGCCAGCCGCCGTTCGCGCGACCGATCTGGAGCTGAACGCGTCCGGCACCCGTTTTCGCGTTATCCTCCCTGATGCCGACTGCCTGATCGAAACGCGGCTGGTGGGCCGTTTCAACGTGAGCAATTGCCTGGCCGCCATCGCCACGGCATACAGCCAGGGAGTGCCAATAGCGGCCATTGTGCAGGGACTTGCCACGGTTACAGGCGTCACGGGACGCATGGAGCATATTGACGCCGGGCAGCCGTTCGCGGTGATTGTCGATTACGCCCATACGCCCGATAGTCTGGAGAAAGTGCTGGCGACATTGCGTCCCGTAACGCCGGGAAAATTGCTGATCGTCTTCGGCTCGGCAGGTGAGCGAGATATTCAGAAGCGCCCGGCGATGGGGCGTGTTGCCGCTCAGAAGGCCGATTTTTTCGTGATTACCGATGAAGATCCGCGCGAGGAGGACCGCGAAGGGATCTTGCGCGATATTGCCGCTGGCGCTGAAGCGGTCGGAAAACGCCAGGGACAAGATTTTCTCTGTATTGCCGACCGCACCCAGGCGATTGCAGCGGCCTTTGCTCACGCGCAAAGCGGCGATACCGTGCTGCTCGCAGGGAAGGGACACGAGCAAAGCATTATCATCGGGAGAGAAAAGCTACCCTGGGATGATCGCAGAGTGGCACGGGAGTTATTGCAAAATTATAGATAGCAAAGACATATAGGTAAAGTGGGTACCCCTCTCCTATCAGGAAACATATACGTTACTGTCTATGCTACTATCGCGTTTGAACGAGTGAGCGTTAAGGCCATCAACTCATCTTGGGAGTGTATATGAATGCAATCTGGTTATTATTAGCTTTTTTTCTGATCTGTGCCGCAATAAGTTTCCTTTTGAGTGGTGTTGCTAAAGCGCTGTTTCCCAAATTTCGTAGTGGTGAGCACAAACCAGGCACGCATCGCCCGGACCTTCCCGCCGGCGGACGCGAGATTAAGACGATAGAACTGCCCCTTGTCGGGGGTCCTGCTATGGCTCTAGCCATTATCGGCACAGGTATTGGCGCCGGATACGTTCTCCACCTCAATTATGATCAGTGGACCCTCCTCTTGATTGGTCTGGGCACGACCTTTGGCTATACGCTGGTGGGCTTTATTGACGACTGGAATAAAGTTTTTAGCAACGAAGGGCTATCAGAGCGCGCAAAGTTCAGTGGGGTCTTTCTGGTCTCAATCACAGCCGCTGTCCTCTACTTCTTTCTTCTCCCCAATAGCGGACAGGAGGCGTATAGCCCCTGGAAGGACCTGCCATTTCTGACGACCCTGTTCAACACGCCTGCATGCGTCAATGCCAAACATCCCGATGCGCTCACCTGCCAGCTCTTCTTGAACGCTGGCCCCGTTGCCCACTATGGCTGGCTGATTTTCCTGATGCTCATGACCGGCATTATCGGAAGCATGACGTCGCTCTCCGTTGATTTTAGTGATGGGCTTGATGGTCTGGCTGGCGGCCTGGTCTTTAGCACGGCGCTGGCGCTCGGCATTATCATTATGGGTATTATCGACCCGCAACATTCAGGGGGGATCGTGCTGGAGGTGCTGGCTCTCCTTTGCGCCGCCAGCGTGCTTGGCTTCCTGCCGTGGAACTGGCCCTCTTCCTGGGCGGCCCGACGCGGGAAAGCGCGGCGCAGAGCGAAGATTTATATGGGGGATAGCGGCTCGCTGGGCCTGGGGGGACTGCTGGCGATGGTGGCGATTTTCTCGCGCAATGAGTTGCTGTTACTCATGGTCGGGGGCGCCTTCGTCCTGGAAGGGCTTTCGGCGCTGATATCGGCCCGTCTGATGACGCGCTTCTTCCGTAAACACTTACAGCTATTGCGTTTCGCCAACAGCAAAGAGTTTGTTCCCCATACCGAGTTTCCATTGCCGTTCCTGGCAACCCCCCTGCACCATCACTTTGACCTGTTAGGGTGGGACCGTCGTCGCCTGGTCTATGGCGCCTGGGCGCTGGGCGCCTGCTTCGCCGCGTTGGGCGTGCTGATTACTCTCGCCCCATTCACCTGGGAACGCTACTTAGGGCGTATTCTCGTCCTGATTCTGGCCGGCATCATCTGGTCGAGCGGCTCCTGGTCCAAGAATTATTTCGTCGGCGAGCATCCACCCGAGCGTACGCGTCGCCGCCGATTGGCGCTGTACTATGGCTATCCCTATAAATTGATGGGCTTGCAGCTTTACCACCTGGTTGAGATTATCGAGGCCAGTGAAGATGTGATCGAGACGCCTGCTGAGAATATCGCTTTATGGCAGCGCATGAACATCTTTGATGCACGCTCTATGTTAGGTCTCTACTGCTACCGCGCAGGCTACTATCCCGCCGCGCTGGCACAATGGACGCGCATACCGGAGCGCAACCGCATCTTGCGCCCGGAGATCGCGCGCCTGCTGGCAGAGGTCGATAATCGGCTGGCCCTGGAGAAACACGAAACCCAGCCCATTCGCAAAGACCAGATCTTACGGCAGCAACCGATCCTTTCGGGCAACTTGCCGCCCGCCGACCTCCCCAACCCGCACGAACCTGTGCGCCGCGAAGAGACTCAGGACAGGGATATTGAGGCATGGTCTTCCCGCAAGGCTTCCGCCTTTGTTCTCGACGGAAAGGGAGGAGAGGAGCAAGAGACCCCATCGCTGCATAGCGAGTCTTTCGCCAGTTCCGCTCACGAGCATAGCATCCCCTCATCGTCAGGACGCGTGCAATCATTGGTCTCACTCGGCTCGCTCCAATCTTCCACCACACGCCCGAACTGGTGGTCCCGCCTCTTACACTTTTCTTCTGATGAGTAATAGCCATCAAAATAGAGAAAACAGGCATTTTGAAAGAGGGCATTTAAGCCCTCTTTCCTCTTTAGCTGAGATATGCTATAGTCTTTTAACATGAGCTTAACACTCAAATTAATGTCTCATTACATAGGCTGGGTGTGAATAAAACAACAGTTTTTTGATAGCTTTTCTGTTAAATTTCTATTAAGTTATAGACCGGCCACGCTTACTAACACAAGGAGAGCGGTTCCCATGCGCTTCTGCTTCATCATTGAGGAAGAATACCGGCATGATCCCATGCCAATGGTCGTTGCCTATCAATTACAGCAATGGGGGCACACCGTCGATGTGCTGGAGCCCGGCTATTCTGCTACTTGCTTAACTGATATGCTCCAGCAAAACTATGATGCCTATGTCCTCAAGACGGTGGCGGACGGGCCAGGGCTTAGCATCCTGGAAGCGGCAGAGGCGATGGGCATTCCGACAATCAATAATCCGCGCGCTATTCGCCTGGTGCGCGATAAAGCGGTCGCAGTGGCATTTGCCCACGCGCATGGCATGCCCATTCCCCCAACGTACTTCGTGGCCCATCCCCGGCTGCTCAAACAGATTCCAGCAGAGAACTATCCCCTGGTCGTTAAGCCCAGCAATGGTAGTTCCTGCCGGGGCATCTATCGCATCAATACACCCGCCGACCTGACCGCGTTGGAAATAGCCGAGGCAAATGATAGCTTTTTCCTGGCGCAGCGTTATGCCGAAAATGCAGGCTTTGACATTAAAATCTATGTCACCGGCAGGGAGGTCTACGCAGCTATTGCTAAAAAATCGCCGCTCCACGACAATGTACAGGAAGAGTTTATTCCTCTAACGCGCGAATTACGCAAATTAGCTCTGGATACCGGCAAAATCTTTGGCTTAGATATCTATGGTATCGACGTTGTCGAGACGCCGCAGGGCCTTGCGATCCTGGATATCAATGATTTTCCCAGCTTCGGCGGCGTGCCCCGGGCGGTCATACGCATTGCGGAATATATCTTGCACGCCGCCAAAAAAGCTGAGCGCAAGCGCGTTGCCCGCGCCAAAAGAATAGAGCGCCGCCAACAGGTAAAAGCCGAGAAGGTTGCGCCAATCACGTCCAGGGCGTCTGATAGCTCGCCTCTGCAACTGGTTCATTCCCAGCATTAAAGAAAGTAGGAAGGGAATTTTTTTATGCATATATGCCTTATTATGGACAATCCAGAGACTCCACGTCATCCAGTTATCGCGGTCGCGTTACAAAAATTGAGCCATAAGCACAGTACTCGTTTGCTTGATGTGCGTATCCTGACAGGCATACAGGCCATCGCGCAAGAGAAGAGCCAGCCACAGGCCGATCTTTACCTGCTAAAATCGCACGCGCCGCAGGCACTGGAGGTAGCCCATTATCTGGAGGAACAGGGAGCGCTCGTCGTTAATAGCTGGACGGCGTCAGTCGCTTGCCAGGACCGCGTTCTGATGACGCAATACCTGGAAGAAGCCCATCTCCCCTGGCCCCACACGCAAGATTTTTCCAGCCTGCATGATCTGCTCATGCAGCAAGATGCGCTCTCCTCCCTGTCATTTCCAATGATCATTAAAAGCCGCTACAGCCACCGCGGCGATCTGGTGGGCAAAATACACTCTATTAAAGAGCTTCGTGCGCTAGCGCCTCAATGGAGCGAGGAGCCGGTTATTCTTCAGGAGTTCTCGCAGAGCGACGGCTGGGATATCAAACTCTGGGTGATTGACCAGGCCATATTCGCCGCTCGCCGCCGCACACCGCTCGAACCAGGAGCTTCTAAAGAAGATATCCCCCTGGCAACAGATGAACTGCCAGAGGATTGGAGACGCATTACGCTGGAGATTGGCAAGACGTTTCATCTGCGGCTTTATGGAGTTGATCTGCTTATGACCGCCTCTGGCCCGGTCATCGTCGATGTTAACTCATTCCCGGGTTTTCGCGGCGTGCAAGGTGCCGACGACGCCCTGGTCAGCCTGGTTGAAAGCTTAGGCAAAGAAGGGAAGATCACAGTATGAACGACATCTCCCCTTCCAGCCAGCCAGATCTGGCGATTACCGATCTTCCGGCGACGCTCACCCAGATTTTTGAACAGGCGCAACGCCCTCTGCTGCCACAGGCTCAGGGGCCGTTGGGGCTATTTGTACGTTATCTGCGGCGCAAAGCTGAGCGCGGGCTTGCCATCATCTATACAGTTGATGCAAAGCATTCATCCCGTAAAGGGCGTATCAATACCCCTGATCATATGGTGAGCATGACAATCGACGAGCAAGCGATGGATGGCGTACACATCCGTTTTAGCGCCACTCAAGCCGAACGAGCGCCGCTGACGATATTGCCCTCTGGCGTTCTGCACCTGACGGATTTAGGGCTAGCAGTGCAACATTTTCCTGCCGACAACGGCCTGCCTGCGTTGCCCGCATGTTGCGATACCAGTCCCCAGAGTCCCCTCTTCGCGGCCCTACAGCTTGCTGCCGCTCAACAGACTGGTGATACGACCTCTCGTCTTGTAAAAGCAAGCGCAGAGCCGGTACGTTACAAGCCGGGCAATCGCTGCGTGATCCGCTACCATCTGCAACTGGAGCAACCAGGTGACGAAGCGGAAGGCAAGCAAAAACTGCTCACGCTCTTTGGCAAGGTGTACAGTAATCCTGAGCAGGCCCGCGAGATCCAATCGCTACAAGAACAGCTCTACGAGGAACAAAAGCAGGCAGATACGGCTCCCTTCTTGCCACAGCCGCTTGGCATGATGACCACTCTCGGCCTGACGTTTAACGAGGCCATACAGGTAAGTTACGCTGAAAACCGTCCTGGCGACCGGTGGAACACCTTGCGTACAGGCACGCAGGCATTGCAGCCACAGGTAACGTCGGGTCGAGGGGGGATAATTACGCAGATTATCCCGCCAGATGAGGAGCTGCGTCTTGCAGCCCGGGCGCTTGCTCGCCTCCATACGAGCAGCGTTCACCCGGCGGCGAAAGGGCCGCGTACGGGCGCGAAAGAGGCCAGGCGCGCCCAGGAACGCGCGCAACTGCTGGCAGAACATAATCAGGCGCAAGCTGAGCAAATACGAACATGCGTCCTGCCGCTGGCGTCACGACTGGAACGCGTGCAGCCCGACCTCTACCGTCCCGCACATGGCGGCTTTAAAGCCAGTCAGCTCCTTTTTCATAGCCATCGCGTCTATGTCGTAGACTTTGACGGATTCTGCCTGGCGGACCCCGCTCTGGACGTTGGCTACTTTCTGGCATATCTGCGCCCCAGCGCCCTCTGGTACCAACGAGCAGGGATGCGCCAATGGTTTGAGGAAGCGGCCACTATTTTCCGTCACAGTTATCAGCAAGAAATGGTAGCACGAGGAGTTGCACCTGAAATCGTGGCAGGCATTCTGGAGCGCACGCCGCTCTACGAGGCTGCCCTCATCTTCAAAATCGCGACTCGCCGCGTCAATCGCCTCAACAGTCCACGACCGCAGGAATTGTCCGCGATGCTCAACGAAATTGCCCAATGCCTGGAGGAAAAGTGAAGGGATTTGGCAGATCGCCATTTTCTATGCCATAATAAATGGCAAGAAAATGCTTGAGATAACAGAGGCAGGAATAGAGTATTTATGGCCACACCACCCGTCACACACCGATCAGAGCTTTCTGTACCCCAACGAAAAGGGGTACAGACGTTTAAGGCGCTACGCCACCGCAACTATCGTCTCCTCTGGATCAGCTTGATTGTCTCTGCGGTTGGCACATGGACGCAAATTGTGGCGCAGAGCTTATTGGTGTTAAAGATTACCCATAACTCCGCGCTCGCACTCGGCGT
>Ga0070741_10005863_pt1 | contig 26843 bp, 15 predicted proteins | sample Coa_R1_4_FD_66440 | JGI IMG/M metagenome (GOLD analysis project Ga0070741, IMG submission 66440) | Surface soil microbial communities from Centralia Pennsylvania, which are recovering from an underground coalmine fire - Coalmine... | ecosystem: Environmental > Terrestrial > Soil > Unclassified ...
CCGCTGCCGCGATTCGGTTTCGCGACGTGAGCGTCAGCGCGGGCGTAAAGTTTACTCGCGTGAACGGTGCCTTTGGCAAGCGCTGGATGCCGGAGACGATGGGCGGCGGGGGCGCCTTCCTCGACTACGATAACGACGGCTTCCTCGACATCCTGCTCCTCAACGGCGACTGGTGGCCCGGCCATCCCCTCCCCGGCCCACGCCCCACCCTGACCTTGTATCATAACAACCAGGACGGCACCTTCACCGATACCACTCAGGCGATGGGGCTGAAGGTTTCTCTACAGGGGATGGGCGCTGCGGTGGGGGATTATGATAACGACGGCTACGAGGATCTCTACGTTACCGGCGTGGGAGGCAACCGGCTGTTCCACAATGAGGGAGGCAAGCGGTTTGTGGAGGTGACGGGGCAGGCGGGGGTGGGAGACGGGGGCTGGAGCACGAGCGCGGCCTGGCTGGACTACGACAACGACGGCAAGCTCGACCTGTTTGTCTGCCACTACCTGAAATGGTCGCCGCAGACCGACATTCCCTGCACCGCCAAAGGATTTAAGTCCTATTGTCGTCCGCAGGAGTATCGCGGAGAATCGTGTCGCCTGTTCCATAACGAGGGCGGCGGGCGCTTCCGGGATGTGACGCGCCAGGCGGGGCTCTGGAACGAGAGCGCCAAAGCCCTGGGCGTCTTAACGGTGGATCTGGACGGGGATGGCCGGCAGGATCTCGTCGTCGCCAACGACATGGAGCCTAACTTCGTCTACCATAACAACGGCAACGGGACGTTTACGGAGGTAGGCTTTCAGACGGGGATTTCTTTCGATGAGAGTGGGAGAGCGCGCGCCGGCATGGGCATTGATGCGGCGGACGTCAACAATGACGGCACGCTGGGCTTGGCTGTCGGCAATTTCAGCTTCGAGGGCCTGGGCTTCTACCTCATTGCAGGCGCGCCGCCCTATAGCGACCGCGCCAAACAGGCCGGCCTCTATGCGCCGAGTTATCCCTACGTGACCTTCGGCCTCTTCTTCGCCGATTTTGACAACGACGGCTGGCAGGACCTCTTTATCACCAACGGCCATATCGAGGATACGGTCTCGCTCTCCAGCCCCGGCCAGACCTACCCGCAGCCCTGCATCCTGTTTCGCAACCTCGGCAACGGCGCCTTCGCGGATGTCAGCCGCGAAGCCGGCGCGGCGGTGACGCAGCCGCTTGTGGGGCGCGGGGCCTGCCGTGCCGACTTCGATAACGATGGCAGGCCGGACATTCTGCTGATCCCCAACGTCGGCGCACCTCGCCTGCTCCATAACGAAACCCCAACGCGCAATCACTGGCTCACCGTTCGGCTTATCGGCACCAGGAGCAACCGCAACGCTTACGGCGCCAGGGTGGTGGTCAAGGTGGGCGGAAGGACGCAGACGGCCTACGCGCATAGCGGCTCCAGCTACCTGTCGGCGAGCGATGCGCGCCTTGCTTTCGGGCTGGGCGCGGCGGCCAGGGTAGACAGCGTGGCCGTGCGCTGGCCGAGCGGCCGCCGACAGGAGTGGACGAATCTGGCCCCGGATCGCATCTATCAACTGATCGAAGGGGCGGCAGAGGCCAGGCCGCAGAGCGTCACCCTGGCGCACTCGCGCGAATAAGCTGCGCCCGGCCCTGAAGGACCGGGCTGTGGAAGACAAGCCCCCTGAAGGGGGCTACCCTTCCCTCTGGTAGCCTCGGAAGGGGGCTCACTCACCTCTGGCAGCCCCATTGATGGGGCTTGCCGTCCGCAGCCCACTCGTTTACGGGTGGGCGGCCAGACTGAGGAGCCCTGCACTCTACTCGTGTGTGGCCCCGGCAGCGGCGCGCTGAGGGAGGGTCATCTCCACGACTGGCTTGCCGTCTCGCTCCCTCCAGACGCCGCACGGCCCGCCGTGCTCGCTGACGTCCAGCGTGACTTCCGAGCCGTCCATTCGCAGGACCGGGTGATAGTACTGGGCTACCTTCTCCGCATCGCCGACAATGTAGTGCCCGATCAGCGCGCGGCGGAACCGATCCCGACTGGTATTGGGGTAGCTGCCGTGGATGACGGAGCCGTTAAAGAACAGGACGTCACCCGGCTCCATAATTATTGGCGCGACCTCCATCCCTTCCGGCACCGGCACCGTAATATCGGTAAAGCTAATCTGCGTATCTGCCGGCTGCGTACAGAGGACGGGCAGGTTCTGGCTTCCCTTCACGATCTGCATGCAGCCGTTCTCCTCATCGCAGCGATCCAGGGCCATCCAGGCCGCCATGCAGGTTCCCGGCTGCACCCGCAGATAGAACTGGTCCTGGTGCAATGCCTGCCCGCGCGCGCCCGCCGGTTTAAAGTAGAGCATGGTCTGAACGGCATACGGCGCCACGCCCAGCAGTTCCGTCAGGCACGCGCCGATGCGCGGGTCCAGCATCCAGCGCAGGCTGATCTCATCCCAGCGATGCATATGGATCATGCGCGGGTAGCGCTTCAGCGGGTCCTCGCTCGTCGGATCGACGCCATGAAAATCGCCCGGATAGGCGCCCGCGTGCCGCATCCGCATGAAATGCTCGCCCAAGGTTTCCACTTCGTTCTGCGAGAAGAGAGAGGGCACGACCAGATATCCGTCGCGCGCGTAGTCTTCCCGTTGTCTGGCACTCAGCATAGTGTTCTCCTGGTGGAAGATGGAAGAATGGCAGCGTTCTTTTCGCCAATGACCTGCCGTTCCCCTGCTGCCGGAGGCATAGCAGAGTCCTGCCGTTTTCCTTTCGGGCGGCTAATGACCTTTGACCATCTAATCGGGTAGTTCTGAGACAGAAAAACTAGCCCATTAGAAAATCAAAGGTCATCAGCCGCAGCAACAAGGGCACAAAACCTGCCTTCGCAGGTTCGTTTCTCCCTCTCTGCCGGAGGCAGAGCCGGATCGGACTCTCAGGGTGCTATCGATTCTATACGAATCTGGGCATGGACAACGTTGGCATAGAGCCTGCGGCGCTTTAAATCGAGCGTCAGCCCTTCCCAGGTGCAGGGCATGCCCTGAAAGGTGCCGGTCGCCGTCTCTGGACAGCGGATCACTTGATCTTTCAAGGACCAGAATACGCGCTCGGCCTGTATCGCGCCGTCCTTGAAGGTGCCACGAACGCCGCCCAGGCATTCGACCGTGCGCTCATCGGGGTCATAGCGCACCTGATTGGCAGAGAGCTGCACATCTTTGAGCGTGACCTGCGCGCCCGAGGGGCCCAGGATTCGACGTTCCGGGCGGCGCGTGCGCCGGTTGATCAGGTCTAGGATGGTCAGCGACTCGGCGCGCAGGCGGTCCCCGGCGCGCGTCTGGAAATCCACGCCACCCTCCAGCTTGAACTGCCACCGCACTTCGTAGAGCGGCCTCAGATCCGCAGGAATTGGGTCCAGCAGCCCGACGGCATATCGTCCGCGCCGGGCATGAAACGTGGCGGTCGGCGGCTCGCCTCTGGCGAGAGCAGAGCCATCCGGCGGAGAGGGTATACTATTCCCGGAGGGAAGCGCGGTCGGCCCTTCTCCAGAGTCGGCCTCCGGCGGAGGCTGGTAGAGTTTGCCGTTGCGAATGTCGCTGATGGTCGCGCTCTGAATGCTGGTGAGCGCAGCGCCCGGCAGACGTTCTAGGTCAATGCGCCCGGCCCACAGCGACCAGGTCTTGTGCCCGCGCACATAGTTTTCAAACGGCGTGCTCTCCAGCCGGACGGCGACCGTTCGCGCGGCGGTGTAGGCGGCGTGCGGCCAGGTATCGGCGGTCGAATTGGCCCAGCGGTAGGCCAGGTAAAGCCCGACGGCAAGGCCCAACAGCGCGGCCCCGCCGAGCGCCCGAAGCAGGAGAGAGCGCGCGCGGGAGGGCTCTTTCATATATACAACCCAACGGCAGGCATCTTAACGCGGACAAGCATATTCGTCGGCCCGGACAGAACAGACCCGTCTCCTGAACAAGCGAGACGGGTCCAAGCGGAGCGCGGTCTTTCTGGCATGCCGGAAAGACCGGAGATAGATCTATTATGCCACGCGATCAGGGCGTAGGGCAAGGGCCGGGAGTGGGGGGTGTTTCGTTCTTGTTCCAGAGGCGGATATCGGCGAGCGCGACCTGGCCTGCCTGCAACGTTGGCAGCGAAGCGTCGCAGGGGCCGCCGCCGGGGCCGATGCCAGGGCCGTACCACACGCCCTGATACATGAAATAGTCCCCGTAATTTGCATCGTTGCTGACGACCCGGAACTTCTTGGCCGTCAGCGGTACGCCAGGGCGATTGAATTTGCCATCGGTTGTGCTCGTCGGGGCCGAAAGGCCGGTACCTACGACCTCAATTGTGGCGCTCGGAAACTCTACCGTACCGTCGGGTCGAGTGATCCCTACCACTCTGCCCGTCAGGGTAGCGGTTCCGGCCTGGCCTCCGCCACCACCGCCCCCGCCGCCGAGGCCGCCACCGCCCCCGCCACCACCGCCACCGCAACCACTCAGAGCCAGGGAGACTGTCAGCACCAACAAGAGAGCAAGAGAAAATCGGAAGTGGGGGGGGTTCCAGAGCACCCATCTCCTCATAAAGACCTTCCTCCTCGATAGAATCATCGCTTTTGGGGGCCTTGCGACTCAGGTATTTGGGGGTAACTTGGGCTATTATACACATTCCGAGTGGAACGCGCAAGCATTTTTTCTGACCGACTGGCATAATCGGGCAGAGAAATTTGAATCGGACCTATTCAGGCGGCAACGCCGCTTCTCTACGGATTAAAATAGCCGACTTGACTGTTCGCATGTCTGCTTTTTTCATGCCAGGCGGGGAGCGTAGCGCTTCTGAAGTTTGGTTGGAAATTGAGGATGGAATGGAACGGCAGGAGTTACTTTCAGAACGTGAGGCGGCGCTCCTCAGCGCACGGGAGCGGAGCTTCGATGCCCTGGCGGCGGAGGCCCAGGCCTGCGCGCGCTGTCCGCGACTGGCCGAGCGTGTCGCTGTGCTAAGCCGCGACAACGGCAGCCTGAGGCCGCGCGTCGTCTTTGTGGCGGAGGCTCCGGGCCGCAAGGGAGGCGACCGCACCCGCGTCCCGATGCAGGGAGACGACTCTGGCCGGCATTTCCGCTGGCTCATGGAGCAGGCGGGACTGCGCCCACAGGAGGTCTTTATCACTAACGCCGTGCTCTGCAATCCCCGCAAGCCCACCGGCGCCAACGACAGGCCGACCTCCGCCGAGATAGCCAACTGCTCCGATTTCCTGCGACGCCAATTGGACCTGCTGCAACCAGAACTGGTCGTCAGCGTGGGCGCGGTGGCGCTGGAGGCCCTGGGCCGCCTGGAGCCGCACGGACTGCGCCTGGCTGCCGACGTGGGCCGCTGTGTCGCCTGGCGGGGAACCCAACTTATCCCCGTCTACCATCCCAGCCCGCAGGTGGTCATCTCCCGGCGCTCGCTGGCCGAGCAGGCCGCCGATTGGCAGTCCATCCGCCAGGCCCTCTCCCTTCCCGGCGCTTGAACCGTAAGCTGCGGCTCTGGCTTCTTTTTCAGGCTTCTAGAAGCACAGCCCCGCCCGCGTTATGCTGGTGTATCTCTTTGATGTCGGCTTTCCACTGCTGCATATCGCGCGTGAACGCCAGCACTTGCTTGCCAATTTCGATAATCTGTTTGCCCATGCGCTAGGCTGTCGTCCGCAGCGCATCAACTTGTACGCGCAAACTGGATAGAACGGCATCCGTGTGCTCGGTGATTATCTTCGACTCGGCTTTCAAACGATCAATCTCAGCTTGAACTTGCTGCATCAGGTTGTTGAGATGTCTTATCTCCGCAAGCATCTGCTCGATGGGCGAGAGTATGGTCTGTTCTGGGGACAAGGACAGAAGTTGAGGTGTCTTATCTCCGCAAGCATCTGCTCGATGACCGCTTCTATCTCGGCATCAGTCTGAGATGAAGTAAGATCTGCCATAATGCCTACCTCCCGTTGGTCCCTGCACCTTCAAGGAGATTATCGCCTCGCGGTTGGCGTTGACCATTCCGGTAATTATCTGTGAGTTAGAACGCAGTGTAGGCCACCTATATGATGGATGTATGGATACCCAACTCGCACAAGCCAGGTTTGACAGTCAGGAAGGGCGCGACAGCTTAAACATGCCGTGCTGTACCAAACCGCCATCCACCTGATGCGGCCATCTGCCCTGGCGGCAAACCACCTTCCCCGATCTATTGCGAGATGATAGCCTCAAAGCCGGCGTCCTTCAGACGCTGTAGGGCCGATTCCGCGCTGCGCCGGTGCCGGAACACCCCGTTCTGTACCCGGTAGAGTCTTTGCCCGTCCGCCGTCCTGTAGGCGCGGATATGAATGGAGAAACCTTTGTCGCGGGCCGGTTGGGCTACTTGCTCCGCCTTCTCGCGCGTGGCGAAGACGCCAAGCTGCACACGGTAAGGTCCCGAACTGGCAGCAGCGTGATCTCCGGTGCTGTCGCGGTTTGGAGAGGAGCTTACATCGCCACTGACGGACCCAGCAGGCGTATCCGCTGCGCCCGCAGTCGTTCCCGTCTCCTTATCGAGAGAGGAAGGCGTTTGGGATACGTTCAGCTCGGAGGTCTGCGCGCGGCGTCGCTGGCGGGAGTGTGGGGCGTTCTCGCCATGGTCCGAGGCGGAGGGCGTTAGGTTGGCAAAGGGACTGCGCGTTGTCTCCTCGCTGTTTTGTGATGCATCCGTCTGGCTCGGGCCGCTATCCAGCGAGTCGGGCTGCTGCACCAGCGGCTTGTTCTCATCCACTGGATCAATGCTGGGGCCGGGCGTATTGGCGTGTGTGGAGGTGGTAGGCGCAGCCGTAGCGCTTTTTGGCGAATTGCCGGTGGAGGAGGTCGCGCCGGGCGTCGCCGTGCCGGAAGACGTCACAGCCGGGGAAGCACTCGCTGCATTTGAGGCGCTGCTGCTGCCGGAAGTCGTAGGGACAACGCTGCTGTTGTTGGTCTCCTCCAGGTGCTGATTGAACGGCAGCAGCCGCGCCAGAACAAAGAAGCCCAGCGCAAAGCTCAGCGCGATCAGGCCAAACATCAACACAAATCCACGCAGCCATCCTGTGCGGCTGCTGCGGACAGACCGGTAGGCCGGGTAACTCTCGCGATTTCGCACTCCCATCGTTCTCTCTTTCCTGCTGAAATTGCGTACAGTCTACCTATTTACGCTCCCCTTGTCAAGCGGTATCCCGGCGTCACAGGGCCACCGCCGAGCAAGGAGGAAAAGAGCAGGAGCCTTTCCGGCCGCAAGCAAAAGGGACTGTCAGCAGCAGCCAACAGTCCCTTTCCCTTTCCGCTTACATCCCGCGCCCACTCACCCCACAGGCTCTAGTCGTGGGAGTGAGCGCGGCGGTCCCTCTATAGACGTGTGAGGTCAGCTCACCAACTCGCGCAGGCGGCGATTGCGCGTGCGCTTGCGCAGCTTCGTCAGCGCCGAGGACTCGATCTGGCGCACGCGCTCGCGGGTCACCTCCAGAGCGCGCCCGACCTCTTCCAGCGTGCGCGGCTCCTCGCCATCGAGCCCGTAGCGCAGCAAGATGACCTCCCGCTCCCGCTGGGTCAGCTCCTCCAGCGCGGCCATGAGCTCGTCGCGCAGCGCCCCGCGCGTCGCCTCGGCCATCGGGTTCTGCGCCTCAGTGGCCGGGATCAGATCGGCCAGGCGGCTTTCGCCCTCTTCGCCGATAGGCATCTCCAGCGACAGCGGTTCCACTGCGCCGCGCAGGAGCTCGCTCAGGCGCTCCTCGCTCATCTTCATGGCGGCGGCCAGCTCGGCGCGGGTCGGCGCGCGTCCCAGGCGCTCCCGCAGCGTGCCGCGTGCTCGGTTGATCTTGCCCAGCGTATCGGTGACGTGGACCGGCAGGCGGATGAGCCGGGCCTGATCCGCAATGGCGCGGCTGATGGCGCGGCGGATCCACCAGATGGCGTAGGTGCTGAACCGATAGCCCTTGCGATAGTTAAAGCGCTCCACGGCGCGGATCAGGCCGATGGTGCCTTCCTGCATCAGGTCCTCAATCGGCATCCCGTGCCCCAGATATCGACGTGCGACGGAGGCCACCAGGCGCAGGTTGGCCGCGATCAGCCTCTCTTTGGCTTCCCGCGCCTCCTCGGGGTTGCGCGGGTTTTCCATGCGCCGCGCCAGCGCGATCTCCTGCTCGTGCGTCAGCAGCGAGACGCGGCCCGCGCGCCGCAGCCAAGCCTGGGTGCTCTCTTCGAGCTCGGCGCTCGGCTCTAGCTCCTCCAGCGTCGGCTCGACCTCCAGGATCGGGGTCGGCGGCCTATCTACCACCGCGATGCCGCTGGCCTCGATCTCCTCCATCAGCGCTTCGATGGAATCCGGATCCAAATCTTCGTTATGACTGAGGGCGTCCGCGAGGTCGCGGTCCGTCAAATAGCCTTGCTCCCGACCCCGTACCCGCAGGCGCTCCAGTGTTTCCTTCATTTGCGCGGGCATCGCGCCCTCCTCTCTCTTCCCATTCGAGTTACCATCATCCGCACCGCCCGTATTAGCACCTCTCTGCGCGGCGGCTTCAGCTCTCCGGCAAGCCACTTTCGGGCGCAATGAAAAAGATGCATCTTTACCATTATGGCCAATGTCTGCCGTAACTGGAGGCCGAACAGCGCCCTCTCTCCGGTACACTCTATGACAAGGAAATACGAGCAAAAGGTTCAAATCATCGCCGAATTGGCCCTCGGATCGCAAAAAAAGCCCCCGGCAAGCGACCGGAGGACAAGAGAGGAAGGCCCAGAGGGGGCTTCACCGGCTCTGTCTGTGGTTGGTCTCCTGCTTGCCGGACAGTGGCGAGGCGGCGGTTTCCTTTCTGGCTCCGTTTTGTCGCTACATATAATACGCAGCGATAGGCCGTTTCAACGCCGAAAAGGAGAGGTTTTTCCTCAAAGGAAGGGCAGTTCTACACCCTATACCCTACCCCCTACACCCTATACGGTTTCCCTTGCCGGAAGCGGCCAGTTTTAGCCTTCTTCGAACGGCTGGTCGGTCAGTCGTGCCCACTGCATCCGCTTGATATTGAAGCTGTCGTAGCTGTTCGTACTGCGGCAGAACGCGCTAACAAAGTCGCCGACGACCACGTGCGGCTCGATGAGGCGGCGTGTGGCGACGGGATCGCTTTGCCGCTTATAGGCGATCTCGACACAGCGGCGATTCTGGGCCGCCTGCGCCATCAGCACGCCTATCTGGGTCCTGTCATGGGTGCCGTTTGCGGGCGCGCGCTCTTCCGCCGTGACTGGAGGCGTGGGCGCGCTCGGAGCGGGCCGGGTGGCCGTATCCCAGGGCTTGCTGTCCTCCTGGGCGATCCGTTCCCAATCTAGGCTGTCGGCGGCAGCGGACGCGGCGCGCGTTTTGCGCGGGGCAGGCAGCGTGAACGCCTTCGCTACGGCCGCAGAGCGCGCCGCTTTGCGGGCCTTGGGCGCATCGTCGGAGACGGGCAGATACCCGGCCTTGCGTAGCTCGCGCAGCACCTTTTCGATGTCGTCGGCCTGGATCAGGGCCACCGTGTCGCTCAGAGCGCGCACGAAGTAGGGTTTGAGCTCACGGCGGGCCTGCAACTCCTGGAGCAGCAGCGGCGAGTCGACCTGCAAATACATCTGGGCCGTGCCGATGTGGATATGGCCGTGCTTATCGGCGACCTCGTTAATCAGGTACTCGATGTTCTGCGGGATGCCGGTGCGCGCCGACGTCTGCAGGAACGAGAGAAGCTCTCGGGGCGTCTTCCCGGAATCCAGGGCGTTGCGGATCGACTCGCGCGTCAGCCGTACCGTGTTGCCGGCCCCGCCCTTGGCGGGCGCTTCCGTCAGCGTCAGCAGTTGGAACAGCGTGGACGGCTCCAGATAGGGCGGCACGAAGATCTCCGCGTTGGCCTGTACGATGAACTTGTCCTCGCGCGGCTCCTCCGGGGGCGCTTCCGTCTCCGGCGCTCCCAGGAGATAGGCGCCCAGCGGCGTGAGGCGATAGGCGTTGGCGTCCGGCTCGGCAGGCTTCTGCACCGCTTTGCCGCGCGCCATCGCAGCCGTCGGCTGCGCCGGGGCCGACGCGCCGCCCAGGCCGCCGGATGTCGGCCCCGGCGCTTCCGTCCGGCCCAGCTCCGCCAGGCCCAGCCAGTAAAGACATTCGCCTACCAGCCGCCGCACGAACATCGCCGGAGAGGCCACCAGATCCGGCCCCATGACGGCGCTCTGCGCCAGCAGCAGAGGATGCCGGAAGGCCAGCACGTCGGTCAGCGAGCTGATGTCCACGAAGGCGTCTTTGGGCGCGGAGGCCAGCAGGGCCAGCGTGGCCTGACGCATCTGCAAGACCTTCTCCTCCGGGCGATAGTCGTCGGCCTTGAGCAGAGGGTCATTGTACATCTCGGCCCAGACCATGCCGGTGCGCCAGGCTTCAAACAGCGCGCGCACCTGAGTCGTCATGTCGGCATGGAGCCAGGCTTGGCCGCGCTCGGTTAGCGTGTAGACCGCTCTCTCTCCCTGCGGCGCGATAAGTTGCGCCTGGCGGCAGAGGGCGTAGATAAAGGCGGCGTACCGCTCCTCCGGCAGGCTGAGGGAGCGCGCCGCGTTCTTCAGGTTGGTCTTGTGAATGTGGCCGGTATTGGTGCGGACGGCCTCCTGCGTGGCGACGTAGGCCAGCAGGCTCACGGCGTCGCGTATCAGTGTGCTATGATGGGTACGGGTCGCGGGCGGCTCCGTCAGCGGCACCGGCGCCTCCAGCGCGCGCGTCCAGAAGGCGGTGTTGACGTCGCCGGTCAAGGTGCGCAGCAGATCGCCGGGCAGCACCAGATAGAGGTTGAACGCATAGCCGTGCGAGACGACGTACAGGATGCCCCGCGCCAGCAGATGGTCCACGGCGTTGCGCTCGCGTCCCTGCTTCCAGCGGTTCTGCCAGTCGTAGCGGAAGAAGTCGTCCGTGCGCCCACCCAGCACGGCTGTCGCCACGTCGAGCGGCGTGGCCCAGCCGCCCACCTGGATCAGGTACTCCAGGACAGCGACCTCCTCCTCATCCAGCGGGTTGTTGAGGGCCTGGGGTAGATCGCTCTGCAATAGATGGCCGCGAATGGCCTCGATGATCTGGTTTTTCGAGCCTGGCTCGCGCCCGAGCGCCAGGTTAAAATAGATGCGCTTGAGGGCCGGCATATCGTAGGCGTTCAGGCAGCGCGTCAGCGAGTAGCGGTCGGGCAGTGAGGCGGGAATATGCGGGCGCACGGCGTCCGGCAGGAAGACGTTGCCGTTAGACAGGCGGAAGGCCAGGCCCAGGACTTCCAGGCGGGCCACTACGCCGGCCAGCGCCTCTGAAAGCGAGGAGCCACCAGCCGCCGCCACTACGCACTCCCAGGGTACCTCCGCGCCGCCCTCCAGGGAGAGCATGAGCTGCAACAGGCGCAGCTCGCGGGCGTTGCACTGGGTGATGGTCTTGGCAATGGAAGCCGCTTTGCTCAGCTCGCCTGCCAGGAATTGCACTAACTGACGTTTGCTGGGAGTAAGCGAGAACTTGGTGAGCGCCACATCCCGCGTCTGCACCAGGGCGCGCAGGCGCTCGGTCGGCAGTCCATAAAGCGCCTCAGCCAGCGATGCCATATTTGCCGTCTCCTATCTTCCCACACCGCAAAACTGCGCGCCCTGACGCCGCCTGGCATCAGGGATCGCAGCCTGCCACGCAAAAAGCCCTGCCAAATGCAGAGCAAAACGAATTATTGTAGCATAATTCTGGAGCCGGCGTTTCATATTCACAGCAATTGCTTCACACGGAGCTTGACTTCTCGGGCTGGCAAGCGGTCTGCGTAGATTACCTCCATCTCCGTTTAAGGGGCTGCCTGCCAGAACTTCAGTTCGTAATAGATGTTGACCAGGGTCGCCCCGTTGCCCTTCCGAGCGCCCGCGAACTTAAACATCGGCTGCTCGCAGTTGGTGCCCTGCATATAGCCAAAACTCCCAGTCTTCGCCCGTGCTTCCATCCTAGAAGTGACTGTACCATCGTAATAGCCGAGAATTGACGAGACGTGGATGTCGGGGTAGCCCGTTCGCCAGCGCACCATGAACATGCCGCTGTCACAGCCGTTCATCGTGGCGGGGAAGTTTGGGATTCCTGCCCATCCTCCGCCCTTGAAGACGCGCAGGCTCCCCCGACAAGAGAAAGGCTTGCCCCAGAAATCCCTGTTGCCCTCAGAACGGAACCCGCTCAAGGTGCGGGGGAAGGCTGGGATCATATCGCTGGAGCGCGCCAGGTGCACACCTCGTTTTTCGGGCCAGGGTGGTCTGCCAGACGAGGGCGTAGGACTTCCTACCTGGATAAACATAACAGCCGCTATGCCAGCAGTAATGGCAGTGAGTGTCTTGGCTCTTCGCGCCATAAGTTCTCCTTTCTCGGACGATGCGCTTCTCTCGCCGCTTGATCTGCTTGAGCTTGCGTCTCTTGCCCTGTTTCTGCAACCGCTTACGAAGGCGGCTGTATTTCTTATGGAGCGGCCTGTCTTGCACCGTTTGTCCCTACCGTATTTTCTGAGTATTTGGTTGGCTATAGCTGATTTGAGTTGCAGATGCTTGACGCGCTTGGAGGAAGGCCTACCCCGATGGCGGATGGCGAATTCGGCCACCTGCCGGGCGCGGGAGAGTTCAGAGGAGAAGTCCCGCTCATGCCGCATTGTGTAGGTCAGGATCATAGACGTGTCTTTTGATCTTGAATGGAGGCTTGCAGCACACAAGCATTTTATCGGCAAGCGTGTTGTTTGTCAACCTAAATCCACACACGCCACAAAGCGTAGAAATGCATTGGGAGCAGCAGGGGACCATCCCTCTACCCCGAAAGCGCGTAGGCTTTTCGTCCTCCTGCACCCCTGGATTCTGTACCACCTCCTTGTTGCCACCCGATTAGGATAAAGGGGCTTGACGAAGCTGGCGGAAAATGTTAACATAAGGCCCAGAAAGGCGCGCAACCTTCTCCGAACCGTGTTCTCCCCCCTTCCCCCCAAACGTAGGCGCGTGACGACGCGGCATGGATCTTCGTACCCGACAGGGAAGGCGTGAACAAGGCCAACGCATTCAGCGAGCCGTCGAACGCGCCGGCCTCTCCGTAGAGGAGCTGGCCGGGCGCATCGGTTGTTCACGCGCCCTGATCTATCAATACCTCTCCGGCACCACCCTGGCCCAGCCGGATCGCCTACAACAGATCGCCAGGGAGTGCGACGTTCCCCTGACCTATTTCTACAGCGAAGCCCCCGAGGCCGACCCAACCGCGGCGCCCACCGAAGGACGCGAGGGACAGAGCCTTGCCCCGCCCATCGAAGTCACCGCGCGGCTCAGCGATAGCCTGCGGGCCTTCCAGGAGCTAGCCGCCGCGCAGGAGAGCCCGCCCGACTATCGCGCCTTGGCCGCCACCTGCGAGCGCATTCTGTCCCTGGCTGCCCAATTAGGCGACCGGGCCGCGCAGGCCCGCGCCCAACTGCGCCTGGGCAACGCCCTCCTGGGCATCGCCGACTATCCCCGCGCCGCCGATGCCCTGGCCCGCGCCGTCGCCCTGGCCGTCGAAGTCGGCGCGACCGAGAGCGAGACCTCGGCGCGGCAGAGCCTGGGCAAGGCGCTCGTCGCGCTGGGCCGCGCCAACGAAGCCTGGGAGCAGTTCGCCCGCATCGCTCGGGGGCCGGATTTCGCCGGGCGCTGGCAGGGCACGCTCTCGCTGGGCTGCATCCATGAGATGCGCGGCGAGTACCGGCAGGCCATGCAGCGCTTTGATGAGGCCGCCGCCATCCTCGAAGAGAGCGAAGCCAACGGCCTGGCCAGCCCGCAGGCCGTCGCCATCGGCCTGCTCTATGTCAATGCCAATCGTACCAACGTCTATCTAGATGAGGGCGATTTTCAGGGCGCGCGCCCACTGGCTGAGAAGTGCCTGGTGGATGCCGAGAGCCTGGGCATCGCCGAACAGCACCTCGAAGCGTACCTGAACCTGGCCTGGTGCGACTTCTACCTGGGACGCTGGGACGGCGCCTATCGCAGCCTGACGACCATGCTCCAGTTGGCCCGCTTTGTCGGCGACCAGGGACGCGAGACGCTGGCGCGCGCCTGGCTGGGCATCTTCCTGGCGGCGGCGGGCGACCACGATACCGCTATCGCCCACGGTAAGGATGCGCTGGCGATGGCCCTCTCGCGGGGCGACCGCCGCGCCGAGCTTTACGCCCAACTGGCTCTGGCCGATGCCTATACCGGCGCGACGCGCCGCGATAGCGAGGCCCGCTATCATACCAATCAGGCGCTGGCCGTGGCGACCGCCCTGCGCCACGACCGGGATGAGATCGAATGCCGTCTGCGCCTGGCCCGCTTGAGCGCGCAAATAGACGACCTGCCGGAACTGCGCGAGGCTGCCGCTCGCGCCCTGCACCTATCGCAGCGCCTGGGGGCGCGGCACCTGGAGAGCCTGGCGCGCTTCTGGCTGGCGGAATCGCTGCGCCGTGTCCCCCTGGCGGAGGCAGAAGCGCACCGGAATGGTTCGCCCGCAGCGGATAAGAATGCGGATAAGGCCGTCGCGACGGCGCTGGCCCACTCGCGCCAGGAGGCCGCTGCCGCCCTACAAGTTGCCGAAGAGCTGGGCCTTGTGGAGCCGCGCTGGCGGACGCACGCTTGCCTGGCGCAGCTAGCCATGCAAGAGGGCTCGGATGATCTCGGAGCCGAGGCGGGCCTGCGGGCCGCCGTCTCCGTGCTGGAGGCCCTGCGCGCAGCGCTGCGAGAGGCAGGAATTCCCGATACGCTCCTGGAAAATGAGGAGTGCGCCGCCGTCTATGCGCATCTGGCGCGGCTGCTGCGACGGAGCGGGCGCGAGGAGGAGGCGGAGGCTTTCCTCGATCAGGCGGGCTGGCCGCCTCTGCTCGTCCAGCTTGCCGCTTCGACCGATGCGGCCACCGACCTCCCGTGAGGAGTGCCATGACGTCCGGCAATGCAAGACAAGACACCGCCGCTCCTTCCCGCCCGCAGAGGGAACCGGGAAAGCGGCAAAGCGGACAGAACCAGGCATCTATTTTGCCCTCTTCCCTCTTGCTGCGAGCGGCCCTGTGGCTGGCCCTGTGGGTTGTGCTGATACAGGCGCTCGGCTGCGGTAACGGCATCAATGGCATCAGCGGCGGCAGTATCCCCACCGGCGGATCGCGCCTCACGGGCCGGGCCGTCACCGCAGAAGACCCGCGCGTGCCGATCTCCAATGCGACGGTTAGCGTGCAGACGACCGTTCCCGGCCAGGCCCCGCAGACGCTCCAGGTCACGACCGACGCGGAAGGTAATTTCGCCTTCCCGCAGGTGCCCACCGGCAGCGTGAACAGCCGTGTGCAGGTCACGGTGCGCGCCCCCGATTCCCTCTTCCGCCCGCTAGCGCTCTCGTTCCTGCTGACCAATCAGCGGCCTGCGACCCTGATCGCCGCCCTGCCGGCCTCCTCGTTTGACGTGGCTCGCGGCACTTCCGTCACCATCATGCCGCCGGCAGCTAGCGTCCATGTAGGGGATACGATTGTGTTCACGGCGCAGGTGCGTGACCGCGCAGGCAACGTTCTGCCCATCATGCCGTCCCTGCTTTTCGACGGCGATTTCGGCACGCTCAATTCCGACGGCACGTTCACCGGCACCGGCACCGGCACCGGCAGCATCGTCGCCTACTGGTATGGCGGCATCACCTCCGCCGCGCAGGTCACTTCCAACGAAACGACGCCGTCCTCTCCGCCGCCGCCCCCACCGGTGTTCCCACCGGAAAAACCCATTACGAAATAGAGACGACGCCGTAAACAGGCCGGACGGTTAATCCGCCCGGCCTGCGTTTTTGCTGCCCCTTTCCCCTCCGGCCTGTGATATAATAGCTCTGCAAGCCGGGGATTTTCGATGCCCGGCTCTCACTTAACCCTGTGCAGCGTTCTTCCCCTTTTGGGTTAGAGACCTCACCCCGGCCTGCGGCCACCCCTCTCCTCCTAAAGGAGAGGGGAGCGGCCCCCACCCCCTTCCCCTCCCCAAGAACAGGGGAGGGGAGAGCAAGGGCAGTCAGGCCCCTCTCCTTACGAAGGAGAGGGATGGCCGCAGGCCGGGGTGAGGTTAGAGGCCGCAAATGAGGAAGGACGAAGATAGGTTGGCAAGGCGATGCAAAGAGATTTGGATGTACTGGTAATTGGGGCGGGGCACGCGGGCTGCGAGGCGGCGCTGGCGGCGGCGCGTATGGGCTGCCGCACGGCAGTCGCCACGCTGAACCTGGATCGCATCGGACATCTACCCTGCAACTGCTCCATCGGCGGGCCGGCCAAGGGGCATCTGGCGCGCGAGGTGGATGCGCTCGGCGGCGAGATGGGCCGCAACACCGACCGCGCGCTCACGCACATCCGCTACGTCGGCACCGGCAAAGGCCCGGCGGTCCAGACGCTGCGCGCCCACGCCGACAAGGAGCTCTATCCGCAAGCCATGCGCGCCGTCCTGGAGACCACGCCCAACCTGACCGTCTTGCAGGCCGCCGTCGAAGACCTCCTCATCGAAAAGGATGAAGGCGGAAGGCGCAAGGATGAACAAAACAATGGCTCTTCTTCATCCTTCATCCCTCATCCTTCATCCTTTATCACGGGCGTTCGTCTGGCCGATGGCACTGAGATCGCCGCGCGCACGGTCGTCGTGACCACAGGAACGTTCCTCAACGGCCTGATGCACTGCGGCACGACGCAGACTCCGGGCGGTCGGCACGGCGAGGTGCGCAGCGTGGGGCTGTCGGCGGCTCTGGAGCGGCTTGGCTTCCGCCTGGGACGCTTCAAGACCGGCACGACGCCCCGCATAGATAAGCGCACGGTGGACTTCGACGCCACCGAAATTGTCCCTTCGGAGGACTGCCCGCCGTTCTCCTTTATGAACGAAGTCCTGGAGCCGCCGCGCCCGCTATTGCCCTGCTGGCAGACGCACACCAATACGACCACGCACGCCATCATTCGGGAGAACCTACATCTCTCCGCGATGTACGGCGGGCGCATCGTCGGCATCGGGCCGCGCTACTGCCCCAGCATTGAGGACAAAGTGGTGCGCTTTGCCGAGAAGGAGTCGCATCCCGTCTTTCTGGAGCAGGAGACCTGGGACGGCGTCTCGCTCTACGTGCAGGGCATGTCCACGAGCCTGCCCGCCGAGGTGCAGATCGCATTTCTGCGCACGCTGCCGGGGCTGGAGAAAGTGGAGATGCTGCGCCCCGGCTACGCCGTCGAGTACGATATGGTCTACCCCGACCAACTGCACCCGACGCTGGAGACGAAGCAGGTCGGCGGCCTCTTCCTGGCTGGTCAGATCAACGGCACGAGCGGCTACGAGGAGGCGGCGGCGCAGGGCATCGTGGCGGGCATCAATGCGGCCTTGAAGGCGCAGGGCCGTCCGCCTCTGGTGCTGGAGCGGCAGGGCAGCTATATCGGCGTGCTGATTGACGACCTGGTGACGAAGGGCGTGAGCGACCCCTACCGGATGCTGACCTCGCGGGCTGAGTACCGCCTGCTGCTGCGTCATGACAACGCCGACCTGCGCCTGACGCCCATCGGGCGCGAGGTGGGCCTGGTCTCCGACAAGCGGTGGGAGAAGTTCACGGCCAAGCGTGAGGCCATCGCTCAGGAGACGCGCCGCTTCGCCACAACCTATATCCACGCCCGCGATAGCGCTCGCCTGGAGGCCCTAGGCACAGCCCCGATTGGCGACGGCAAGGTGTCTCTGCTCTCGCTGCTGCGCCGTCCGGAACTGACGCACGCGGCCCTGAGCGCGCTCGCCGCCGAACTCGATCCGGCCAGCACGCCCGCCGAGCCGGTATCGCGCGCCGTCGCCGAGCAGGTGGAGATCCAGACCAAGTACGAGGGCTATATCCAGCGGCAGGGCGCGCAGGTGGAGCAATTTGCCAGGATGGAAGCGGTCGAAATCCCAGAGGATATTGACTACGCAGCCGTGCGCTCCCTCTCCCATGAGGGCCGGGAGAAGCTGACGAAAATCCGCCCGCGCTCGCTCGGTCAGGCGGCGCGCATTCCCGGCCTGCGCCCCGGCGATGTCCAGATTCTCTTTATCCATCTGGAGCAACGCCGCCGCAGCCAGAGCGCCAATCCAGCGGAGCAAGCGGAGATCACGGCCTTCGCCTGAGCGCTTTACCGGGTAACCGCACGTTCCAGGGCCTCTGGTTGCAGGAGAATCGGCGGGGCCGATGAAGAGTGTAGGGTCAACGCCGGAAATGGAGGAGTCCTGCCATGCGCCTGCCAACCGGAACCGTCACCTTCCTCTTCACCGACATCGAGGGCAGCACGAAACTCTGGGAGCAATACCCGGAAGCCATGCGCCAAGCCCTGGCCCGCCACGACGCCCTGCTCCGAGAAACCATAGAACAGCAGAACGGCCACGTCTTCAAAACCATCGGGGATGCCTTCTGCGCTGCCTTCGCCACCGCTCCGGAGGCGCTTGCGGCTGCCCTCGCCGCCCAACGCGCTCTTCTGGCCGGATCCTGGCCTGGCGACCTCTGCCTGCGTGTGCGCATAGCCCTGCATACCGGAGCGGTCGAACACCGGGATGGGGACTACTTTGGTCCTCCCCTCAACCGGGTGGCTCGCCTGCTGGCTATCGGACATGGAGGGCAGGTTCTGCTCTCCCAGGCCACGCGTGACCTGCTGCCTCCTGATGCCCCACTGACGGACAAGGGCAGCCATCGCCTCAAGGACTTGCAGCAGCCGGAGCACGTCTTCCAACTCGTTGCCCCTGACTTGCCCTCCGAGTTCCCGCCCCTGCGCTCTCTGCGCAATACCAACCTGCCTGTCCAGACGACCTCCTTCATCGGCAGAGAACAGGAGATAGCCCAACTCAAGACGCTGTTCCCCTCTACCCGTTTGCTCACGCTCACCGGAGCCGGCGGCTGTGGCAAGACCCGTCTCGCCTTGCAGGTGGCCGCCGATGTCCTGGAAGAGTATCCGGATGGGGTCTGGTTAGTGGAGTTGGCCGCTCTCTCCGAGGGCAGCCTGGTGCCGCAGAGTGTGGCCTCGGCCCTGGGGCTTCGAGAGGAGCCAGGCCGCTCCCTGACCGAGACCATCACGGAGTTTGCGCGCTCCAAGACGCTTCTGCTCCTTTTGGACAATTGCGAGCATCTGGTGGCCGACTGTGCCCACCTGGCCGATACCCTCCTGCGCGCCTGCCCCAACCTCAGGATAGTAGCCACTAGCCGCCAACCGCTCAACATTCCCGGAGAGATGGTCTGGCGAGTTCCGTCTCTGGGACAGCCCGACCCCCACACCCTGCCCCTGGCTGAGAAGGATCTGGCGGCTGTGCTGCTGGATTACGACGCTGTGCGCCTGTTTGTGGAGCGAGCCAGGGCACATCGCTCGGACTTTGCGCTCACTCGGCAGAATGGACCTGCGGTGGCGGCAGTGTGTCACCGATTGGATGGCATCCCACTGGCTCTGGAGTTGGCGGCTGCGCGTGTGCGTGCTCTTTCGGTCGAGCAGATGGAGGCTCGGCTTAGCGACCGGTTCCGCCTGCTCACCGGAGGCAGCCGCACCGCCCTGCCCCGTCAACAGACCTTGCGTGCCCTCATTGACTGGAGCTATGACTTACTAACTCAGCAAGAGAGGACCCTACTTCATAGGCTCTCGGTGTTTGCCGGGGGGGCCACTCTGGAAGCCTGCGAACAGGTCTGCTCTGGAGGAGAAGTCGAAGAGTGGGAAGTGCTGGATCTGTTGACCTCGCTGGTGGATAAGTCGTTGGTGGTCTACGAGGAGAGAGAAGGAACCGCCCGCTATCGGCTACTGGAAACTATCCGGGAGTACGCTCGCCAGAAATTAGCCGAGGCAGAGGAAGCAAAGGGTGTCCAGGCTAAGCACCGGGACTACTTCCTGTCTGTAGCAGAGGAGGCAAAACAGAAGCTGAGAGGTCCGGAGCAGGCCGAGTGGCTGGAGCGGTTGGAGAATGAGCATGATAACCTGCGGGCTGCCCTGGATTACTGCCAGCAACAGGCGGAGGGCACGGAGGCAGGGCTGCGTTTGGCAGGAGCGTTGCAGGAGTTCTGGTGGACACATGGGCATCTGAGCGAGGGAAGGGAGCGTCTGGCTCAGGTGCTGGAGCGAACGACGGGTTCTGAGCCGAGCAAGGCATGGGCATGTGCCTTGTATGCAGCAGGTGTCCTGGCAAGAATGCAAGGCGACTATACAACAGCTCGGTTGTTTCTGGAGCAGAGCCTGGCTCTTCAACGGGAACTGGACAACAAGCTCGACATTGCTTGTTCGCTGAGCGAGCTAGGCACTGTGGCAAAGGTGCAGGGCGACTACGCTGCGGCACGGGCACTGCAAGAAGAGAGCCTGGCTCTCCGGAGGGAACTGGGAGATAAGGTAGGCATTGCAGTTTCGCTGGGCAACCTGGGCAATGTGGCAAAGGGGCAGGGCGACTACACGGCGGCCCGGTCGTTTCAGGAGCAAAGCCTGGCTCTCCGGAGGGAACTGGGAGATAAGGTAGGCATGGCCATTTCGCTCAACAACCTGGGCAATGTGGCCCGTGACCAGGGTGACTCTGCTATGGCACGATTACTCTATGAAGAGAGCCTAGCTATCGCGCGGGAACTAGGCGATAAGCGAAGCATTGCCATTTCGCTGATCAACCTGGGGCCGCTCCTGTGCGACCAGGGTGACTATCTTGCTGCTCGCAAGTCCCTGGCTGAGTGCCTGATCCTCTGCCGTGAGTTGGGGGAGAGATATGTTACCCCTTATGCCCTAGAAGCCTTCGCTGCACTGGCCCATGCTCAGCAGCAGCCGGAACGGGCCATTCGGCTCTCTGGCGCGGCACAGGCGCTGCGCGATGCTATTGGCGCTCCTCTGCCACCGAACGAACACGCAGAGTACGACCGTATCCAAGCCGACCTGCGGGCCACGCTCGGTGAGGATGGCTACCAGGCGGGCCTTAACGTGGGCCGCGCGCTCTCGCTGGAACAGGCCATCGCGTATGCGCTGGAGGAGGAATAGCCCTGAGCCTGCATCCAACTCTACATCGGCATCAAGGAGCGTCCGGGGAGGGCGGCGGTTCGGAGAGTTCCGACGGGCCGCTCACTAGGACCGCCTGCGTGCGCTTCTCCTTGCCGACCGTCAGCGTCACCGTATAGAGGCCGGGCTTGACGAAGCGCTGTTCCCCGAAACGCCGGGGTCTCTCGCTCTCCTTCTGCCGCAGGTCCCAGCGCAGGCGGTTGATCCCCGGATACCGCTCGCCGTCTAATTCCGCCACCGACTTTCCACCGGCGTCCGTGATGGCGACATGCGGCGGCTTCTCCGCCAGCGACTTCAGCCAGTAGACGATCTCAACTCCGTCCGGCGGGTTCTGCGCCCGGAACTCCCGCCCGCCATCAAAGAAGCCAAACGTAGGCAGGAATTCGCGCGCAGGCGCGATGGGGAAGAGGGCGATCTCCACGTCGCGCATCTGCGGGGTCAGCGCCTCCATCGGGGCGATGTTGTCCAGCACATAGAGGCTGCGCCCGTGCGTGGCGGCGACCAGCGCGTGATCGCGGGGCTGGATCGCCAGGTCGTTGACGGCCACCGTCGGCAGGCCGTTGTCGAGCTTGTGCCAGTGGCCGCCCCGGTCGAAGGAGACGAACGCCCCGAACTCCGTGCCGATGAAGAGCAGATCGGGGTTGATCGGGTCTTCCCGCAGCGCTTTGACCGGGCCGCGCGGCGGCAGGTCCGAGACGATGGATTGCCAGGTCTGGCCGAAGTCCTCCGTCACGAAGAGGTAGGGCGCGAAATCATCATCGCGGTGCCCGTCAATGGCGACGTAGGCGCGTCCGGGAACAAAGTGCGAGGCTTCCACGCGCGTCACGTAGTAGTCGCGCACCTTCGCGGGCAGCTTCTCCGTGACATTGGCCCAGGTTGCGCCCTCATCCTGGGTCACCTGCACGTTGCCGTCGTCCGTGCCCACCCAGATCACACCCTGCTGGCGCGACGACGCGGAAATCGTGACGATGGTGCCGTAGGTCTCCGCCCCGGAGCCGCCTGCCGTGATGCGCGCGCCGTTCTGCTTCGAGAGGTCCGGGCTGATGGCCGTCCACTCGTCGCCGTTTTTGGTAAACTTGAACAGCCGGTTGCCGCCCATGTAGAGCACCGTGCGGTCAAAGGCGCACAGGCACAGCGGCGTGTTCCAGTTGAAGCGATAGCTGGGCGTGCCCTCCGGCGCCTCCGGGTGCAGATACTTGCGCTTGTTGGTGCGGCGGTCAATCCGCTCCACAGCGCCGCCCTGCGATTCGGCATAGACGATATCCAGGTCTACCGGGTCAGGGACAACATAGAACCCGTCGCCGCCGGTCAGGAAGACCCAATCGGGGTTGGTGGGGCCGTGCGTGGATTGGAGCGCGCTGGGTCCGGCCCAGCAGGCGTTATCTTGCAAGCCGCCATAGACCCAAAAGGGCATGCGCGAGTCCACGCTTACCTCATAGAACTCGCCCATCGGGAAGTTGTTAAGAAAGTCCCACGCTTTCGCGCGGTCATAGCTGGCATAGAGTCCGCCGTCGGTGCCCAGCAGCAGGTGCTCCGGACGCGCGGGATCGATCCAGAGCGCGTGCAGGTCTGAATGTACCCCCCGCGAACCCTCTTCCTTGAACGTCTTGCCGCCATCTTCTGAGATAGAGAGCTCGAAGCCGAGCACATAGACCCGATCCGGATTGGTCGGGTCCACGCGGATCTGGCCGAAATAGAAGCCGCGCGGCGCGGTGCTGTTGACGCGCTTCCAGGTCTCGCCGGCATCGTCTGAGCGAAACACGCCACCATGCTTGCTCTCGGTATCGAACAGGCTGCGGCTGCCGCCCTCCTGCGATTCGATGAGGGCATAGACGATATTCGGCTTGCTGCGGCAGACGCTGATGCCGATGCGTCCGAGCGGGCCGGTCGGCAGGCCGTTCGTCAGCTTCTTCCAGGTCTTGCCGCCGTCGCCGGACTTATACAGGCCGGAGCCGGGGCCGATGCCCTCAAAGCCCCAGGGCGTGCGCCGCCGCTGGTAGAGCGCCGCATAGACGACGCCGCTGCCCGGCGCGCCCAGCGCCACATCAATCGCGCCCGTGTCCGCATTGAGCGCCAGACTCGGCTGCCAGGTCTTGCCGCCATCGGTCGTCTTGAAGACGCCCCGCTCTTTGTTTGGCCCCCAGAGGTGCCCCGCCGCCGCCACATACACGACGTTGGGATCGTTCGGGTCAATGACGATGCGCCCTATCTCCTGGCTGTCCTTCAGCCCCATGTTCTTCCAGGTCGCGCCACCGTCGGTGGACTTATAGACCCCATCGCCCCAGGAGGAGCTATTGCGCCCGTTGGCCTCTCCGGTGCCCACCCAGACAATCTTCGGGTCGGAGGGCGCTACCGCGACCGCCCCCACCGAGGCGACCGCCTCTTTATCGAAGACCGGCGTGAAGGTGACGCCGTTGTTGGTCGTCTTGATCAGGCCACCGGTCGCCAGCGCCACATAAAAGGTATAGGGGTTCTTCTCCTCTACGGCGATGTCGGCGACGCGCCCGCCCATAACGGAGGGACCGAGACTGCGCCAGTTCGCCAGCTTGAGTATCTCGGTTTGCAGGTCGGGCGTCTTTTCTCCGCCGAAGGCCGGAGACGCGATCAGTATGGCGGCAAGGAGAAGAGTCAGCAGGGCGAGCGAGGCAGGAGCGCGCCAGGAGAGCAAGAACATAGCGGCAGGACATCCTTTCCATCGGAAGGTCGATCTCTTGCCGCTATGGTTCGCCTGCTCCCCCGGCAATTCCTACTCGATTCCCGGCAGGCTAAACCCTGCCGCTGTGGGGCGCAAAGCGCCCGTCGCCCACCTGCGTGGGCGAGACTCTCTGCCTACTTAGGCAGCAAGGTCGTCCACAGAGAGGGAGGGCGGCGATCCTAGTATCTTACCGAATCCTCTGCCTGCGCAGGCAGGCAGCAGGCCGTAGGCCCCACAGCGGCAGGGTTTAGCCTGCCGGAATGGGGTTAGGTCCAGCAAGGCCAGGAAGCTAATCGTCGTCGGGAGAGAAGCGGCGGGCCGGGAAGGGCTGCCCCGGCTTGCGATTGTGCCAGACGGCGCGGGCGACGGTGGCGGCGTCGGCACGATCCAGGCCCGACCAGTCGAGGCGAGCACAGGCCAGGGCCAGGCGGCGCGCTTCGCCTTGCAGGGCGCGCGCAGGCGGATTCATCTCATCGAGCGGAATCCGGTTAGCCAGATGCGCATAGGGGCGCAAGTCCGGCTGGTCGGTGAAGCAGGCGGTCATCGGCAGGGCGGTGCGGTCGAAGCGGTTCATGGCGGGCAGGCCGAGAACGAGCTCGATAGTGCGCACCAGGGAGGTGTGGTTGTAGGGCGCGCTGACGAGCGTGCCGCGCCGGGTGTAGGGCGAGATGCAGAAGGCGACGGTGCGGTGGCCGTCCACGTGGTCCACGGCAGCCTGCGAGTCGTCCTCAATGACGAGAATGAGCGTATCTTTCCAGAAGCGCGATTGCGAGATGCCTTCCACGATGCGGCCCAGGGCCAGGTCGTTATCGGCGACGGAGGCGCGCGGTGTCGGCATACCCGGCTGGGTGCCGCTGGTATGGTCACAGGGCAGCAGGAGCAGGCAGAGCGCGGGCATACGGCCCGCCTTTTCGAAGTCGGCCAGGTCAGCCAGGAACTGGTCGGCCCGCCACTGGTCGGGAACCTCAATCGGCCAGCCGATGTAGCGGGGATGTAGGAAGGGCCGCAGCGCCTGATTGTCGGTTTGGGCCGTGACGGTGAATTCGTGGGTTCCGGCCTTGTAATCTTTCCAGAAGTTGCTCCAGGTCAGCCGCCCGCCCGTCACCTTCGGATGGTTGACGAACTCGCCGTAGACGCGCACGCCCAGACCGCGCCTGGCGACTGCGTTCCAGAGAAACCCGGCGGGCGAGTAGGCCAGGGGGTCGCCGCCATCATAAGGGTAACTGCGGATATACGCGGCATAGCTCTGCTCGCTATAGGCGTTGGCGAGCGCCTCATCGCACCACTGATGGCCGTCGGCGGAGTTCGTGCCGCTGGTATAGGTGTTGTCCAGGAGCACGAACTGCCGGGCCAGCGCGTGATGGTTGGGCGTGACGGCTTCGCCATAGAGATTGAGCGCCCTGTCACCGTTGCCTTCCGGCATATCGCCCAGGATGGCGTCGTAGGTCTGGTTCTCCTTGATGATATAGACGACGTGCTTGAAGACCGAAGGCTCCCCGACGCGCTCCGGCACGGGCGCAGGAGCCATTCCGGGCCGTGCGGGCAGCTCGGCTCCCCAGCGGTTACTGGCAGCGACCTGGCGGCTCAGGGCGGGCAGATCGGCACGGGCTTCCGGGGAGATAATCTGGAGCGTGCCGACGCTATCATGGACGTACCAGCGGTTGTCCTGGACGCCTTCGGGCCGCGCGCCCAGCCCCTTCGCGCTGGCGACGTAGAGCTGGCCGTCACGCTCGGCGATAGCGATGGGAAACCAGCCGGTCGGCAGGTAGCCGGCGACGGTCGGCTGCGGCTCCAGGGCGATGACAGCGATGGCATTGCCGCCGCCGCAGGCCGCATAGAGCGTTTTGCCGTCGGTGGAAAGGGCGAGCGCGGTCGGCATCTGGCCGAAGCCGGGGTCGTCCGGCGGGCGAACGGAGAGCGTGTGCGTGATGCGCCGCTGTTGCGTGTCCAGGAAGGAGATAGTATCGTCGTCCGAGTTGGCGACATAGAGGGTACGCCCGTCGGCGGAGAGGGCCAGGCCGGAGGGCTGTCGCCCGACTTGAATTTCGACACTATTCTCTCCCCGGCCCGATTCCGTAGCGGGAGCGGAAGCCAGACGCTCGGTAGCGAGGATGGAGAGGCTGCCGCGCAGGGCGGCGTCCGTTCCGGGGTCGGTGCGCACCGGCGTTCCCGCCGAGGGCGCGGTATGCTTGTCGCTGGGATCGGCGCGGCGTCCGCCCCGGTTGGCGACGTAGAGCGTGTGGCCCTCCGGCGAGAGCAGCAGGCGATAGGGCGCCACGCCGACCGGCACGGTGGCGAGGAGCTTGGCCTCCGGGAGCTTGAGCACGGCGACGGCGTTGCGGGTGCCGAGGGCGACATAGAGCCGCTGCCCGTCCGGGGAGACAGCGAGGCCGTTGGGCTGCGGATTGCCCGCTCCCGCACCCGGCGCAAAGCTATCCTGCCGCTTCCACTGCGGCCCGTCTTTCACAATGCGATAGACGCGCCCGTCCTGCCCGGAGGCAAAGAGGGTCTGGCCATCGGGCGCCCAGGCGAGGCCGAGCGCGCCCGCGCCTAGTTCCACCGCTCCGATCTGGACGCCCTCGGAGGAGAAGAAGAGCACGCCCACCTTACCGTTGGTGGTCAGCGCGGCCAGCGTCTGGCCGTCGGGCGAGAGTGCGATATCTTTGGGCCTGGCTCTTTCAAGACGCCGCACCAGGCCGATAGGTGTCACGATCTGGTTGCTGGGCACGAGCCAGCCGCCCTCCGGCTGCTCCCCCAGCGTGCGGCGCGCGGGCGTCGGCGTCACCTGCCCCCCTGTCCTGGCGAGGATAAGCAGCAGGGCCAACAGCAAGACAGCAAAGCAAAGACGAGCGGGCTTCATATGTTACCTCCGAATTCAAAAACCCGTAATCGTGACAGCGACAAAAGTGCCTGGATTGGTGGAAACACCTTCGTGAGCGACTGCGATATTTCCCGGCTAGCCGAAAAACCAGGCTCCAGGCATCGCAGGCTTATCCAGAAAGCCTGTGCGGCAGGCGGCGCAAATCACCGAGGCTGACCTGTTCGCACAGTCCAGTACCGTGCTCAACGCACATCACGGAGGAGACCACACACCATGGGATTGCAGATCAACACCAACGTGTCCGCCCTGGGCGCCCTGCACAACCTGCAAAACGTCAGCAACGCCGTCAGCAGCAGCATTGAGAA
>Ga0070741_10005864_pt1 | contig 26842 bp, 25 predicted proteins | sample Coa_R1_4_FD_66440 | JGI IMG/M metagenome (GOLD analysis project Ga0070741, IMG submission 66440) | Surface soil microbial communities from Centralia Pennsylvania, which are recovering from an underground coalmine fire - Coalmine... | ecosystem: Environmental > Terrestrial > Soil > Unclassified ...
ATGGCGGCGGCCGAAAGAATGGTGACGGCAAACATCACTCGCGAACCGATTAAAATGCCGGCGACGACGATAAGTATGGCCAGGCCGAGCAGACTTTGAGGCTCGTCGATGCCGTAGAGCGAGACTCCCCTGATCAGGGCAAAAAAGAAAGCGGCGATAAAAAGATGCGCGGCAAGATTGTGCCGGCCAGTCCGGGAAAGGATGAACAAACATACGAACAGGCACAATAGAAAAGCGATATAGTACGGCGAATCGCCGCGATAGCCCCGGCCCATGACATGAGCCTTGTAAAAGACCATAAACAACGCCGAGCTCAGAAGAACAATGACCGGCAGAAGAAAAACATTGAGAATGAATTCTCTCCGCGCCTCGTCTTCCGTAGAAGATTTCGGCTTGATAAAAATCGTATTGAGCACAGAAAAAATCCGGCCGAAAAAGCTCTGCGAGCTGTCCTGCCGGAGTTTTTCGATCATGCTATCTAAGCCCAGGAAACCCCAACGCTTGCCGTGGTTGCCGCAAAAGAGCTCAAGGCCGCGGCATTTCGGGCCTTTTTGTCGCTGAGCGCTTTCTTAACGAGCTGAGATACGCTATTTTCTTTTAACGCCATAGTGGATTAAGGGTGTATGTTTTGTAATATGCGCATATCGACCGCACTCGAGGTATCATTGCCCGTACAGCATACACTGACGCTTTGTTTTAATCAACCGTATAGCCGGCATTGGTGACGGTGCGGATGACATGTTTGGGAAGTTTTTTGCGGAGATTGAGAACGTGCGTATCGACGGTATTGGTGAACGGATTGGCATTGACATCCCAGACGTGTTCAAGCAGTTCGGCCCGCGGAATAACCTGGCCGCGATTGCGGAGCAGATATTCGAGCAATGAAAATTCTTTGGGAGTGAGATGGAGAAGCGTCCCGTCTCGCACGACTTTTCTGGCTTCAATATCAATCGTAATGCCGCTGACCTCAAACAGGGTTCTGGCAATTTTTTTGGGACGGCGGAGCAACGCCCGGACTCTCGCGAGCAGTTCGGCGAACGAGAACGGCTTGGTCATATAATCGTCGGCGCCGGCATTGATGATGCTGGCTTTGACGGCGCTGTCGGAGGTGACTGAAAGTATCAGTATGGGCATATTCCGTTCGGCCAGGCGGAGAGCCGAGCAGACTTCCAGTCCGTCTTTTTTCGGCAGGCCCTTGTCAAGAATGATCAAGTCGTAATTGTTCATTCGAGCCCTGAAGAGTCCCTGCTCGCCGTCAAAAGCGCAGTCGACCGCAAAGCCCTCCTCCTTCAAAGAGGAAGAAACCGACTCGGCGACATCCGTATCATCTTCGACTAAAAGTATCCGCATATTATTTCACCGTGCTCCCCGGCGGAACATCGGCCGAAGTTTCAAGTAAAGAGAAAAAACCTTCGCCACTGACAGCCAAAATCATGCCCCGGCTTTCCAGGCCGCGGATGACTCTCGGTTCGAGATTGGCGGCAAAAGCGCATTTTTTGCCGATTAACACGTGCGGATCCGGGAAATACAAAGCAATGCCGGAAATAATCTGGCGCGGTTTTTCTTCGCCGAAATCAACTGACAGTCTTAAAAGCTTGTCGGCGTCTTCCACTTTTTCGGCGCTCAAAATTTTGCCGATTTTGATTTCCAATTTTTTAAACTCGTCAATCCCAATTTTATTTTCGGGCATATGTGTCGATATAGTTTTTTAATATTAATGCCGCGGCACTCGCGTCATGCATGTCGTTTTTGCCCTGCAGGCGTTCGGCTTCAACTGATGTCAGAAATTCCGGGTGAAGATGCACGGGCAGGCCGGACTTTTCCAGATTTTTGACGAACACGTTGATCTCTTTCATAATCTCATTTTCCTCTTGGCAGAAATTCAGGCTTTGGCCGACCACGATTTCGGAAACCGAATTCTCTTTGCAAATTTCATTAATCTCTTCAATCAATTTTTCCGAATTTTGCAACACCAAAAGCGGAAAGGCAAACGCCCCGTTTTCGTCAGAAATGGCGACGCCGACCCGCTTTGCTCCATAATCGATTCCCAAAAATCTCATGGACTCATAGTACAATTTTTGCTAATATACGCAATATGGCAGCATTTCTTACAAATCTGTTCGGCTCGAGTACGACGATTATCATTATCGCTCTGCTTTGGACATTGCCCTGGAAAGGCGTGGCTTTGTGGAAATCAGCCCGGCTCGGCCACAAATGGTGGTTCGTCATTCTGCTCATCGTCAACACCTTCGCCATTTTGGACATTATTTACATTTACGCCGTGGCGAGGAAATACACCGTGGAGACAGTGGAGAAGTAACACACTGGAAGGTTGCGCCGAATGGTAAGGCACCAGTCTTGAAAACTGGCGGGCGAAAGCCCTTAGAGGTTCGAGTCCTCTACCTTCCGCAAACTACATAAACAAAAAATTCCCTCGCGGGAACTTTTTGCTTCTGGCAATTTTGCGACAGAACGCATGACATTTCGTCATGACCTTAACAGCGGTATTTATAGTATACAATTCCCTAATCATGAAAGTCAACTTGCAAAAAAATTTTCTATGATATGATGTCAGTTCGACTCACTCGATGAGCTTTTACTGGGGACGTGGCAGAGCAGTAATGCACTGGCTTCGGTAAGCCAGAGAGCTCCTTAACAGCGGGCTTCACGGGTGCAACTCCCGTCGTCTCCACAAAGCTCGACACTTCTGCTACACTCTTTCCTATGATCGTCGACGGAAAACAAATCGCTGCGGAGCTGGAAAAGGAAATCAAGGAGAAACTGAAAAGCCCGAAAACGGTGCATTTTGTGCTGTTTGGAAAGCATCCGGCAAGCGAGCAGTTCGTGGCTCTGAAATCAAAGGTGGCTGAAAAACTTGGCATTACAGCAATAACCAAAACCTATCCGGAAAGTACGACCACAGACGAAGCCGGAAAAATTATCGAGAATATTTCCGGAAATTCCGACGGCATTGTCGTGCAGCTGCCGCTGCCGAAACGCATGGATGCCAAAAAAATTCTTGACGCCATCCCGCCGGAAATCGATATTGACGTTTTGAATGAAAAAACCAAAAAATTATTCGAGGAAGGAAAAACGGACAAAATACCGCCGGTGGCCAGGGCGGTTTCGGAAATTTTGAAAAAACATGATGTCGATTTGAAAAACAAAAAAATCGTAATCCTTGGCAACGGCCCGCTGGTCGGGCAGCCGGTGTCCGCATGGCTGACTCGGGAAAAAATCGCGCACACCGTCAATACCGATCTGCATTCCGCTGACATCATCATTTCCGGCATTGGCCATCCGCATTTTGTGACCCCGGACATGGTCAAAGATGGCGTTGTGCTCATTGACGCGGGCACGAGCGAAAGCGGCGGCAAATTTGTCGGCGATATTTCGCCGGACTGCGCCGCAAAGTCTGCGCTTTTTACGCCGGTGCCGGGCGGCGTCGGACCTGTCACCGTGGCCAGCCTCTTCTTGAATTTATTCTAATTTCACTTTAGAAATATATAATACTATTTGATGAAAAATTTTTTCATTTTTATCTTATTTCTCATCTTATTTCTCGCGGTCGGCGGCCTGATCGCATGGAATGTCCGCCAAAATCAGGTCTTTACCGCGGAAACAGCGACCCTGCAGCAGGAAGTTGCCGCTATCGCCTCGTCAACCCGAAGCAATACGTCGGCAATTTCCGCACAGGAATTTGCCAACCGGCAGACCGTGATCGCCAAATCGCAAAATCAGCAGGTAACTGCCGCAGTGGCAAAAGCTCTGCCCGCGGTGGTCTCGATCATCATTTCCCAAAACGCTCCGCAGTATCAGGTTGTCTGCGAAAACCCCTTCGGCAATGATCCGTTTTTCCAGGGTCAGAATATCTGCATACCGACATATCAGCAGACCGGCACGTCGCTTCAGGAAGTCGGCGCGGGATCGGGATTTATTTTTACGCATGACGGCTATATCGTTACGAACAAGCATGTCATTTTCGATCCGAGCGCCCAGTATACGGTCGTCCTCTCAAACGGCAAAAAAGAGAATGCCACGGTCATATATCGCGATCCGAATCCGAACACGGATATCGCAATCATAAAAATTCCCGGCACGTTCGCCACGACTGCTTCGATCGGCGATTCCAGCTCCCTACAGCTCGGCCAGACTGTGGCCGCCATTGGCAATGCCCTCGGCCAATACAGCAATTCGGTTTCTCTCGGCATCATTTCCGGCCTGAACCGGAGCATCCAGGCACAGGACGAATCGGGCAATGTCGAAACGCTGCCAAACGTCATTCAGACCGACGCCGCCATTAATCCGGGCAATTCCGGCGGTCCGCTCATCGACCTCTCCGGCAATGTTATCGGCATAAACGTGGCCACCGTTCAGGGCGGAAACAATATCGGCTTTTCCATTCCCATCAATCTCGTCAGGCCTATTTTGCAGAATTATAAATAACTTTACCTAAACTTTATCTGCTCTTGTGTATGGTGGCGGAATGCACATACAAAAAGCCATTGATTTTTTAAGACGCGAGCAAAGGCCCGACGGTGGTTTTTGGTGCTTGGTCTCGAAAAAATTCGACGACTATGCCTACGCCGGAAAAGTTCCTGCTATCGTGCCGACAAACATTATCTTGTCGTCCCTTTCAGATGTCGACGGTGCCAAAGACATTAAAAAGAAATCTGCGGATTTTTTGCTGAAGCAAAAAGGACCGTTCTGGTCATTTAATTATTGGTTCAGAGACTCCGACTGGTTTGTAAAAGAACCGTATCCCGACGATACCGACGACACGTTCTGCGCTTTGGCGGCACTGTCTGAATACAATCCGGATGTATTCGACGGCAGCGTTATGGCAAAAATTACGGCCATGCTTTCTTCGGCTGAAAAAAGCGAGGGCGGCCCGTACGATATGTGGCTTGTGCCGGCAGAGAATCGGGACACGTGGAACGATACCGATCTGGTCTGCAACGCCAATATCGCCTATTTTCTTTTCCTCCACGGCATTGAATTGCCCAATGTCACGGCCTTTATCGAAAAGAAAATCGAGGAAAACGGCTATGAATTTCCCTACAACACGGTATTTCCGGCGATCTACTTTATTTCGCGTTGTTATCGGGGTAAAAAAGTTAAGAACATTATTGATATCCTGCTCAAACAAGAACGCCAAAATCCCCTTCGCACCGCTTTGGCCATTTCTTCTTTGATTAATTTTTCCGGCGCAACACATAAAAATTTCTTAGAGAAAATGGTGACGTATCTTTTGGATACTCAGTGTCCGGACGGAAGCTGGCCGCCGGCTTCGTTTTACTTTCAGTCCAGGCTTGAACATAAGACGCTCTATGCGGGCTCGGCTGAAATAACCACGGCGCTTTGCATCGAGGCTTTGGCAAAATTTGAAAAACTGAAAACCGCCGGGCCCGTGAAAGCTTTGGGTTCCGGAGAAGTCATATTTAGAAAAATAGAAAAAATAGTCAAAGACAGATTTCCAAAAAACCTCAAAAACGACGCCGACCCGATAATCGCCAAAATTTTAAAAGACAAGCATATCGCCCTTCTGCCGTATATGTTCGCCCAATCTTTGGAAAAAGATATTTCGGAAGAGCTGACCGCCAGGCTCGGCGCCGCCACGGTTTTCGGCTGGATTGCCTACGATATTTACGATGACCTCTTGGATGATGAGGGCAAACCGAATCTGCTTCCCGTCGCCAATATCAGCCTGCGCCAGTCGGCGGAAATGTTCGGAAAACTTTTGCCTGAAAAATTCTCGAAACATATCTTTGACCGGATCGACACTGCCAATCACTGGGAGACAACCCGCCATCAGTTCAAAAATTTTTCTCAGCTTGCCGAAAAATCTCTCGGCCACGTGCTCGGGCCGGCAGCCGTGCTTTTTGCAAGCGGAGCCTGGACTGAAATCGGCGGAGTGATGAAATTTTTCAGGCATTATTTAATCGCCAGGCAACTGAACGACGATGCCCACGACTGGGAGGAAGATCTGGACAGAGGGCACGTCAACGCCGTCGCGGAAATGATTTTGAAGGAAAAATCTGGTTCGGATTTGCGAAAAATTTTCTGGCAAAAAACCGTCGTGCAGGCCTGCAATCTTATATCCAAACACATCAAACTGGCATATCTGCAATTAGAGAAATTATCGATAATCAAAAACAAGGACATATTGGAATCATTGCTTCAGCCCATTGAAAGATCTGTGGATAAAGCCCTTCAGGATCGGAGAGAGACACTGGCATTTCTCGAAACTTACGGCTAACACGCTTGATTTTTACATCTTTATCCAAACTTTATCCGGTCTTTCTTATGATAAGTCCTCATCTCGATAATTTTATCCTAACTTTTATCCGAAGATGATTATCACATGGAACAAAAACTCGGCGAATACCGCTGTCTTGCCTGCGGCAAACTATTATTCAAAGGTCTGCTTCTGCTTTCAACCGTGGAAGTCAAATGCCGGAGGTGCCGGGAACTGCGTTTGTACGCGCCGGAATCCCTTGATACGGTTTCTTTCGTGCTGACCGCTGATGAAAACGGCACGCTCATCGAGGCCAGCCGGGAAGCGGAATACGTTCTGTCGGAGCCGAGAGAAAACCTCATCGGCAAATCGATTACCGAGATTTGCCCCGGATTCGTCCTGGCCGACATTAAGCCTGCACAGCCCTATCACCTCAAGGACAATGCCTTTCTGCTTCGCGACGGCAAAAATCTTTCGGTGGAAAGCTATGTTGTCCACGACCGGGACAGCCGGAATTTCCGCCTGGTCAACATTGTCAATCCGATTGTTAATTCCGGAGAAACGCAGTAGAATTATGGCAATGAAAACAGCCGAATACATTTTTTCAAGTGTCGTGCCGATTGTAAGCGCCGGAAACAAGAGCTACCACATCACCGTCCGGGACGTTCCGAGCCGGTCTCCTGCCGACAAGCTGGCAAGGCTCGGACCCGGAGCTCTTTCGCCTGCGGAACTTTTGGATGTGGTCCTCAATGATTCCATGAGCAACAGAATCATCCGGGAATACGGGGAGAGCAATATTTTTTCCCAGACAGATCCGACCAAACTTGCCAAAGAAGCCGATATCACCTCGTCCCAAGCCGCGGCCATCATCGCTGTCGGCGAACTTGGACGAAGATTTTTCCGCAAAGAGAAAAACGGGGCAACTATCATTCGCACCGCCGAAAAAGCTTTTGAATATCTGGCCGACATGCGCACACTCCAAAAAGAACATCTGCGCGGCATTTACCTCAATACTCATTATCAGGTCATTGCCGACGAAGTCATTTCGGTCGGCACCGTCGACGCCAATATTGTCCATCCCCGGGAAGTTTTTCGGCCCGCCATCGCCGTCGGAGCGGCCGGAATTATTCTTGCCCACAATCATCCCTCGGGGGTGCTCAAGCCGTCGGACGACGATGTCCGGATGACAAAGCAGGTTGCCGAGGCAGGCAAACTGATCGGCATCGACCTGATCGATCACATCATCGTCGCCAAAACCGGCTTCGCAAGCATTCCTCTGAATTAATGGTGCTCCCGTGAGGAATCGAACCTCAATCACAACCTCCGCAAGGTCGCATCCTATCCGTTGAACGACGGGAGCTTGACTCAAACATATCACATTCGCATACGAAAAAACCAGCAACCTTCCTTATGGGCTGCTGGCTTGTTGAGCATTCGTGCTCGAAGATTTTGCGGACGTGAAAATTTTCACGATCCGCAATGGTGCCCCTGATGCGGTGAATGCTAGCATTCCGAGTACCGCAGCCAGCGCAATCCTGGAATAGCCCGCCGGCAAGTGCTCACCGACGATGTATCCAAACGTCACGAAACTGGCGGAGGATATAAAGGCCCCAGCATACGCAAACCGCGCAAAGACGTGCAGGCGCATCCGGCAGGCTCCGGCGGCATAGCCCATGAGATTCCGTATTCCAGGAACGAATGGGCCCACAACAAGCATCCAGCGGCCCCTATGAAACCAGTGCCGGGTCCGCTGGATCTTTTCGTCGTCGATTGAAAGCCAGCGTCCGTATCGGCCAATCAGGAAATTGCCCGAAGTCCTGCCGAGCACGTAGCTCATCGTCAGTCCGAATGCGCTTCCTACGATTGCCACTAAGAGCGTAGGAATAAAACCAAGAACATTTTTGGAAGCAAGGTAGCCGGAGATGACGAGAAGCCATTCGTCAGGCACCGGCAGGCCAAGGATTCCAAAAATCAACAGAAAGAAAATTCCAAAATAGCCGTAATCAGTAATCCACTGTACGACTGCCTGTTCCGCCATATATCCTCCTTTCTTCTGAATTCAGACTAACACATGTAGCGCACACTGCCAATGGTGCGCCCGGCAGGAATCGAACCTGCGACCATCTCCTTAAAAGGGAGCTGCTCTACCGACTGAGCTACGGGCGCATAATACTATTATGTTTCACTTTATCATAATTACCATTACAAGCTGTATACCTACCAAAACAGCTACGGGCGCAAAATACTTTTGTAATATAGCAGGATTTACTTCATTTCCAAAATCCATTTCTCGAGCATGATGTCGAGGTCGCCGAAGCCTCTGCGGACGCGATGAGTCATATCGACGAACTGCGACGACATTTTTACGAGTTCTTCTCCCGAAAATTTCTTGGATCCGATGAGCGATTTTTGGTAGACAAAGGGTGAAAGTCCGGTATCAGCGGTTTTTTTGGAAAGCATCATATTCTTAATCTGCCAGAATAAAATGCCGTGGATTTCTTCGGCTGAAATTCCCCTGGAAAGGAGACCGAGATAGGAAATCCACAGGCGTTTTTTGTCCCTCCTTGCCAGATCATCGGTAATGGCAAAAATGTTCAATGACGGCTTGGCTTCCGGACTGTCTAATTTTTCTATTTTTTTGGCGAATTTTTCTATTTTTTTGGCGGCGGCAATATCCAGTTTTCCTTCAAGCAGAAAAAAAGGTTGCCCGCTGTCCGCGATATTTTTCAATCGTTCCAGGACATATTCCCTGATGTCCTTTTTCTCGAAGAGATGGTCGAGAACAACCGTGTATTCGCTTTCGAACAGTCCCCGGGAAACCAGCAGTTCGTCGAATCTGGCTTCGCTCCAGTTTTCCGAAGTCAGCTTAAAAACTTCCCCGTCAGATTTCAAAAATTGATGCAGTTTCTTGCGGGTCTTATGACTATCTGTTCCATAAATTACATGCAGCATTATAGTTCCTTTAATTCCGCCCAGTTGTCTCCGGCCGAGGCATTGACCACTATTTTGACGCCGGAAATATCTTTCGCGGGAATGACATTCTCCATGATTTTGCGGATTTCCGGCGAAACCTGTCCGACCAGATCCTCCTTGATTTCGTACACCAGCTCGTCATGGACCTGGAGCAGCAGCCTGACGTCTTTTTTTATTTTTTTGCTTTTCAGAAATTTGTCCACTTCAATCATGGCGATTTTAATAATGTCGGCTTCGGTGCCCTGAATCGGCGCGTTGATGGCCATGCGCTCGGCGGCCGCTTTCATAAACGGCAGTTTGGAGCGGATTTCCGGGAAATATCTCCTGCGGCCGAAATAGGTTTCGGTGTAGCCGGTGACAGCCACCTCGCGCTTGATTTTTTCCAGATATTCCGCCAGTCCGGAAAATTTTTCAAAATACTCGTCCAAAAATCTCTGGGCGTCTTCCTTGGTCGTGCCCAGATTCTGCTTCAGGGCCAAAACGCCCATGCCGTACATCACCCCGAAATTAATGGTCTTGGCCCGGACGCGCATTTCTTTGGTTACCTTGTCCGCCGAAACGCCGAACACTTCTTTGGCCACGGCGGTATGGACATCCTCTCCGGTTTTGAAAATTTCAATCAGTTTTTTATCGCCGGACAGAAAAGCGGCAATGCGCAGCTCGATCTGGGAATAGTCGAACGAGACCAGCTTCCAGTCCGTGTCCGCCACAAACGACTTGCGGATTTCCCGGCCAAGCTCGGTTTTGTTCGGGATGTTCTGCAGATTCGGGTTTTGGCTTGCCATCCGGCCGGTCGCCGATCCGGCCTGCAAAAAGTCCGAATGCAGGCGGCTATTTGTGTCGACCTGAGTCGGAATGGTGTCGATGTATGTGCCGAGAAGCTTCGACAGTTCCCGATATTCGAGAACCAGGCCGGCGATTTCGTGTTCGTTTTTAAGTTTTTCCAGTTCCGACTCTTTCGTAGAGAATCCTCCGCTTGCGGTTTTTTTCTGCCCCTTCAGGCCCATTTTCGTGAACAGAATTTCGCCCAGCTGCTTCGGCGAGCTGATATTGAATTCTGCGCCGGCGATTTTCCAGATTTTTTTCTCCAATAATCCCAGCTCGGCATGATATTTTTTGGAAAGCTCCTTGAGCCGTTTCGTGTCGATCAGCACTCCGGCCTGTTTCATTTCCTCTACGATTGGAATTAACGGGAACTCAATCTCGTCCACCACGAAAGAAAGATTTTGGTCTCTGATTATTTTTTCCAGATAGATCTTGGCGGATTTGATGTCGTCAGCATGCGTCCACGACAAAATATCATCCAGGGTCGGATTGGTTTTATTGGAATCTACAATCCAAAGCAACAAACCAGTTTCATATACCTCTTTTCCCGAGGTTTCACCTTGCGCTTGCGGCAGAGGCAGTTCAATGGCCAGCATTTCTCGGACTTTAAAACCGAGCGTCCTGAATTCCAGATCCTTGAAAAGCTTGTCGACGGCGGCAATATCCACCTCCTCGCGCCAGACCTTGGCCGGAATTTGGAAAAGAATGGGCGCATCAGTGCGGATAGTGGCCAGCATTTTGGAAAACCGAGCCTCTTCTTCGTGCTCGCTTAAAAGTTCTGCGATTCTTTTTTTAATGCCCGCTTTTTCAAAACTCTTCGGCTCTTTTTTCAGGTTTTGGTATATTGTCTCGATCGAGCCGAATTTTAAAATCAATTCGGTCGCCGTCTTTTCGCCGATGCCCGGCACGCCGATGATATTGTCCGACGGATCGCCGCGCAGACCCTTGAAATCAGGCAGCAATTTCGGACCGAAACCGAAACGCTCTACCACGCCGGCTTCGTCATATATAATCGTGTCCTTAATTCCCTTTTTCAGAGTATAGACCCGGACCCGCTCGCCGGAAACCAATTGCATGGTGTCCATGTCGCCCGATGCGATGACAATGTCGATATTGTTCAGTTTTTTGTCCTTGAGAACATAATTAACAATAGTGCCGAGCATATCGTCGGCCTCAAAACCGGGCGATGAATACATTGGGATGGAAAAGGCCTTGAAAATATCCTTTGAGCTTTCCAGCTGCGTAACCAGAGCTTCATCCGCCTCCTTTCTACCGGCCTTGTAGTCTTCGTACGCTTCATGCCGTAAAGTTTTTTCCGGCAAGTCGTAGCAGGCCGCGATATAATCCGGCTTGATATCCTTGACCATTTTCATGAGCATGGTGCAGAGGCCGTATAATGCCCCGGTCGGCTCGCCCTTGCTTGACTGAAATTCCGGCAAGGCATGATATGCCCGATGGACAATGGCGTGAACATCCAAAAGGGCTAATGTCTTTTTATCTTTAGGCTTGACCATTTGCGTAACTATACCATATACAAAAAGCCCCTCTGTGATTAGACAGGGAGACTTTTTGTTTTAGGTTTTAAACCTAATGCCCAGCGGTTTTTACCAGGCCCCATAGCAGGTACTATTAGTGTATTCTTTTAGACTTACAAGTCAAGCGGAGGCGACAGGATTCGAACCTGCGAGGCCCTGCTATGGGGCCTATCGGTTTATCAAACCGCTGCCTTAAGCCACTCAGCCCCGCCCCCAAATAGCGAGCAGCAAAAAGCTCCCGCGCGCTTCGGGAGCATCGTTGAAACAGTATACACAAAAATTTTTTGAAAACAAACTCTCCAAACATTACGTCTGGAGAGAAATGAAGTGATTTGCGAGACGCCCGGCCGGATAGCCGCCGACCCAGTCGAACTCAAGCCAGTTCCAGCGCACCACAACCCGGCCGCCGTCCTCGTAGAAGTCCGGGACGCGGAGGCTGCCGTCACGGCGCTGAACGACTGATTTCCAACAGAAAACGACTTTGCTTTTGAAAAACTTTCTAAAAACAGCAATGCCTTTTTCCTTGATAGCCACGGCGTCGTGAAGACCGAAGCAACCCGCAAGCATCTCTTTTTCTTTCAAATGCTCGTAGATTTTTTGGCCCTTGATAATACCTCCGTCCTTCTGAACGTCGTGAAGCCACAAGTTTGTCGTAGCCAGGTCGTACTCGGCTGGCCCGACGTTTTCCAGCTCTGGATGCATTACGAGCTTGACCCAATCGGGATAAACCGGACGAATATTTCGGTCAACCCGAACAATGGTGTCAAGTTTTTCGGTTTTTGATGTGGTGCTCGGAGCAAGCCCTTTCAAAAAATCCTGGAGGGCTTTTGGATTGTCAATCCAACCCTGCTGAACATCTTGGTCGAGCACCGGCAGGTTTTGCAGAATTCGAGCTTGAAACTCGCGATTCTGTTTAACCACTTTTCGAAGCAATTCCTCGACTTCTTCCTGTGAATACTGGGCTTTTCCCAATGTAGCCATTGGCTTTCCCTTTCTGCACCTTTTCGCCGATGCGAGCGTAATTGAAAAAGAACTAATTAAAATGTACAGTATTTAATAAGTTATGTCAATCCCACGAGAATTTAAGTTTTCCAAAGTTTTAAAATAAATTTTCGTATGCTTTGGCATAATATCTGCAATCCTCTCTGGCCATTCGACAAGAATCAAATTTTTTGGATTTGAAATTATTTCATTCCAACCTAAATGAGTAAGCTCGCTTGAAGAATCAAGTCTGTAAGCGTCGATGTGAATCAAATGAGCAAAATTTTTATTTTTTGGCAGTTCGTAAATTTTTTCAATCATAAACGTCGGACTGACTACGTTATCTTCGACCTCAAGAGCCCTTGCGACACCTTGCGTAAAGGAAGTTTTGCCTGCCCCAAGATCACCATATAAACCGACGACAGTGGCCTCATTTTCTTTCGGTGAAATTTTTAAGATAAAATCCCTGGCGATCTGTTTCGTTTCTTCAAGACTATGGGAAATCATGCGATGATACTACCATAAATTTTTGCATAATTTTTGCTATACTATATATATGGCAGTTTCATTCGACGAAGACAAGCAGAATAAAAAAATCAGCGATCTGCGCAAGCAGGAGGAGGAAGATTTGGCAAAAACTCTGGCGGCAAAATACAATCTTCCCTATATCGACCTGACCATGACGCCGATCGACATCGACGCTTTGCGGGTCATCGCCGAACCGGCAACGCGGGAGGCCGAAATTGCCGTTTTTAACCAGGTTGATAAAAATTTATCGATCGGCGTTTTGGCACCGGAAAACCAAAAGACCGTCGACGCCCTCAATGACCTGAAACAAAAAGGCTATGCGACGGACCTGTTCATGGTTTCCCAGACCGGCCTGAACAAAGTCTGGGACCGCTACAAGGACCTGTCGTATTCGTTTGAAACCAAATCCGGCGCTTTGGATATTTCCAACGAGCAGATCATCGATTTCCTGTCCAAGGTTCATGCCATTCCCGACGTCCAGAATTTGATCGGCGAGACTCTGGCAATGAAAAAGTCGTATCGCATTTCCCGGATCCTGGAAATTATGCTGGCCGGCGGACTAGCCACCGAGGCTTCCGATGTCCATATCGAGCCGCAGGAAGACCACGTCCGCCTACGCTATCGACTCGACGGCATGCTTACGGATATTTTGGAATTCGACAAGGAAACATTCGCCTTGCTTCTCTCGCGCATCAAGCTCATTTCCAATCTGAAACTGAACGTGACCGGCGCGCAGGACGGCCGATTTTCAATCAAGGTCAGCAAAACTGAGATTGAAATCCGCGTTTCCCTTTTGCCCGGGGCGTACGGCGAATCCGTGGTCATGCGAATCCTCAATCCCGATTCGATTTCCGTGCCGCTCGAAGAGCTGGGTATTCACGAACGCCTGTTGAATATTATTTTGAAAGAAATTGACAAGCCGAACGGCATGCTTTTGAATACCGGCCCGACCGGCTCCGGCAAAACGACCACTCTGTACGCCTTCATGAAAAAGATCTACGCTCCGGAAATTAAAATCATCACCATTGAAAATCCGATTGAATACCATTTGGCCGGCATCGTTCAGACTCAGACTGACGAGAAGAAAGAGTATGGTTTCGCCGAAGGTCTGCGGGCTGCGTTGCGCCAGGATCCCGATGTCATCATGGTCGGGGAAATCCGCGACAAAGAAACCGCCACGGTGTCCATCAATGCCGCTTTGACCGGCCACCTGGTGTTCTCGACCCTGCACACCAATACCGCCGCCGGCACATTTCCGCGGCTCGTCGATCTCGGCGTCGACGCCAAAATTATTTCTTCGGCCATGAACTTAACCATGGCCCAAAGACTGGTTCGGAAACTGTGTTCTGTCTGCAAAAAAGAAATTGATGTTCCTGCGGATAACAAACAAATCATCGAAAAAATTTTAAGTACGATTTCCGACAAAAGCTACCTTGCAGGAATCAAAACCGATAAAATTTTTACCAACGTCGGCTGCGACAAATGCAATATGACCGGCTTCAAAGGCCGAACCGGCATTTACGAAGCCATCATCATGGACGAAGCTATTGAGAAAGTAATTCGCGAAAATCCAAGCGAAAGAGAGATTAAAAAAGCCAGTCTGCCGCAAAATATTTTAGATATGAGACAAGATGGAATTTTGAAAGTTTTACAAGGAATCACGACTATTGCAGAACTTGAGAGAGTGATTGATTTGGAAAAAGAATAATTCACTTGGCTTTCACAGTTGCCAAGGTAAAATTTTAAGGTTGGAGTGCAAAAGTTGCTTGCTAAAATTTTTTAGGAGATGATAATGAAACAAGGAGCTCCAGGGCATAAATCTCTAAGTAACACTTTCAATGCTCAACACCAAAAGCTAAGTATGTCGCAAAGGATAATTCCAGAACGTGACACAAGATCACGCCCAGAATGTCCTCGATGATATACTCGCAGACGCAAGCGCCTGGTTGCTTAGAGATTTATATTCTGGAGCCCTTAGACTTATTCAAATGCTAGTCTAGCATGGAAATTTTAGCCTGTCAACTAGATTTTTGAATGACTTTTTAAAGTATAATAGCCCTATGGCCAATAAAAAATTGGAAAACGAGGAACTATTTCTGGATACAACCCTCCGGCCGGGTACCTGGGACGACTATATCGGCCAGAAAAACGTCAAGAAAAACCTGCATATTTTGCTTACAGCGGCCAAGGAACGCAATCATCCGGCCGAGCATATTCTTTTTTACGGACCGCCTGGTTTGGGCAAGACAACATTGGCCCATTTGGTGGCAAAAGAGATGAATTCGCAGATGAAAGTGACTTCCGGACCGGCCATTGAAAAAATCGGCGACTTGGCCTCCATTTTGACCAACCTTTCGGCCGGAGATATTTTATTTATTGATGAAATCCATCGGCTGAACAAGACTATCGAGGAAGTTTTATACCCCGCTATGGAATCAGGCACGCTCGATATTATTATTGGCAAAGGTCCGTCGGCCAGAACCATCCAGCTCGAACTTCCCCGCTTTACGCTGATCGGCGCCACGACACGCATTGCCATGATCTCATCGCCATTGCGTTCGCGATTTTCCGGCGGCATTTTCAAACTGGAATTTTATACGAACGATGAGATCCATAAAATCATTTCCCGTTCGGCAAAAATTCTGGGAATCAGCCTGGACAAACAGGCCGGCGAAGAAATCGCCAAACGCTCGCGCTACACTCCCCGCACGGCAAACTACTTTCTGAAACGCTGCCGGGACTTCGCTCAGGTTAATAAAACCAGCCTGACCAAAGAGATCGTCGACGAAGCATTGAAACTTCTCGGCATTGACGAGGTTGGATTATCCCCCGCCGACCGCGATATTTTGCATGCTATCATCAATAAATTCTCCGGCGGCCCGGTCGGCCTCAATACCCTTGCCGCGGCATTGTCCGAAGAACAGGCTACCATTGAAGAATTCAACGAGCCGTATTTAATCCAGCTCGGCTTTTTGGATCGCACACCGCGCGGAAGGACGGTTACTGCCTTGGGGTATCAGCATTTAGGATTAACTTCACCGACATTACTATGAGCGGACACAATAAATGGTCAAAAATCAAACGGCAAAAGGAAAAAACCGACGCCCAAAAGTCGAAAATTTTCGGCAAAATGGTCCGGCTGATTACCGTTGAAGCCAAAAAGGCCGGAGGCAATGTAAATTCTCCGGGATTAAAAGCTGTGATTGAAAGAGCCAAAGCAGCAAACGTGCCGAACGATAATATTGAACGGGCGATTAAAAAATCTCAGGAGTCCGGAGCAAGTATGGAAAGTATTTTATACGAAGCTTATGGTCCCGGCGGTTGCGCCATGCTCATTGACGCTTTGACAGATAATCGCAACAAAGCCGCTCAGGAAGTTAAATTTATTCTATCAAAGCATAATTGCGAGCTTGCCGGCATCGGAGCGGCAAGCTGGGCGTTTGAGAAAAATCAAAACCTTGAATGGGAACCGAAAGTAACCGTCCCTATTTCCGAAGAAGACGGCGCCAAGCTTTCTGAGCTCGTCGACGAACTTGAAGAAAACGACGAAGTCCAAGCCGTGTATACGAATGCGGAATGATATATATAAGCTATTATAGCTAAAAGTTCCTTATATATAAGAAAGTTGACTTTCTTATATATAAGGATTAGTATTGAATTTATGGAGAAAAAACCGGCAATCGTTAAACTTTTAGATAAAGATGGTTTAACTCTTGATTACAATAAGTTTGCAAAAGAGCTGTCTGCCGCTGAATATGCACTGGGGCTACTTGAAGGATCACAGAAAAAATTACAAAACCCAGGACTTCTTATTTCCCCTCTTACAACAAAAGAGGCTGTCATGAGCTCGAAAATTGAGGGTACACAAAGTGACGTAAGTGATGTTTTTATGTTTGATGCCGGAGAAACTACAAAACATGCCGATATCAAAGAAGTGGTCAACTACAGAGATGCAATGGATAGTGCGATCAAAGAGATCAAAAAAGGAAGAGAGGTTACAAGTCATCTCGTAGAAAGTCTTCATGGGACACTACTTGACGGTGTAAGGCATAAAGGGTTATTGGGTAAATTTAGAGAGGGCCAAGTTTGGATTGCAGAACGAGCCGGTGATCCGATAGAAAAAGCGATATACATACCTCCCCAATCAATGCATGTAAAAGGATTGGTTGATAATTTATTTGACTATATAAATAATGGAAAAGAGAGCGCTCTAATCAAAGCGGGTATTACTCATTATCAATTTGAAGCTATTCATCCTTTTGATGACGGAAATGGGCGCATTGGTCGTCTTCTTATTCCACTTGCTTTGCATACCCATAAACGGTTGTCTTCTCCAATACTATACTTAAGCGGTTACTTTGAAGACCATAGGGATGAATATATTGACAAGTTACATGCTGTTGATGAAGGAAACGAGATAGAAGAGTGGTTAAAATTTTTCTTTTGCTCAGTATCTGAACAACTTAATGAAACCCAAAAAATAATAACCGCTATCTATGACTTGCATGACCAGCTCCGCAAAAAATATCTAGGAATAAAATCACCATATATTATTCCGTTTATCGATATGATATTTAAATCACCCATCTTCACAATAAAAATGGTCCAGGAGTCTACAAAATGCGCGAGTTACCTCACGGCAACAAGTCTGATAAGAACCCTAGAAAAAGATGGCTATGTGTCAGAGGTTGGAGAAAGAAGTAGAAATAAGTTATTTCAGTTTGACCCTCTCTTAAAAATCCTTAAATAAAATATGAGAATTATTGCTATAGATCCAGGATATGAACGATTAGGTTTGGCTATTTTGGAAAAAGAAAAAGGTCAAAAAGAAATTTTAATTTTTTCGGAATGTTTTAAAACTTCAAGCAAGCTTTCTCATCATGAACGATTAAATCTTATTGGTGGGAGAATCTCTGAAATCATAAAAAAATACCAACCAAAAGCACTTGCTACTGAAAAATTATTTTTTGCAAAAAATCAAAAAACCGCACTTCTTGTTTCCGAGGCTCGTGGTGTGATTTTGTATACAGGGAATTCTTTAGGTTTGGAGATTTTCGAATATTTACCGGCCGAAATAAAAATCGCTATTACCGGCTACGGGCGTAGCGAGAAAAATCAGATGATCAATATGGTAAAAAAACTGATTGTCGTAAAAAAAGAAACGAAATCCGACGATGAATTTGACGCTATCGCTATAGGACTTACTCATTTTGCAATTCAGAAAATAATTTTATGAGAAAATTTTGGCAAAAAAATTATCAATGGTTAGTACCATTTTTAATCTGCTCAGCGATCCTCATGATTAAATTACCTATTACCAAACTAGTTGGCAATTTTTCTGATTTTATTTTACTAGTAACTTTTTTTGCAATTCTTTGGTATAGCTTTGAGACAAGAGAATTAAAAATTGAGACCCAAAAACAACTGGAACCAATTCCGATTCTCTTGCTAGACTCAAGTTCCAGTGGAAGTAATTTACTTATTACTAATAAAGGAGAAACTCCTGTATTAAACTTGGTATTTAAACCTATATTAATAAATGAATCAAAGTTTGAATTTAATCTTTTTCGCCCAATATATGCTCTTCGAAAAAACGTAGTCTTAAATGTTGATGTTTCTATTTCTAAGGTTACCAACATAAGTATCACTAGAATTCATCCAGGCCAAAATAACATTGAAAATACTCTGATCCCAGAAATGCAGAAATCAGATATTAATAGAGTAGAATTCATTTTAGAGTATGACTCTGTCTTCGAGAAAAAAGTTTTATCAAAATATATTTTCGATATTTCTGGTTATAAATCAGACCCTGATGACTCTCTACGGATTGCGAAAGTTTACCCGTCTTTAATAAATTATTATTAACTCCGCATCATCTTCAAAAAAACGTCCTGGGGAATGTTCACTTTGCCGCGGGCTTTCATTTTCTTTTTGCCTTTTTTCTGTTTTTCGCGGAGCTTCATCTTGCGGGTGATATCGCCGCCGTACATGTGCTGGGTGACATCTTTGCTGAAGGCGGAAACCGAGCGCGAAGAAATAATCCGGCCGAGAGCCTTGGCCTGGATTTTCATTTGGAACATCTGCCGTGGAAGAACGGCATGCAGCTTTTCCACCGCTTTTTCGGCCTCTTCTTCGACGATTCTTTTTGAGACCACTCGTGAAAATGCCGGCACGATTTCGTCGGCGACCAGGATATCCAGCCTGACCACATCGGCTTTTCTCAGCTCGCCGATTTCATAGGACATTGAGGCAAATCCGGACGAGGCGCTTTTGATTTTATCGAAAAATCCGCGCATCAGTTCCCGCAAGGGCATATGCACGTACAATCGCGTCCTGTCTTCGCCGAAATTTTCCGAATTGCCGATCTCGGCTTCGTGCTCGTAGAGGAGCGGCATGATATTCGGAAGATATGTGACCGGCACGATGATATCCACGCGCACCCACGGCTCGCGGATCTCGGCAATCAGGCCTTCGTCGGGGAAATTTGCCGGAGAATAAACCGTCTGCTTTTTACCATTTTTCAAGACCACTTCGTATGTAATGGTCGGCATGGTCACCACCAGGTCGAGACTGAATTCGCGATGCAGCCGCTCGGTGATGATTTCCAGATGGAGCATGCCGAGAAATCCGCAGCGGAATCCCCTGCCCAATGCTCCCGACGATTCTTCCTCAAAGGTGAATGACGAGTCTGACAGTTTCAGTTTTTGGAGCGACTGCTTGAGCATGACGAAATCGTCCTGGCTTTCAGGATAAATCGAAGCCCAGACCACCGGCCGCGGACTCTGGTAGCCGGGCAGAGGCGGATTATTGTCGGAAAGACTTGCGACCGTATCGCCGACCTTTGCTACGCCCGGTTCCTTGATTCCGGTGACGATATAGCCGATCTCGCCCGGACCAAGCGATTCGGTGGCTACTTCCTCCGGCGAGAAAATGCCGACCTCAATGGCTCCGAACTGCCGGTTGGCAATTTTGAAAATCAATTTTTCGCCCCTTGAAATTTTTCCGGACATGACCCGCACGAACACGATGACGCCGGTATGCGTGGAGTATTTGAAGTCGAAAATGAGCGAACGGAAATTCGAGGTTTCACCTCGAGGTGAAATCTTGGGAGCTGGGATACGTTTGATAATTTCATCAAGTAGATTTTCAACGCCTTCACCAGTCTTGCCACTGACTCTCAAAATATCTTCCGGTTGACACTTTAAAAGCTCGATGATTTCTTCGCTTACCTCCTCAGTTCGAGCTAAGGGGGAATCAATTTTGGAAATAACTGGAATAATGGCCAATCCGGATTCTCGTGCCATACCTAGGGTGGTCAAGGTCTGAGCCTGCACACCCTGCGTGGCATCAACCAAAAGAATCGAACCCTCCACTGCCTTGAGAGCCCGTGATACTTCGTACGAAAAATCAATATGGCCGGGCGTATCAATCAAATTTAAGATATGACCTTTGTAATGCATCCTCACCGGCTGCATCTTGATCGTGATTCCCCGTTCACGCTCAAGCTCCATCGAGTCAAGGACTTGATTTTGCATCTTGCGCGCCTCGATCGTACCGGTTATTTCCAGCATTCGGTCGGCCAAAGTCGATTTGCCATGATCAACGTGAGCAATGATCGAAAAATTTCGAATAAGGTCCATGATCTTTAGTTAAGCACATATTCGTACCAAGGTTCAACCTCGAGGTGAAACCTTGCGGGTAGCGAGACCGAATACGCTCGTTGATATCGGCGCATATGTACTCATGCCAAATCATTTCCATATCCTCGTCAAAGAGAAAGTTGCCGGCGGCACTAGTTTATTTATGCAAAAACTTTCCACCGCCTATACCATGTATTTCAATGTAAAAAATGAAAGAACGGGAGCCCTTTTCGCTGGTTGCTTTAAAGCAACCCACGCAAGTCATGACGAATATTTGAAATATTTAATTTCTTACATTCATCTTAATCCGATAAAAATTATCGATCCAGCATGGAAAGACACTGGTATAAAAAATCCGATGGAAGCAAAAAATTTCTTAGAAAGATACAGGTATTCGTCCTATTCTGAATACACGAAAATTCTTCGACCAGAATCTGCGATATTAAATATTTCCGCGTTTCCAGAATATTTTTCTGCTGCAGATGGTTTTGAGAATACTTTACAGAGTTGGCTGCTATACAAATGAGGTTTCACCTCGAGGTGAAACCTCGTGATATTACTGCACCTGCTCCTTGACCGGCAGTTTTTTGGCCTTGGCCGGATTGGACGTGGTGCTTGGAAACGGCGGCTTGCCCGCTTCCAGATTGGTCAAAATAGTAGCCACCTGCTTATTGTCGGGATTGGTTTTGGAGAGGTCGGTGAATTCGGCAATGGCTTTGTCGTGCTGGGCAGTGGCCTCGTACGACAGGCCGAGGAAATATTTTGCATTGGCATAGTCGGGCGTCAGGCTGGTGGCTTTCTCCAGGGCGGCAATGGCGCCGGCATAATCGCCGACGTTATATTTCAAAAGTCCGAGCTGGAACAGAATACCTGCGTCAGTCGGCGACAAAACCGAAGCAGCGGCGACCGACTGGATGGCGCCCGGAATGTCCTTGCTTGTAACCTGGATCTGCGACAGCAGAAAATAGGCGTCGAGATAATTCGGCTTGATTGAAATAGCCTGCTGGACGAAGTTGGTGGCCGTTTTCAGGTCGTTCTGACCGACTGCCAGGCGGGCGAAAGTCAGAAGAATGGCCGGATTTTTCGGATTGCGCTGGAGAGCCTGGGCATATGCGAGCTGAGCGCTTTGATACGCTCCGGACACGCCGAGATTTGTCGGCGAAACGGCGGCGTAGACATCGCCCAAGGACAGCCAGTTCAGATAATTTGACGGATCGGCGTCGCGGGCGGCAAGGCCGGCAGTGACCGCATTCGTGAGGGTGTCCTTGAATTCCTTCTGGATCGTGTCCTGCGAAACCTTGCTTTGGTCCTGATTGAGAATGGCATTCATTTTGGCGACTTCAATCTGAGCGAGCGAGCGGTAATAGACGTCGTACGGCACGGCGGCAATGGCCTGATTCATATAATTTTCCGCGCTGACGATATCCCCGGAAGTGTTCAATGCATAGGAACTTTTCTGGAAATACCAGAGCGACTGAGAGTTCCTGACCAGGCCGTAGGCCAAAGCGGTGCCGGAAATAAAGCACCCGACCAAAATGAGCGACACCACGAAACCCTGCCGGGCATGCCTGCCGAACTGCCGGACCGTCACCGGAACCAGATCCGCCGCATATATTGAAGCGAAGAAAAGGCCGGTAAAGAAAAATGTCAGAATGAAAATGACGGTTGACGGCACGTAGGCGAACGCCATGATCCACAGATAGAGCGACACGAAAAACGAGGAGACGATGAGATACTTGGTGAAACTGTCCTCGATCCTGACGAACAGCGATTTCATGCCGACATAGAGATAAAAGCCGAGAAACACCAGCCACGACAACACGCCGAGCAGGCCGGTGGTCACGGCGAAAGTCGGAATCAGGCCGATGCCGTTGGTGAAATCGGTGTTCCAGAAAATGGTGGAGATGATATCGTCGGGGCGATACTGCAGCCATTGCGACACAAATGTGTTCGGGCCGGAACCGAACAATGGCTGAGACTTGAGGGTGTTTCTGGCGATATCAAGCGTCACGGCAAGAGTCGGCCGGACTTCCACATTGGTGACATTGAGCTTATTCGATAAGAAGCTGCCGAGCGATCCGCCCCAGATAATGAAAATGATCGAGACGATCAGGACGATTGCCGGATACAGGGGAATTTTTTTGAACCGATGAGCCACCGAGGTTTCGCCTCGAGGTGAAACCTCGGTGGAAAACATCGTCCACAATATATAGAGCAAAGCGGTTACGGCAAGAATGATCCAGATCATGGTGAAATTGACCAGGGCCAGAAAGAAAAGCGAAAGCAATAGGGCGAGCGACAAAAGCACTTTCATAAAGGTCGAGCCTTTGACCATTTGATAGGTAAGCAATGACATGATGGCCGTGATGCCGAAGAAAATGCCGACATTGTTGAACGAGCCGATCATGGTCTGGGTCAGGTCGCTGAACACGCCGAAAGACAGCACGCCGGCGCCGAAGATAATTCTGATAAGCAGGAAGAGCGACAAAATGACCGACGAAAACAGAAAGGCCAGATACGAATAAAAAATTCTGATCTTGCTCCGGAAAAGCACCGACACCAGAAACAGATAAATAAAGCCGAGAACGATAAAGCCGACCGTCGACTCGTCAAAGGTATAGCCGAGAAAGGTCATGCGCGAGAAACCGTTGGCAATGCCTGCGAGCGTATAGATCACCGGCACCAGAGCGGTGAAGCCGAGAATGTACTTGGAGGGCTCCGGCAAATCAATCGCCCCGGACTGAAGCGCGGCTACTATATATATGAGCGCGGCGGCAATGACCGAAAACGCGAACAGCAGGCTGGTGCCGAACTGGGTGGAAATAAAGGCTGCCGGCACGAAAAATATCGGAATCAGAAATACGGCCGCCAGCAAAATGCCGTAAGAAATTTTATCGAAAGTCATATTCAAATTATATAAAAATTAGCCCAACCAAACAATGCAAAAACTCATTGTTTTTTTAACTCAATATGGTATAGTGTTTGAGCTGTGCCGGATAGATGCTTTACAGAAATGTGAAGAGGAAAGTCCGAACATCAAGCCATAAGCAAAGGTAGCGGGTAACCCCCGCCGCAAGCAATTGCCGAGGTGCGAACAGAAACGATCCGGTTAAGTCCGGCTGAAACGGCAAAATCCTTACCCTGATGCAAGGCCGCGCTGGTATACCCAGAGTGCCGCTCGAGCCCGCAGGTAACTGCGGCCCCAGATAAATATCTATCGCACGAAAGTGTACAGAATTCGGCTTACAGGCACAGCGACAAAATGGAAAATCGCCCCGAAAGGGGTGATTTTTCTATGCGTATTATTGTGATTGCACACAAGCTTTGAAGTCCGGATACTGGGCGAAGAAATCCGGGTCGTCGCTTATGGAATAGGTCTTGTCGGAGAAACAATAATTGAGGACTTTGCTCAAGTACAACTCCGAAACCGGGCCGAAGTCCGGCACGAAATCGGAGTCGCTTTCATTCAGAGCCATAAGCGAGCCCTTGGTCGGTTTGATGAAATTGTTATTTCCTTCGCAGCCGGGGAAATACCCGACACGGCTCGGATAAATCTGAGCCAGTTTCCCCCACCACTGCTCGGCCGTCCGCATATCCGGCGCGCAATTCGGCCCGTCGGGAATGGTGCCGTTTGATCCGCCCTTGGTAATGACATACAGTTCTTCGTCTTTCAGGCCGAAGGTATGTCCGAGAAGATGGTCGAATTCCCAGCCGAACACTTTGGCGGCCATGTCGCTCGTCGGCGACTGCGGAATACTGAACGAAATGACGCTGTTGTCGAAGCGGACAATGTTCGACCATGACTGAAATTGCTGGCGGGAAAGAATGACAAACTTGAAGCGCGCAAGCTGGAGCGGACTGAGATAATTATTGACGGCAACCGGATCGCAGCGCAGAACCGGCTTGGTTTCTTTCACCAAGGTGCAGACGCTCAATTCTTTCGGCATGATCTCATATATATTGAAGCGATTATACGACTTGAACGGCTCGACTTGCTTTATCTGGCCGTAAAACATCTGAACATCCGAATCAAATTCGCCCCACGAGACATAGCCGTCCGAAAAAAATACCAGGTTCAGCCCGTTCGGATTGACTGTCTGCGGAACATGATAGATCAAACTATCGAGCGGGGCGGACACTGCCGGCGGCGTACTTGTCGCAACCGCCTGAGTGTCAACCGCCTGCGCCGATTGGGTTTCAACTTGAGCCTGAGTCTTGATGGACGGCGAAGACCTGGAAACATACCAAAAGGCGAGCGCGATAATCGCTAACAAAATTACAATTAAAGCTGCGGGGTTTTTTCTCATTTGTTAATCATGTCGGCATGCATGGACCGGATTTCCTGAAGAATGGACAGCAGAAGCTTGACGATAAGGGCGAGCACCTTGGCCATGCCGCTCGTGCTGTTCAGAGTGGTGGCCACCTGATTTTCCAGATTGGGGTCGACGAAAGCCGAATTTGAACTTAAAGTCAGCACGCCGAAATCTTTGGACACGTTTGAATCAAGAAAGAATGACGGCGGATTTGTGGGCGGACCGTAATCGGTGCTGACCACCAGAATATCGGTGTAATATCTGCCCGACGGCAACACGGTTTCAAGCTGCCCCTGCCTGTCAATCGGACCGCCGTACGTCGTGCCGCCGACGCCGACATAGGTGACAAACACCGGAACGGTCGGCACCTGACCGTCCGGAGTGACAATGCGGATAGTCACTTTTGAAGGAGCGGTTTCCGGATTGAAACCGAGACCGTTGGTTGAGGTGAACGGCACCACCGGCTGAACCGTCGGTGCTGAAGGTTGCAGCGCAGGTTGCGGTTGCGGTTCTGAAACCGGCGGCGGAGGCGGAGCTGAAGGTTGCGGCGTTGGGACTGGCGAGGCTGCAGGTGGTGTCGGTGGCGGAGTTGCAACCGGAGTGGTTGATGCGGGCGCATTCACTGTAACCGTCCTCAGAACTTCCGCGGCCTGATTGCCGGCGGGGTCGGCGGCATTGTAGTGAACCGTATACGTTCCAGCCGTAGTGGTATCGACGGTGCCGGTGATACTTACCGGGACAGAACTGTCATCGGGGTCGGTGGTAGTCGCCCCTTGTTCTATATATACATCGCCGACATTGAGACTCAGACTTGAATTGCCGTTTAAAGTAATTACCGGAGGTGTGGTGTCAGGCGCCGGCGCCGGCGGAGTCGAACTGGCCACAGGAGTGCTCGTCGCCGAACTATCCGGCAGAGTGGTCGTAGCGTCATCGGCAAAAGCCGTAGTGATGCTGCAGACGAAGATCAGAGATGCGATGAGGATTATTTTTTTCATAATTTTTTTCATATTATTAATTAACTCAGCCTTTGGCAAAAAGCCTGTGCCTGGCCGGAACCCCCGGTTCCGCCATTGCCGCTTGTCTTTCCGCCGCCGCCGCCGCCGGCGCCGGAGTTTGCCGCGGCGGAACTTCCCGTTCCGCTCGCGCTTGTGGTGCCGTTTGCGCCAGCCCCAAACAACCCCCCGGCACCGCCGGCGCCTCCATTGGTACCACCTCCATTATTCGCACCGCCAATACCACCCAAGAAACCTGATCCTGGAATAGACGCTCCATTACCGCCGCCACTGCTGCCATTGCCGCCGTTTGCAATAGCTCCAAAGGCAGTGCCTCCGCTGACTCCAGAGCCTAATCCCATGGTTAATCCTGCAGTTCCACCCCCTTTAGCTGTTAACAAACTGCCAAAAGTGGTGTCTCCGCCCGCACTTCCGTTTGTTCCGGCGCTCGAAGCGCCAGATCCGCCGCCGCCGATAGTAACGGTCTGACTGGCCGTGACTTTGACCCACCTGATAATAGCTTCGCCGGACTGGCCGCCATTGCCGCCGATGTTTGATCCGTCCTGAGTTCCCGTTCCTCCGCCCTGGCCGCCGCCTTCCATAATCACCTGGCACATGGCCGTGTTCCATCCGGTCGGCATGCTCCAAGTATTGGTGCTCGTGAATGTCTGCACGTTGTATGTGTTGTCATTTATAAATTTCAGTGCGGCGAAAACCGAAGACGCGGAATCGGGAGCGGTGGCGGAGTCGGCATTGCTGCCGATGTTGGTGATGATTGTGTTTTCTTTTGCCAGGGTTGCGTCGCCGAAAGCCGACG
>Ga0070741_10005865_pt1 | contig 26840 bp, 22 predicted proteins | sample Coa_R1_4_FD_66440 | JGI IMG/M metagenome (GOLD analysis project Ga0070741, IMG submission 66440) | Surface soil microbial communities from Centralia Pennsylvania, which are recovering from an underground coalmine fire - Coalmine... | ecosystem: Environmental > Terrestrial > Soil > Unclassified ...
ACGAGGGCCCCGAGGCAACTCTCGACGGGCTGGCCTGCTCTCAGGACGCCTCTAACGACATCCGAGAGCAGCTGGAAAGGTACAGGGGCCCCGGCGGGCTTTGCCCGACGGGGCGAGGGGAGCGATCCCCTCGTGCGACAACTTGGGGCCCCGGCGGGCTTTGCCCGACGGGGCGAGGGGCGCCGAAGCCCCTCGTTAGAAGGGTATGTCGTCCTCGGCGGGATCGGGACGGTCGCCGTAGCTGCCCATCGCCTCGGCGGCGTCCGGCATCGCGGTGTCCCGGGCGGCGGCGCGGTCGCCCGGGCCGCCGAGGAAGCGGACCTGCTGCGCGATGATCTCGGTCACGTAGCGCTTGTTGCCGTCCTTGCCCTCGTAGCTCCGCGTCCGGATCTCGCCCTCGACGTAGACCTCGCGGCCCTTCGTCAAGTACTTGGCGCAGGTCTCCGCCTGCTGGCCCCAGACGACGATCTGGTGCCATTCGGTCGCCTTCTGGCGGTTGCCGTCGCGATCCTTCCACACCGAGTCCGTCGCGATGCGGAAGTTCGCGACCGCGCGCCCGGTCCCGGTGAACCGGATCTCGGGATCCGCGCCGAGCCTTCCGACGATGATCGCCTTGTTGACGGACATGGGAGACCTCCTCGCGTCAGTGCCGGGCGCATTCCCGGTCGCCGTCGCGCAGCCTGGCGTTACACCCGCCGCGTCAGCGGGGCAACTCGCATCAAGTTCCGTACCAGCAGAGCACGCGGCGCGGCGCCGGCGCGCGACTGCCCGCGGCGCAGAGCGCGTTGACATCGGGGTCCTCGGGTCTGTAGCTTCACGACGGGGTGGTGTGGTGAGCCGTGACGCGGCCTTCGGAGCTCGACGCCTGGGATCGCATTGATGCCCGGGCCGGTCCGAATCGTGCCGCTCGGCGGGTTGGGCGAGATCGGCCTCAACATGCTTCTGGTGGAGGCCGAAGGCGCCGCGATCGCGGTCGACTGCGGCGTGCTGTTTCCCGAGCGCCCGGGGCTCGGCGTCGACCTCCTCCTGCCCGACGTCACGTACCTCCGTGAGCGCCCCGGGCTCCTCCGCGCGGTCGTCCTGACGCACGGGCACGAGGACCACATCGGCGCCCTGCCGCGCCTTCTGGCCGAGATGCCCGTACCCGTTTTCGGCCCGCGCCTCGCCGCCGCGCTCGCGCAGGAGAAGCTCCGGCGGGACCGCATCTCGGTCCCGGTCGAGACGATCGCGCCCGGCCAGAGCTTCTCGATCGGCCCGTTCGCGATCGAGCCGATCCACATGACCCACTCGATCGTGGACGCGGTCGCGCTCGCGATCGACACGCCGCAAGGGACGATCCTCCACAGCGGCGACTTCAAGATCGACCCGCGGCCGGTCGACGGCCGGGCCTCGGACCTCGCGCGTGTCGAGGAGATCGGACGCCGGGGCGTTCTGCTCCTGCTCTCCGACTCGACGAACGTCGAGCACGAGGGCGAGTGCGGCTCCGAGAGCGACGTCGGGCCGCGCATCGAGGAGCTGATCCGCGGAACGCGCGGCCGCGTGCTCCTGACGACGTTCGCGTCGCACCTCCACCGCGTCCAGCAGGTCGTCGACGCGAGCCTCCGCGCCGGCCGCCGGATCGCGATCGCCGGGCGCGGCTTCGAGGACTCGGTCCGCCTCGCGGGCGAACTCGGGTACCTCAAAGTCCCGGCGAGCGGGCTGGTCGGCCTCGACGAGGCCTGCCGGCTCGACGCGCGCGCGACGACCGTCCTCATCTCGGGCTCGCAGGGCGAGCCGACCTCCGCGCTCGCCCGCCTCTCCGACGGCCAGTACAAGCAGCTCACGGTCGGCGAGGGCGACGCGGTCATCCTGTCGTCGCGCATCATCCCGGGGAACGAGCGCAGCGTGCACGCGCTTCTGAACCGGCTCTCCAAGCGCGGCGCCGAGATCCACTACGGGAGCCGCGCCGGCGTCCACGTCTCCGGCCACGCCTACCGGAGCGAGCTCCGGACGATGCTCCAGCTCGTCCGCCCGCGTTACTTCGTGCCGGTGCACGGCGAGTACCGGCAGCTCGAGGAGCACCGCCGGCTCGCCGCGGACACCGGGCTCGTTCCGCTCGACCGCTGCCTCCTCCTCGAGGACGGCGACGTGCTCGAGATCGACGATGCCGGCGCGCGCACCGGCGAGCGCGTCGTGGTCGGGCGCGTGCTCGTCGACGGCACCGGCGAGGGCGACGTCGACTTCGAGGTCCTGCGCGATCGCCGCCACCTCTCGGAGGACGGCTTCGTGGTCGCGGTGATCGCGATCCACCAGCAGACGGGCGAGATCACGTCCGGCCCCGAGCTCATCACGCGCGGCGTGTCGAGCGAGGACGAGGACTCCGCCTACCTCGACGAGGCCAAGGCGGCGGTCGTCGAGAAGCTGCGCGAGATCACGCCCGAGTCGCGCGCCGACCTGCTGGAGGTCGAGGACGAGGTGCGGCGCGTGCTCAAGCGCTACTTCGCGAAGACGCGCGGGCGGCGGCCGCTGATCGTGCCGCACGTCTTCGAGATGTGAGGCCGGTGGTCGCGCCCGCCCGCAAGACCCGAGAGGCGCCGAGCGCGGTGTCGACGCTCCGGCGCGAGGCCGGCGCCGTCGCGCTCGCCGTCGGCGGCGTGCTGCTCGGGCTCGCGCTCTTCTCGTACCAGCCGGGGGCGCGCGCGAACCTCGCCGGGCCGTTCGGCGCCGCGCTCGCGGACGCGCTCGTGCAGGCGGTCGGGGTTGCCGCGTTCGTGCTTCCGCTCGCCGTGCTGGCGGGGGCGGCCGCCGTGTTCGCGGACGCCTGGCCGGGCCTCACGACGACGCGGGCGGCCGCGGCGCTGGGAGCGCTCGTCGCGAGCGCCGTCCTGTGCGAGCTCGCGTTCGGCTCGTGGCGCGAGGTCGAGGCGGGCGGCCTCGTCGGCGGCTTCCTGGCCGCGGTCCTCGGCGACGCGCTCGGAAGCGCGGGCGCGTGGTCGTCGGCCCTCGCTGCCTTCGTCGTGCTGGCCGCGATCGCGACCGGACAGTCGCTCGTGGCCGTCGCCGCCGGCACCGGGCGCGGCGGCGTGTCGCTCGCGCGCGCGACGTGGCGGCGCGCCCTCGCGCGGCGGGGTGCGGGCCCGGAGCGCGCCGCCGTCGGCGAGCCGATCCTGCTGCGCCGGTCGCAAGAGATCGCGCCCGCGAACGTGCTGCGCGAGCGCGACGCCCGCCGGACGCCGGTCGTCGTCGCGAAGCCCGCGCCGGCGCGACCCGCCGCCAAGAGCGGGAAGCGCCAGCTCGCGATGGGATTCCGGCCGGGGCAGGCCTACTGCCTCCCCGATGCCGGCGTGCTCGACCCGCCGGTCGAGCGCCAGGAGACGATCGACGACGACGCGCTCCGCGCCTCGGCGCGCGTGCTCGAGGCGAAGCTCGAGACCTTCGGGATCCTCGGCGCCGTGCGCGAGATCCATCCCGGGCCCGTCATCACCACCTACGAGTTCGAGCCCGACGCGGGCATCAAGGTCGGGCGCATCGTCGCGCTCGAGGACGACCTCGCGATGGCGATGCGCGCGATGAGCGTCCGCATCGTCGCCCCCATCCCCGGGAAGTCGGTCGTCGGGATCGAGGTCTCGAACCCGCGCCGCGAGAAGGTGCTGCTGCGCGAGATCGTGACGTCGGAGGCGTTCACGCAATCCGCGTCGCCGCTCACGATCGCGCTCGGGAAGGACACGACCGGCGCAGCCGTCGTCGGCGACCTCGCGCGCATGCCGCACCTCCTGGTCGCGGGAGCGACGGGCGCCGGCAAGTCGGTGTTCCTGAACACGCTCATCACGAGCATCCTCATGCGGGCCGCGCCGCGCGACGTCCGCTTCGCCATGATCGACCCCAAGATGCTCGAGCTCACGACCTACGAGCGCATCCCGCACCTGATCGTGCCGGTCGTGACCGACGCGAAGCCGTCGGTCGCGATGCTCACGAACCTCGTGAAGGAGATGAACGAGCGCTACGCGCTCATGCGCGAGAAGGGCGTCCGCAACATCGACGGCTACAACCGCGCGGTCGCCGACGAGGAGGAGAGCTCGGGCGTGATCGAGCTCGACGAGGAGGACGACGGCGACGGGGACGGCGAGGACGGGGCGTCCGACGGGACCCCGCGCCGCGTGCACCAGCACATGCCGCGCATCATCGTCATCGTCGACGAGCTCGCCGACCTCATCCTCACCCGGCGCGACGTCGAGCTGCCGATCACGCAGCTCGCGCAGAAGGCGCGCGCGGCCGGCATCCACCTCGTGGTGGCGACCCAGCGCCCGTCGGTCGACATCCTGACGGGCGTCATCAAGGCGAACTTCCCGGCGCGCATCTCTTTCCGCGTCCGCCAGAAGGTCGACTCGCGCACCATCCTCGACAGCATGGGCGCGGAGAACCTCCTCGGCGAGGGCGACATGCTCTTCCTCCCCCCCGGCCGCTCGGACCTGCAGCGCCTGCACGGCGCCTTCGTCTCGGACCGCGAGATCGAGCGCATCGTCGACTTCGTCTGCAAGCAGGAGGCGCAGGAGTACCGCATGGACCTCCTCGCCGATCCCGACGAGGACGACGGGGACGACGTGGAGCGCGACTCCTCGGACGAGCCCTACGACGAGATGTACGACGAGGCGGTGCGCGTCGTGACCGAGAGCGGGAAGGCGTCGATCTCGTACGTCCAGCGCCGCCTCCAGGTCGGCTACAACCGGGCCGCGCGCATGATCGAGTGCATGGAGCGCGAGGGCGTGGTGAGCGCCGCCGATCACCGGGGCGTGCGCGAGGTCGTCGCGCGTCGTATCGAGGAGGGATGACCCTCCGACCTTCCGGCTCGCGGGCGTGCCGTCGCGCCGCGCGCCGAGCCCTGATCGGGCTCGCCGCCGCTTCGCTCCTCGCCGTCGCCGGCCCGGTTGCGATCGCACACGCCGCGGCCAAGCCGGGCGGCAAGGCCGCCGCGAAGTCCGGCGCGGCGGACGCGCCGCCGGCCGACGCCAAGACGCGCCCGGGCGGGAAGCTCGGTGGTCCCGACGCCGAGCCGCCGGGAGACGCGCTCGCGGTCACGCGGAAGGTGCAGCAGCGCTACGACGAGACCAAGTCGTTCACGTCCGACTTCGCGCAGGAGATGCGCGTCGAGTCGGGCGGGCAGGTGCTCCGGTCGTCGGGCAAGGTCTACTTCCAGCGCCCCGGGAAGATGCTCTGGAGCTACGAGAAGCCGGAGCCGCAGACGATCGTCGCCGACGGCACGAACCTCTGGATCTACCAGCCCGAGGACCACCAGGTGCTGAAGGCGCCGCTCAAGGACGCCTTCGAGTCGCGCACGCCGGTCTCGTTCCTCCTCGGCGTCGCGAAGATCGAGAAGGACTTCTCGCCGACGCTGCTCTCGCCCGCCGACGACGGCAGCGTGCGGCTTCGGCTCGTGCCGAAGGACGACCCGCAGGGCTCGCTCGGGACGCTCACCCTGGAACTCGATCCCGTGACATTCGACATCCGGGCCGCTATCATCCGCGATTCGCTCGGGAACGCGACCCGCGTCGCGCTCCAGGACCTGCGCCGCAACCAGCGGATCGAGGCGAGCCTCTTCCGCTTCGAGGTCCCGTACGGCGCGGACGTCGTCGAGCAGCCCGCACGTTGACATCGTTCAGACAATCGCGAGGAGAGTGAGCTTCATGCCGTCCTTCGACGTCGTGTCCAAGGTCGACATGCAGGAGGTCTCGAACGCGCTCCAGCAGGCGCGGAAGGAGATCCTCCAGCGCTACGACTTCAAGGGCTCGGACACCGAGCTCGAGCAGGAGAAGGACGCCATCCGGATCGTCTCGGAGGACGACTTCAAGGTGAAGGCCGTCGTCGACGTGCTCCAGTCGAAGCTCGTCAAGCGCGGCGTGAACCTGAAGTCGCTCGAGTACGGGAAGATCGAGCCCGCCGCCGGCGGCCGGGCTCGCCAGCTCGTGACCATCCACCAGGGCCTCGACACCGATGCCGCGCGCGAGATCGTGAAGATCATCAAGGACACCAAGCGGAAGGTCCAGGCGCAGGTCCAGGACGACCAGGTGCGCGTCACCGGAAAGCAGCGCGACGAGCTGCAGGCGGTGATCCAGGCGCTCCGCGCCGCGGACTTCCGCCGCCCCCTCCAGTTCGTGAACATGCGCGACTGACCATGGCGGCGGACGGGAACATCGCCGCGGACGGCCGTGGCCGCCGCATCCATTTCGTGTCGCTCGGGTGCCCGAAGAACCTGGTGGACGGGGAGGTCATGCAGGGGCTGCTCGTGCGCGACGGGCACCGGCTGGTCCTCGATCCGTCCGAGGCCGACGTCCTGGTCGTGAATACCTGCGCCTTCATCGACGAGGCGAAGGAGGAGTCGATCGAGGCGATCCTCGAGCTCGCGCGCCTGAAGGAATCCGGGACGGCGAGCCGGCTCATCGTGACCGGCTGTCTCGCCGAGCGCTACGGGACCGCGCTCCGCGACACGCTGCCCGAGGTCGACGTCTTCGTCGGGACCGGCGACTTCCTCGACCTGCCGCGCCTGCTCGATGCTCCGTCATCGCGCCCCGCCTACGTCGGCGCCCAGCACGTCCTGCCGCCCGACGACGCGCCCCGCATCCAGGCGACGCCGTTCTACGCGGCGTTCCTCAAGATCGCCGAGGGCTGCAACCGCACGTGCTCCTTCTGCATCATTCCCAAGATCCGCGGTCGGCAGGAGAGCCGGAGCGTCGCCGCGCTCGTCTCGGAGGCGCGCCGCCTCGCCGACGGCGGCGTCAAGGAGCTGTCGCTCATCGCGCAGGACCTGACGAGCTACGGCCACGACCGCGACGACGGCGCCGACCTCCAGCGCCTCCTCGAGGCGCTCCTCGAAGTCGACGGCATCGCGTGGCTCCGCCTCCTCTATCTGTACCCGCAGCACGTGACCGACGGCCTCCTCCGGCTGGTCGCGCGCGAGCCGCGCATCTGCTCGTACCTCGACATGCCGCTCCAGCACGCGAGCGACCGCATGCTCGAACGCATGCGGCGCGGCCGTCCCGGGGCGGGCCGCCGGCTGCGGGATCTCGTCGCGCGCATCCGGGACACCGTTCCCGGCGTCGTCCTCCGGTCGTCGTTCATCGTCGGCTTTCCGGGCGAGACCGAGGGCGACTTCGAGGAGCTCCTCCGATTCCTGGAGGAGCTACGCCTCGAGCGGGTGGGGGTGTTTCGCTACTCGCAGGAGGAGGACACGCCGGCCGGGGCCATGGACGAGCAGGTGCCCGAGCAGGTCAAGGAAAGCCGCCGGCGCCGCGCGATGAGCCTCCAGGCCCGGATCTCGCGGGCTCGGAACGCCGCTCTCGTGGGAGAGACCTTGCCGGTCCTGGTGTGCGGCCAGCACGCGAACGGCCGTTGGTTCGGACGAACGCAAGGACAAGCCGCCGACATCGACGGCGTGACCCACGTCGGCCCGGTCGAGGAGCGCGACGTGGGGTCGATCGCCCGCGTACGGATCACCCGGGCGACGGCCTACGACCTCGAGGGCGTCCTCATCGCGAAATCTGCAGCGCACCCCCATCGCCAATAGCCGGCGTTTCGGCATCATGGACGCTCCACGCACGAGCGTGGAGCGAGCGGTCCACCGTCGCTTCGAAGATGCGTTGACACAGGTGGACGTCACCCTTACCTTCCGCGGGCCGTGGCGCCGACGAGCTCCCGGCCCGAGGCGGTCGCACAATGAGAAAAGCGTTTCTGAAATCAGCACGCGCTTCCCTGCTGGACATGCGCAAGCAGACGCTCGACGGCATCGAGAGCGAGACCAAATTCAGCCGTGAAGGCTCGAAGGACGAAGGCATGGACGCCTACGACCTCGCGAGCGAGGAGCGCGACCGGGACATCAGCCTGATCCTGTCGGATCGCGACCGTCAGAAGCTGCAAGCGATCGACGACGCCCTCGAGCGCATCCAGGCCGGCAGCTACGGCATCTGCGAGATCTGCGAGCTCGACATCGCCGAGGAGCGCCTGAAGGCGCTGCCGTTCACGCGCCTCTGCGTGACGTGCCAGGCCGACCAGGAGCGCGAGGCGAAGCAGACGCGCCGCCCCGAGGACGAGCGCGGCTACCGACGCTTCGCCGTCGGCGACACGGACGAAGAGACGTCTTGACGGCCGAACGGGGCCCCACTGCCCTGAGGGCTCGCTTCGCTCGCGTCTCTCGTTCCTAGGTGCGGAGCATCCAGGCGGGGTGGACGACGTGGCCGAAGAGCGCGCCCCCGACCGCGCCGTGGAGGGCAAGCGCGCACAGCGCGGCGACGAGGATCGTCAAGACGGCGCGGACGGTGTCGACGTCGTGCGCGCGCTCGAGGCCGATCACGACGATGAAGAGCGCATAGAGCTTCGCGAGCACGCGCACGCCCGGCACGAAGATGAAGACCGTGAGCGCGGAGGCGTAGGCGAGCACCCGTAGCGTCGACTCGTAGTCGCCCTTCCCGCCGAAGAGCCGGGTCGCGATGAGCCACAGGAGGAGCGCCGCGACGAGGGTGCGCAGGAGGCCGCCGATCAGGATCCGGGGAAGCGCGCCCGCGCCCCAGCCGAACACGGCGAGCCCCAGGCCCCCGATCGCGAGCGACACCAGGAGGAAGCCGATCGGCCCCTGGAGCCCGCGACCGGGCCGGTCCTCCGAGAAGAAGCGTCGGGGCTCGAAGACGACTTCGCGCCAGCTCTCGGCGTAGGTCCGAGCCGGATCGTCCCAGCTGAACTCGTCGGCCGGCACGACGCGAGGTATAGGCATCCGCCCGTGACGCGCGCAACGCGCCGACGCTCTCGCGCGCGCGCTGCCGCGCGCGACCCGCGCGCCGACCTCCTCGCGCTCTGGCGCGCGGCGATCGCGGCGATCGATCCCGAGCGCCTGATCGCGCGTGCGGTCGCGGCGTCCCGGACGCGCGCGACGCTCGCGCTCGGGCGAAGCCGGCTCGTACGCGCGCGACGTCGCATCCGGGTCGCGGGGGCGGGAAAGGCGGCGGCGGCGATGGCGCGCGCGATCGCCGCCGTGCTCCCCGAGGTCGAGGGCGTGGTGATCGTGCCGCGGCCGGCCGCACGCGGCAGCCGCCGCGCCGCGGCCCGCGGCGCGGCGGCGCGCGGAGCCCGACGGCCCGCGCGCATCGGTCGCATCCGCGTGCTGGAGGGCGAGCATCCGGTCCCGGGTCGCGGAAGCTTCGCGGCGACCCGCGCGCTCGTCCGCGCGCTACGGCGCTCGCCGGAGGACGCGACCGTGCTCCTTCTCTTGAGCGGGGGCGCGTCCGCGCTGCTCGCGATGCCCGCGCGCGGGATCTCGGCGCGCGACAAGGTCCGACTGAACCGCGCAATCCTGGAAGCGGGTCTTCCGGTCTCGGACATGAACACGGTCCGCAAGCACGTCTCGCTCGTGAAGGGCGGCGGCCTCCTCCGGCTGGCAGCGCCCCGCGAGGTCGTGACGCTCGCGCTCTCCGACGTCGTCGGCGACGATCTCGCGACGATCGGGTCGGGGCCGGCCGTCGCCGACCCGACGACCGCCGCCGACGCGGCGCGCGCGCTCGCCCGCGGGGTCGACGTCCGTCGCATTCCGCGAGCCGTGCGCAGGCTGCTCGCGGCCGGCCACGCCGAAACGGTGAAGCCGGGCGACCGGCTGCTCGCGCGCTCGTACGCGCGGGTCGTCGGCTCGAACCGGACGGCGCGCGCGGCCGCAGCGCGGCGCGCCCGCGCGCTCGGCTACCGGGTCGTCCGCGTCGCGGGCGACCTGAGCGGCCCGGCGAGCGCGTGCGGCGTCGCGCTGGCGCGCTCCCTCCCGCGATCGCCCGGGCTTCCGACCGCGGTCGTCGCAGGGGGCGAAACCGTCGTGGACGCGCGCGGCACGCGCGGGCGGGGAGGGCGATCGCAGGAGCTGGCGCTGTCGGCGGCGCGCGCGCTTCGCGGGACCGGCTGGGTCCTCCTCGCCGCCGGCACGGACGGTGTCGACGGCGCGACGCCGGCCGCGGGAGCGATCGTGGACGGCGTCACCGCGGCGCGCGCCGGGGCGCGCGCCGTCGCGCGCGCGCTCGCCGAGCACGACTCCCACGGGTTCTTCGCGCGCCACGGCGGCGCGTTCGAGACCGGCCCGACGGGCACGAACGCGATGGACCTGGTGCTCGCGCTGCACCCGGGTAGCCGGGCGGCCGGCCGCTTGGTACGCCGAGACGCGGTCGCGACCGGGGGGACAGGGGGAGCCAGGCGATGGCCAGCAAGCCGACGGGCGCGGGGCAGGTGAAGCCGGCCCGCGTGACGTTGATCCCGGGCGACGGGATCGGACCGGAGGTCGTGGCGGCCGCCGTCCGGGTCGTGGAGGCGACCGGCGTCGCGATCCAGTGGGACCGCCAGCGCGCCGGACGCGAGGCGCTGCTCGAGGACGGCACCCCGATCCCCGACGCGCTCCTCCGCTCCATCCGGAAGAACCGCGTGGCCCTGAAGGGGCCGATCGGGACCGACGTCGGAACCGGATTCCGGAGCGTCAACGTCGCGCTCCGGAAGGCTTTCGACCTCTACGCGAACCTGCGGCCGGTGCGGTCGGTCCCCGGCGTGAAGTCGCTCTACTCGGACATCGACCTGGCGGTCGTACGCGAGAACACGGAGGACCTCTACGCCGGGATCGAGCATCAGATCTCTCCCGGCGTCGTCGAGAGCGTGAAGGTGATCACGGCGCGTGCCTCGACCCGGATCGCGGACTTCGCATTCCGCTACGCGGCGCGGCACGGCCGGAAGAAGGTGACCGCGATCCACAAGGCCAACATCATGAAGCTGTCGGACGGCCTCTTCCTGGCCTGTGCCCGGAAGGTCGCGAAGCGGTTTCCCGCGATCGCCTACGACGAGATGATCGTCGACAACGCCTGCATGCAGCTCGTGCTGAAGCCGCACCAGTTCGACGTCCTGCTGCTCGAGAACCTCTACGGCGACATCGTGTCGGACCTCTGTGCCGGGCTGGTCGGCGGGCTCGGCCTGAGCCCCGCGGCCAACCTCGGCGAGCGCTGCGCGATCTTCGAGGCCGTGCACGGGACGGCGCCCGACATCGCCGGTCGTAACCTCGCGAATCCGCTCGCGGTGGTGCTGTCGGCGGCGTTGATGCTCGACCACCTCGGACATCCGGATGCAGCGCGCCGCGTTACGGCAGCCGTCCATGAGCTCACCCGCCACAAGTCGGGACGGACGCGCGATCTCGGCGGCACCGCGACCACCGAGCAGATCGCGGATCGGCTCATCGCGATCGTGCAACGGAATGCACCGTCGCACACGGCGGCGCGACCCTCGATCGAGGTGAAACGCCCCAAATCTCGCACAGGGTTTTCCACAGCCTCCAGGGCGGTCGTGCCGCGCCGCAGCGCGGCAGAATCGGACACGAGAAAAAAACGCCGTTCTGTATGACCTACCGTGCAAACGCCCGTGAGGGCGATATTGACAGCTTGCAGGTCATCGCATAGACGGCACGTTGGGCGCGGCGCACAAACGGCATGTCACGAATGCCGATGGCAGTTGTGCCCATACTGGGGATGAGAGTCGCGCGCGACGGTTCGGGGACGGGGGTTGCACTCGTCGACGAGGGCCGACGGTCCCGGAGAGGCCGGTGGCGCCGGTTGAACCGTGGATAGATACGGCTTGTCGTCAATGAGCGAATCAGCAGTCGATCGACGCGTGATCGCCGCGATCGCCGAGGACTATGGCCTCGGCAAGATCCAGTCGATCGCGCCTGCACCTCCGGCGTGGTCGCGTCCCGCCAATCACGCGGTGCATCTGCTGCTCGACGCGGGTCGAAGCAAATCGATCCTCCGCTTCGACGAGCTCCGCGGCGAGATCGAGGTGAAGCGCGAGATCGATCTCCTCCTCTTCCTGCGCAAGCACGGCTTCCCGTGCCCGCAGCCCCTCGCCGATCGCAAGAGCCGCCTCTACCGCGACCTCGAGGGCCGGAGCCTCATCGCCTACAAGCATATCGACGGCCGACAGGTCCTCGTCGCACGCTTGACGCACCCGCAGCTCGAGAGCATCGGGCGCGTCCTCGCCGACCTCCACGTGATCGGCAAAGGCTACAAGAAGGGCGTCGAGAACCGCTTCACGTTCGAGGCGGTGAGCGAGGTTTACAACGAGATCCGCGGCCGTCTGCCGGGCTACTTCAAGAAGATCACGCGCACGCTCGACGAGGAGGTCGAGTACCTCGCCGGCTATCTCGAGACGAAGCTCCCGAAGGGCGTCATCCACGGCGACCTCCGCCCGGAGAGCGTCCTCCTGAAGGGCGAGAAGGTCGTCGGCATCCTCGACTTCGAGATGGGCTGCCGCGGCAAGTTCATCTTCGACCTCGCGACGGCCGTGAACGCCTTCACCTTCACCGAGGGCCGCTACGACCTGAAGCGGTTCGAGTCGCTGATCTCCGGCTACGAGTCGACCCGCACCCTTTCGCTCGCCGAGTGGGACGCGTTTCCGAACGAACTCCGCTTCTCGGCGCTTCGCCTCACGGTCGCCCGCCTGGCGGAGGTCGTGGCCTTCCCGGCCGCGGAGGCCGGGCTCGCGGCCATCACCGAGGAGCGCGTCGCCAATGGCGGCGCCAACGCCCGCGACGAGGTCGCCGCCAGCATCGAGCAGACGCGAGCGGTCCGCGGGTTCCAGGACTTCTTCGACCGGCTCTCCGTCCTCCGCCGCGAGCGCGACGGCGGTATGGAGCCAATGCTGCTCGCCATGGCGACGGGCTACGACTATCGTCGCTACCAGAAGGTGAAGCAGGTCGAGAAAAAGGGTAGCCGCTAACGTCCTTTTGGCGGTCGTCCGACAGACCCGTCCGAGCCCGGACGGAAAGTCCTGGGAGGCCCTCCGGTGGAGAAGCACGTCGATGCGATCCTGCGCGAGCTGGGCGAGGATCCCGCTCGCGAGGGCCTGAAGCGGACGCCGGAGCGGGTGGCGCGCGCGATCCGCGAGCTCACCCGCGGCTACGCGCAGGATCCCGAGAAGATCATCAACGGAGCCCTCTTCACCGAGGACTACTCCGAGATGATCATCATGAAGGACATCGACTTCTTCTCGCTCTGCGAGCACCACATCCTCCCGTTCTTCGGCAAGACCCACATCGCGTACCTCCCGAAGGGGAAGATCGTCGGCATCTCGAAGCTCGCGCGCCTGGTGGACGTCTACGCGCGCCGCCTCCAGGTCCAGGAGCGCATGACGACCCAGATCGCGTCGCTCCTCATGGAGAAGCTCCGCCCCGAGGGCGTCGCGGTCGTCGTCGAGGCCGAGCACCTCTGCATGCGCATGCGCGGCGTCGAGAAGCAGAACTCCTACGTCGTGACGAGCGCGATGTTCGGCGTCTTCCGCGAGCGCCAGGAGACGCGCGACGAGTTCATGACCCTCATCGGCCACCGCCGGAGCTGATTTTCAGAAGCGCGCCCACCACGGCGTGGCCGTCGCCCGCCGCTGCGCGACCTCGACGTTGAAGCGGTCGAGGAGCGTCCCCTCGGCCCGCTCGAGCGCGGTGATCGAGTTGTTGTAGTCGATGACCGCCTGGATCTCGACGAGGCGCGCATTCGAAACCTCGTTCTGGAACCGGATGAGGTCGGTCGTCGTCACCATGCCGACCTCGTAGCGCCGGGTCTGGTTGGCGAGGTTCTCCTCGGCCAGCTCGCGCGCGACCCGCGACGCGTCGATCCGCTTCATGTTCGAGCTCACGTCGCCGAGCGACTGCCCGACCTCCAGCAGCACGTCGGACACGCGCTGGCGGTAGGTCCCCATCGCCTGCTCGCGCTGGACCCGGCTCTGCTGCGCCGCCGCGTCGGCGGCCGCGTTCGCGAGCGGAACCTCGAGTCGGACGCCGCCGGCGTAGGTGTAGAAGTTGTTGGAGATCAGCCGGCCGAGCGCGTCGCCGTAGGTGCCGCCGTAGATGCTCCGGAAGTTCAGCGGGTCGTTGGCGCGCGTCGGGTCGCCGGAGAGCGAGTTCACACCGTACGTCCCGAAGACGTCGAATCGCGGCATGAGCTGGTTCTCGGTGATCTTCACGTTCAGGTCGTTCGCCTGCACGTTGAGGCGTGCCGAGCGGATCTCGCCGCGCTGCGTGACCGCCGTCTGGAGCGACGCCTCCGGGTTGAGATCGACGCGCTCGGTCGACGGCCTGTCGACCGGGTCGATCGCGCGCGGCAGCCACTCGTTGAACCCGGGCAGGAAGACGAGCTGCTGCAGGACTCGCTTCGCCTGGAACGACTGGTTCTCCGCGACGATGACCTCCTCCTCGCGGCGCGCGGCCTCCGCCTCGCTCTCCTTCACGGCGACCGGCGGCAGCACGCCGACGTCCACCCGAGTCCGGTTGTCGCGCACCGTCTGCTGCGCGAGCGCGAGCGAGTCCTGCCGGACCCGCAGGACCTCGTTCGTGAGCACGACGTCCCAGTAGCCGCGGATGACGCGCGTGATGAAATCGGCGACTGCGGCGCGGTAGTCCTCGATCGCGGCGTCGGTCGCGACCTCGGCGATGTCGATCCGCAGGCGCGTGAAGTAGAGGCCGAAGTCGCGCAGGAGCGGCTGGTTCAGCGTCACCGACGGGATCGGCTGGTACTGGGGGCTCAGACCCTGGAAGTCCGAGTTCGACTTGAAGCGGTTGTTCAGGAACTGCACGTCGAGGTTGGCGCCCGTGATCAGCCCCTTGTGGGCGTAGAAGTTCCAGTTGAAGTTCGAGATGTCGACGGTCTGGGCACCCGAGAGCGCGGAGGTCGCCGGCGTGACCGTGTGGTTGTAGTCGGTCTCGGCCGCGAAGATCGGGTCGAAGCGCGCCTCCGCGCCCAGGATGCCCTGCTGCTGGACGATCGGCGTGAGCGACTGCGCGATCAGCCCGGGGTTGTTCTGCAGCGCCGCCGCGACGGCCTCGCGGATCGTGAGGCGCGCCGGGGTCGCCCCGAGCGGCGGGATGTCGGGCAGCGGCGGAGGCCCGCCGGGAGCCCGGAATTGGTCGCGCCAGGCCCGGCCCCACGACGGCAGCGGCGGGAGGTCCCAGTTCGGGCCCGCGCGCATCGGCTCTCCCGCGACCGTGCCCGTGAAGGTCGCGCTCGAGCGCGCGCCCGGGACGGCGGCGGGCGGCGGCCCGGGCAGTGGAGCCGCCGGGCCCGCCTCGAAGGGCCTCTCGATCTTCGCCGGCGGCTCGAGCTCGCCCGGCGTGACGGTGTCGGGGCTCTCGATCGCCTTCTCGTCCCGGATCGGGACCGTTTGCCCGGCGGCGGGCGCCGCCAGCGCAGTCGAGCCCGCTAGCAAGCCAAAAAAACAACGGACGGCGACGAGGCGCGCCGCGCGTCGTCGCCGGTCTCGCGGACCCCCCGGCACAGCGATCGGGTATCCGCGCTCTCCACGCTTGTCAACGCGCTACGCGGCGCTTCGACGATCGTGCCGGCGCGCTTGACTGCCCATCGGGCCTCGGATAGCGACGCGCCCGGGCCGCTCGCGACGCGGCGCGCGCCCGCGCGCGGCGGATTTGCGAAACGCGCTCGCGGCGCTACGGACAGGGTCGGCATGAAACATCGACCGCTCAAGAACTATCTTCTCGCGCCGGGACCGACGGCGGTGCCCGCCGAAGTGCTGCTCGAGCTCGCGTCGCCGACGATCCACCATCGCACGCCGGAGTTCGAGAAGATCGTCGCCGGCGTGCGCGATCGGCTGAAGGCGGTCTTCGAGACCGAGCAGGACGTGATGGTCCTCGCCGCATCGGGCACGGGCGCGATGGAGGCGGCGGTCACGAACACGCTGTCGCCGGGCGACGCCGTCCTGTGCGTCAACGGCGGCAAGTTCGGCGAGCGGTGGGTGAAGATCTGCCGGACCTTCGGTCTCGACGTCGAGGAGCTGACCGTCGAGTGGGGCCGCGCGGTCGACCCCGCGGCGGTCGAGGCGGCGTTGAAGCGCCGCCCCGAGCTCCGAGCGGTGCTGATGCAGGCGAGCGAAACGTCCACGACCGTGCTGCACCCGGTCGAGCCGATCGCGCGCTTGACGCGCGATCGCGACACGCTGCTGATCGTCGACGGCATCACCGCGGTCGGCGTCACGCCGATGCCGATGGATCGCTGGGGAATCGACGTGCTCGTCTCCGGCTCGCAGAAGGCGTTCATGCTGCCGCCGGGTCTCGCCTTCATCGCGCTCTCCGAGCGTGCGTGGCGCTTCGGCGAGCGCGCGAAGCTGCCGCGCTTCTACTTCGACCTCCGCCGCGAGCGCGAAAACCTCCACAAGAACACGACCGCCTACACGCCGGCGATCAACCTGATCTACGGGCTCGCGCAGGCGCTCGACCGGATGATCGACGACGGCCTCGAGCAGATCTTCGCGCGCTGCGACCGCCTCATGCGGGCGACGCGCGCCGGAGCGCAGGGAATCGGGCTCGAGCTGGTGGCGAAGGAGAACCCGAGCCCGGCGGTGACCGGCATCTTCACGCCGCCGGGCGTCGACGGCGGCGCGCTCCAGAAGTACCTGCGCTACTCGCTCGGCGTCGAGGTCGCGGGTGGGCAGGACCAGTACAAGGGAAAGATCCTGCGGCTCGCGCACCTCGGATTCACCGGCGAGTTCGACGTCGTGACGGGGCTCGCGGCGATCGAGATGGCGCTCTCGCGCTTCGGCGCGGAGGTCGCGTTCGGGCGCGGCGTGGGCCGCGCGCAGGCGATCCTGGCGGAGGCGCTGCCCCCCGCGGGCGCGCGCGCCTGAGGGCGGATCGGTGGCGTATCGCGTCCTGGTCTCGGAGGCCCTTGCGCCCGAAGGCCTCGCGATCCTGCGCGCGAGCTCGGAGATCTCGGTCGACGAGCGCGGCGTCCTGAAGCGCGACGAGATCGTGCCGATGATCGGCGAGTACGACGCGCTCATCGTCCGGAGCGGCACCAAGGTCACGGCCGACGTCATCGCGGCCGGAAGCCGGCTCAAGGTCATCGGGCGCGCCGGCATCGGCGTCGACAACATCGACGTCCCGGCCGCCACCCGCCGCGGGATCGTCGTGATGAACACGCCCGGCGGCAACAACGTCACGACCGCCGAGCACGCGATCTCGATGATGCTCGCGTGCGCCCGCCACATCCCGCAGGCGAACGCGTCGCTCCGCGCCGGGAAGTGGGAGCGCGGCAAGTTCCTCGGCAGCGAGGTGACGGGCAAGACGCTCGGGGTGATCGGGCTCGGGAACATCGGGCGCGTCGTCGCCGATCGCGCGAACGGCCTCCAGATGCGGGTCGTCGCGTACGACCCGTTCGTCACCGAGGAGAACAAGCCGCTCGCCGTCGAGCTGGTCAGCCTCGACGACCTGCTCGCGCGCTCGGACTTCGTCACCGTGCACGTGCCGCTCACCAACGAGACGCGGAACCTGATCGACGCGGCCGCGCTCGCCAAGACGAAGCGCGGCGTTCGCGTCGTGAACTGCGCCCGCGGCGGCATCGTCGACGAAGCGGCCGTCGCGGACGCGATCCGATCGGGCCACGTCGCCGGCGCCGCATTCGACGTCTTCGCGGAGGAGCCGCCGCCGGCGGATCATCCGCTCATCTCGCTCCCGCAGGTGGTCGCGACCCCGCACCTCGGCGCGTCGACCGGCGAGGCGCAGGTCAACGTCGCGATCGCGATCGCCGAGCAGGTGGTCGCGTTCCTCACGCGCGGCGCGATCATCTCGGCCGTGAACATGCCGGCGCTGACGCCGGAGCAGCGCGAGGTTCTCGGCCCGTTCCTCGTGCTCGGGGAGAAGCTGGGAGCGCTGACGGCGCAGCTCTGCTCCGTCGATACGCCGCCCTGCGGCGGCGCCCCGGTCGACGTCGCGATCGAGTACCGCGGCGACGTCGCCGATCACCCCACGAAGACCATCACGGCCGCGATCATCCGCGGCCTCCTCGTCCCGATCCTCGGCGCCGACCTGAACTACGTGAGCGCGCCCGTGATCGCGCGCGAGCGCGGCATCCACGTGAGCGAGACGCTCTCGATGCAGCCGGGCGACTACCGGAACCGGATCGCGGTGAAGGTCAAGTTCTCGTCCGGCACGACGCACGAGGTCGCCGGCGCCGTCTTCGGGCGCTCCACGATGCGTCTCGTCAAGCTCAACAATTTCTTCCTCGAGGCCGTGCCCGAGGGATACATCCTGATGCTCTACAACCGCGACGTGCCGGGCGTCGTGGGAAGGGTCGGAACGCTCCTCGGCCACCACCGCGTGAACATCGCGGGGCTCGAGCTCGGGCGCGAGCGGATCGGTGGGCAAGCGGTGTCGTTGTTCCACGTCGACGATCCGGTGCCGGACCAGGTCCTGGCCGAGCTCAAGAAGCAGCCGGACGTCATCTCCGCCGCGCTGCTGCGGCTGTGAACGTGGGCTCGGTTCCGGTCATGCGGCCGAGCCGCGACGGGAGAAGAGCGTGCCATCGCTGGTGATCGTGGGCGCGCAGTGGGGCGACGAGGGGAAGGGCAAGGTCGTCGACCTCTTCGCCGCGCACGCGGACGTCGTCGCCCGCTTCCAGGGCGGGAACAACGCAGGGCACACGCTCGTGGTCGGCAACGAGCGCACCGTCGTGCACCTCATGCCGGCCGGCGTCCTGCACCCGCAGACGACCTGCGTGATCGGGAGCGGCGTCGTGATCGACCCCGGCGTCCTGTGCGCCGAGATCGACGCGCTCCAGCAGCGCGGCTACCTGAAGGACCCGGCGCAGCTCCGGATCGACGAGCGCGCGCACCTGGTGCTCCCGGTGCACCGCCAGCTCGACATCGCGAGCGAGGAGCGGCTCGGAGCCGACAAGATCGGCACGACCGGCCGCGGCATCGGCCCCTGCTACGAGGACAAGATGGCGCGCCGCGGGCTGCGCGTCGTCGATCTGCTCGAGCCGGACTACTTCCGCGAGCGCCTCGTGCGCCTTCTCGAGACCCGGAACGCCGTCCTCGAACGCTGGGGCTGGCCGACCGTCGACGTCGACGACACGTGCCGCGAGTACCTCGCGTACGGCGAGCGGCTCGCGCCGCACGTGACGGACACGGCGCTCTTCGTGGTGGAGCAGCTCGAGCGCGGCCGGCGCGTGCTCTTCGAGGGCGCGCACGGCACGATGCTCGACATCGATCACGGGACGTACCCCTTCGTCACGTCGTCGAACATCGTCGCGGGCGCGGTCGGGACCGGAGCGGGCCTCGCGCCGCGCTGGGTGAACCGCGTGCTCGGGATCTCGAAGGCGTACACGACGCGCGTCGGCGGCGGACCCTTCCCGACCGAGCTCGACGACGCCGTCGGCGCGAAGCTGCGCGACGTCGGCGTCGAGTTCGGCTCCACGACCGGCCGCCCGCGGCGCTGCGGCTGGTTCGACGCCGTGGTCGTGCGGCAGGCGGCGCGGCTCTCGGGCATGTCCGGTCTCGCGCTCACGAAGCTCGACGTGCTGTCGGGGCTCGAGTCGGTCAAGATCGCGACCGCGTACGACTGCGGCGGAACGCGCTACGAGCGCGTCCCCGCGAGCGTGCGCGCGTTCGCCGCCGCGCGGCCGGTGTACGAGGAGCTCGAAGGCTGGTCCGAGGACCTCGGCTCGGCGCGCAGCTTCGAGGACCTTCCGGCGGCCGCGCGCCGCTACATCGCGCGCATCGAGGAGCTCACCGGTACCCCGGTGACGCTGATCTCGGTCGGCGCCGAGCGCGACGAGACGATTCTTCTGCGCGACCCGTTCCTGGTGTAGCATGATGCGCGCGCACCGTCGCGCGCGCGCAACGCGGCAGCGTACCTGCCGCAATTGACCCTCACGGCCGCTACCGGTAGCCATCCGGAGAATGCCCGCCGCCGTGGTGACGAAGGAGCTGCGCCGGAGCTACGACGGGCGCGAGGCGGTGCGCGGCGTCTCGGTGCAGATCGAGGAGGGCGAGATCTTCGGGCTCCTCGGTCCGAACGGCGCGGGCAAGACCACGACGCTCTCGATGATCTCGACGCGCATCTGGCCGACGAGCGGCGACGCGTGGGTGTTCGGCAAGCACGTCGTGAAGGACGTGCACGCGGCGCGCCGCCTCCTGAACGTCGCGCCGCAGGAGGAGGCGCTCTACCCGGGCCTGACCGGAGCGGAGAACCTCGAGTTCTGGGCGCGGCTCTACGGCGTTCCGAAGTCGGAGCGGCCGGGGCGCATCGAGCACGCGCTCGCCGCCGTCGAGCTCACCGCCCGGCGCGACGACCGGGTGGACACCTACTCCGGCGGCATGCGTCGGCGCCTGAACCTCGGGTGCGCTCTCGTGAGCAATCCGCGCCTGGTCCTGCTCGACGAGCCCACCGTCGGCGTCGACCCGCAGTCGCGCGTGCACGTCTTCGAGGCCGTGCGCAACCTCCGCGCGGCCGGCATCACGATCCTCTACACGACGCACTACCTCGCCGAAGCGGAGGATCTCTGCGACCGGATCGCGATCATGGACGAGGGGCAGATCGTCGCCCTGGGGACGACGGCCGAGCTCCTCGCGCGCTCGTCGGCGAGCGAGGTGGTGGAGCTGCGCCTGGCCGCGCCGAGCGAGCGCATGCGCATGCTGCAGGAGCTGCCGGAGGTCGAGCGCGTGGAGCAGCAGGGCTCGATCGTGCGCGTGTACACGCGCCGAGCGCAGCCGCTCCTCGCGCGCCTGTGCGCGACCGGCTTTCTCGACCAGCCGATCGTGAAGATCGGCGTCACTCCGGTCTCGCTCGAGACGGTCTTCATCGAGCTCACCGGGAAGGAGCTGCGCGACTAGTGGCTCGCGACAAGCGCACCAGGGCTCGCACGGGGGCGCGGGCGGAACGAGCGGGTTCCGGGAGACGATCGGGAGCGCGATGGCGGTCGGTGCTCGCGGGAGCGGCGGCCGGCGTCCTTCTCGTCGCTTGCGCGGCGGCGACCGTGCGCGCCGCCGAGAAGGCGAAGGCGGCGTCCGGCGGCCCGCTGGAGCGGACCCGTCAGGTGCTCACCGAGAGCAACCGCATCGTGACCGGACCGGACGATCGCAACCAGAAGCTCGTGAAGCTGAAGGACCTCCTGCGCGACTTCCTCGACACCGACGCGCTCGCCAAGAAGGCGATGGGCAAGCACCTCGACGGCGTGCCCCAGGCGAAGGTCAACGAGTTCTACTCCGTGTTCCGGGAGCTGTTCGTCCGGACCTACGTGCAGCGCCTGCTCCTCTTCGATGCGCCGGACTTCGACTACGTCGGCGAGAAGGTGAGCGGCGACACCGGCACCGTCCAGACGAAGATCGTGACGCCGAAGGACGAGTTCGCGGTCGACTACCAGCTGCGGAAGTCCGCGCAGGGCTGGATCGCGACCGACGTGCTGGTCGAGGACGTGAGCCTCGCCGAGAACTTCCGCGGCCAGTTCGACAAAGCCCTCGCGCGCGGGTCGTTCGACGACCTCCTGACGAAGCTCAAGAACAAGCTCGCGAACAAGCCGAACACCGAAGAGCTCTGAAACGGCATGATCGCCGTCTTCCTGAAGGACCTGAAGCTCATCGTGCGCGATCGATGGGCGGCCCTCTTCTCGCTGCTCGTACCGATCGTGGTCATCACGATCATCGCCGAGGCGCTGTTCCACAGCGAAGGCGGTCCGCGCCTCCTGATCCCGGTCGTGAACGACGATCAGGGGCCCGTCGCCAACACCTTCATCAAGCTGCTCGGCAAGCATGCCGACGCGGTCGCGATGAGCCGGGCCGAAGCGGAGCACATCGTCCGCGACGAGAACCGCGCCCCGGCCGCCATCCTCTTCCCCGAAGGGCTCAGCAAGCGCTATCTCCAGGGCAAGACGAGCGAGCTCCTCCTCCTGACGGATCCGGCGCAGGCGGTCGACCTGAACCAGGTGAAAGTGCTTCTCCTCCTGATGGACAAGGACGCGGCCGCGCTCGCGGATCCCCTCGAGGAGGAGCGCATCTCCTTGAAGGAGCAGAACCTGACCGGCAACCGGAAGGAGGTCACGAACTTCGAGCAGAACGTGCCCGGGTTCTCGATCATGTTCGTGCTCCTCGCCGTCATCTTCGGCACGTCGATGGGTCTCCACGACGAGCGCGACTGGGGCACGTTGCCTCGCCTCCTGGTCGCGCCGGCGGGCTTCACCTGGATGCTCATCGGAAAGCTCGCGGCGCGCTTCGTGGTCGGCGTCGTCCAGATGCTGGTCCTCTTCGCCTGGGGGCACTGGATGTTCCGCGTCTCGCTCGGATCGTCGTACTTCGCGTTCTTCCTGCTCGCGTGCGCCGTCGTCTTCACGACGGTCGCGGTCGGGCTCGTGGTCGCGGGGATCGCCAAGACCCGCGAGCAGACGCAGCCGCTGAGCCTCGCCTTCGTCATGATCTTCTCGGCGCTCGGGGGTCTCTGGTGGCCGAAGTCGATCGAGCCCCAGTGGATGCGGGACATCTCGCCGATCGCCTTCACCTCGTGGGCGATGCGCGGCATGAACGACCTCGTGCTGCGCGATCGCGGGCTCCGGGCGATGGTGGTTCCGGTGACGGCGCTTCTGGTCTACGGTCTGATCGCGCTACTGCTCGGGTTGAAGCTGTTCCGCGCGCGCCACAGCGCGCGCTGAGCGGGAGGGTTCTGCGGCGAATGTGGCGGATCGTCGCACGGGATCGGGGGAGGGGGTCGTGAGCCAGCCGGCTCGCGAGCGACGGCACCGCGCGCGCCGCGCGCGGACCGTCGCCTCGGCGCTCGCCGCCGCCGGCGTCGCCGTCTGGCTCGTTCGCGCGCCGGACGTGTCCGCGCAGCCTCCGGCCTCGGCGCGGCAGGGGGCCGCCGCGGCGGAGCCGGCGCGCGGCGAGCAGGTGTTCAGCGAGCCGCTCGGCGCCGCCGGCGGCGCGCCGTCCGGCGACGCGGCGCGCGAGCGGTCCGGGCGCGACGACGCTTCGGCCGAGCGAGCGGCGGGCAATCGAAAGGCGCGCGCCGGCGAGTCGCCCGCGCTCGAGCGGCTCACGCTCTCGCAGTGCATCGGTCGGGCGCTCGAGTCGGCGCCCGAGATGGCGGTCGCGCGCGCCGAGGTCGGGGTCGGCGAGGCGAAGCTGGCGGAGGCGAAGGCGTCGCGCTTCTTCCCGGAGGCGCAGGCGCTCAATTTCTTCGGCCTCGCGCGGCGCGCGCGCGGCACCGTGCTCAACCCCTTGGACACGGTCGACGTGAACGCCTACGGCGTCTTCAATCGCGTCGAGGTGAGCGTCGTCCAGCCGCTCTACACCTGGGGCAAGATCACGAGCGGCATCGAGGCCGCGACGCACGGGGTCGAGGCGCAGATGGCCGCGAGCCGCGGCGTCGCGGCCGACGTGATCGAGCAGGTGAAGACGCTCTACTACAACGTGCTCCTCGCGCGCTCGGTGGAGGGCATCCTGCAGGAGACGACCGACGCGTTCGACAGCGCCCTCCAGAAGGCGCGCGAGCGGCGCGAGGCGGGCGACCCGGACATCACCGAGATCGGCATCCTGTACCTCCGCGTCGGCGTCGGGCAGTCGGCGAAGGAGCTGCCCGGCATCCGGCAGGGCGAGGCGGCCGCGCTGCAGGCGCTCCGGCGCGCGATGGGCGCCGACCCGCTCGCTCCGATCGACCTCCGCGCGCGTCGCCTCGAGCCCGAGAAGGTCGAGCTGCGTCCGCTCGACGAGTACGCGGCTCGACTGTTCGGCCACAACCCGTCGTGGCAGCAGATCGACGCCGGCGTCGCCGCCAAGACCGAGGAGCTGCACACCGTCGAGGCCGACTTCTACCCGAGCTTCTTCCTCACCGGGAACTTCATCTACAGCTACGCGCCGCGCCGCGACCGCCAGCTGAACCCCTTCGCCTACGACTACTTCAACGTTCTCGAGGGCCCGGGCGCGCTCCTCGGGATCCGCTGGCTCCTGAACTTCCACGTGACCGCGGCCAAGGCGGACACCGCGCGCGCCGAGCTCGCGCGCCTGGAAGCGCAGAAGCGCCAGGCGCAGACCGGCCTGCCGCTCGAGCTCCGCACCGCGTACGACAAGGTCGTGCAGACGCGCGAAGCCCTCGAGAAGCTCGAGGACGCGCGCAAGGCCGGGCGCGCGATCCTGACCCTCGCCGTGACGAACTTCGACGTCGGCGTCGGCGAGCCGCACGACATCATGGAGGGCCTGGGCACGTACTCGCGCGCGTCCGCGGGCTACTTCGAGGCGGTGCGCGACTACGATCTCGCGCTGGCTTCCCTGTCGCGCGTCCTCGGCGAGGAGGTGACGAGCATCGACATCCCGTCCAGCGCGCTCGCCGCGCGGAGGGCGCGCGACGCGGAGGCGGAAGCCGAGGCCGCGTCGCGTCCGATGCCGAGCGCGCCGGTCGTTGCGCCGGTCGCGATACCTGCCGCCGACGCCCCCGGGGATCCGATACCGCCGCCGCCCGGCGTCAGCGATCGCTGATCGCCCACATCAGCGCGGCGCCGAGGAGCGCCGACACCACGAGCACGATCCAGGCGGTCGCGCTCATGGGCGGCCGAGCGCGCCCCGGACGGTCGTCATACGCCGAGGATGCTCAAGCCGGCGTCGACGTACACGACCTGGCCGGTCACCATCGCGCCCGACGGGCCGAGGAGCGCGACCGCCATCTCCGCGACGTCCTCGGCCGACACGTTGCGGCCGAGCGGCGCGCGCTCCTCGGCGACGTGCAGCATGTCGCGGAAGTTCCGGATCCCGGCGGCCGAGAGCGTCTTGATCGGGCCCGCGCTGATCGCGTTCACGCGCACGCCGTCGCGTCCGACGTCCGCGGCGAGGTAGCGCACCGTCGCCTCGAGGGCGGCCTTCGCGACCCCCATCACGTTGTAGTTCGGGAAGACGCGCTCGCTCCCCGCGAAGGTGAGCGTCACGATGCTGCCGCCACCCGCCTCGCGGAACAGGGGCAGGGCGCCGCGCGCGAGCGCGACGAGCGAGTACGCGCTCACGTCGAGCGCCAGGCGGAAGCCTTCGCGACCGGTCTCGACGAAGCGGCCCGCGAGGTCGTCCCGGTTCGCGAACGCGATCGCGTGCACGAGGACGTCGAGCCCGCCCCAGCTCCGTCCGACCTCGGCGAAGAGCGCGTCGATCTGCGCATCGTCGGCGACGTCGCACGGGAGGACGAGCTCCGCGCCGATCTCCGCCGCGAGCGGACGCACGCGGCGCTCGAGCGCCTCGCCGACGTAGGTCAGCCCGAGCCGCGCGCCCTCGCGCGCGAGCGCGCGCGCGATCGCCCACGCGATGCTGCGCTCGTTCGCGACGCCCAGCACGAGCGCCCGCCGTCCCGCGAGAGTCGGCATCGTCGCGTCGTTATCCGACGACGCGACCCGCGGCAACGGGTGGCGTCGCGGAGGCTCAGCGCGCGGCGGCGGTCTTCCGCCGAACGTGGTTCTCGGGGTTCGGGATCGACCACTTGAGGCGCTGGTTCGGGTTCTGGCGCGTCAGCTGGACCGGCGTCGGCTCCTCGTAGAAGTACTGCCCCTTGCGGACGTAGCCGCTTCCGCCGCGCAGGTGCGGCTCGGGGCTCGGGATCTTCGCGGTCGAGTGGAGCGGGCGCGGATCCTCGGGGTCGGGAATCGGCGGCGGCTGCAGGATGCGTCCGGGAGCCGGACCGCTCTTGCTCGTCCGCGCACGCGATCCCGAGTACATCCGGCCCGTCCCTTCGCCGCTCTGCTTGAACGGGAGCTTGTTGCTGCCCGCGGCCGCGACGTCGGGGATCGCCGCTGCGACCGCGCCGATCAGGACGGCGACTGCGAATGCGGACGCGCGCTCGCGTCCGCGGCCGCGCTGCGATTTCGGCTGCGTCGTCATCGGTGTGCTCCCATGTCGGCCTGGAGGATGTCCGGCGCCCCGCCGACGGCGGTCGATCCGGTGATGCCGAGAGTTTCGACGGTGTCCGATCCGTTGTCCACCGCCGGGCTCTGCACGGTCTGGCCGCCGCGCACCTGCTGGAGGAGCAGGACGTCGTCCTTCCAGCCGTCGGGGTTGGCCGCCGTGCCGCCGAGGATGCCGTCGGCACCGTCGGGATCGATGCCGCCGGCGTCGCTCACGAAGCCGGGCGGCTGCCCGAGGATCATGCCGAAGCCGAGAGGCGTCGTCGGCGGAGCCACGTCGGGATTGTTCGCGAAGAGGAGGCTGAACGAGATCGCGACCGGCTCGACGCCGGTGTTCTGGATGAAGATCCCCGGCCCGGCACCGTGGTTCGCGACGATGCTATCGCGGAGCGCGAGCGCGGACTTGATCACCCGCACGCCCGACCCGTTCGAGTAGATCGTGCAGAAGGCGACGTCCGCCTCCGAGCGCGCGATGCGGAGGCCGCTTCCCTGGTTGGCGTAGAGCAGGTCGTCGCGCAGCTGCACCCCGTGCGTCTTGCTCGTGAAGATGGCGTGGGTCGCCACGCCGGTGATCGTGGTGCGCTCGATGGTCACGCCGTTGCCCTTGAGGACGCGGATGCCGTTCTGGGAGCTCGCGGTGATGACGACGTCGCGGACGACCAGCCCGTCGGTCGCGCCGACCGCCAGGATGCCGCGCCGGCCGCCGTGGATCCAGAGGTTTTCGAGCGTGACGCCGGCCGCGCCGTTCACCTTGATGCCGGCCGCCAGCGGGTCGATCGGGGAGATCCGCACGTCGCCCGGCTGGCCGGTGCCGCGGATCGTCACGTTCGGCGTGGTGACCGGCACCGACAGCTGGTTCTCGTACAGGCCGGGCGCGACCAGGAACAGGTCGCCGGCCTGCGCGAGACCCAGGGCGTGCGTCAGCGTCCGCCAGGCGGTCGCGGGCGACAGGCCGTCCCCGGTGTCGTCGCTTCCGTTCACGACGTCGACGTGGAGGACGCGGCCGGTCGGCGTCGGGCTCGGCGTGGCGGTCGCTGTCGGCGTCGCCGTCGGTGTCGGGCTGGGCGTCGGCGTCGGCGTCGGGGTCGGGGTGGCGGTCGGGGTCGGCGTCGGCGTCACGCCCGGCGGCGTCGCGGTCGGCGTCGGCGTCGGCGTCGGGGTCGGCGT
>Ga0070741_10005867_pt1 | contig 26836 bp, 28 predicted proteins | sample Coa_R1_4_FD_66440 | JGI IMG/M metagenome (GOLD analysis project Ga0070741, IMG submission 66440) | Surface soil microbial communities from Centralia Pennsylvania, which are recovering from an underground coalmine fire - Coalmine... | ecosystem: Environmental > Terrestrial > Soil > Unclassified ...
GACGCATCGCAACCCGCTACGAGAAGACCGACACCTGCTTTGCCGGCTTCCTCAATCTGGTCGCGCTTTTCCTTGCCTGCCGGTGACTGTAAACAGGCCTTAGCGTCCACGTCGCCCCGGCGAAAGCCGGGGCCCAGACCGCGGAGTGTTTCCGCATCGTGGGACGGACATAACACCTTAAAGAGAGGTGGAGAGATGAACGACCCATCCAACCTCGACGCCCGCATCCTCGACGATGTCGCCGATGCCCTCATCTATGCCGACCGCTCCGGCACGATCAGGCGCTGGAATCGCGCCTCGACCACGCTGTTCGGCTTCACAGCGCAGGACGCGCTCGGCCAGAGCCTCGATCTCATCATCCCCGAGCACCTGCGCGAAGCGCATTGGAGAGGGTTCGACGCAGCGCTCGCAAGCGGCATCATGAAGCTTGCGGGACGCCCCACCCTGACCCGCGCCACCCACAAGGACGGCCGTAAGCTCTATATCGAGATGACCTTCGCCCTGGTGAAGGATGAAGGCGGCGCCGTGCTCGGCTCGGTCGCGATGGCGCGCGACGTGACCGAGCGCGTCATGCGCGAACGTGGCAAGAGCTGACAGGCATCAGGAAGTGAGAGGTATCAGGTGCTCCTCCGAATTGGCGCCTTGATATTGCGCCAGCGGCGCCTCCTCACGGACACAAGTCCCCTGCATAGCGGAAATATGCTGTGGCCTCGCGTGCAGCGGTTCCCGCCGAAAGGCGGAACTGCGTCGCGCGGGAAGCGTTTGGTGATAAGGAGCGACCGCCATGAAACGCCTGCTGAAGTTTCTCGGCTATGTCCTTGTCACCATCTACTTCGTCGCTGATCTCGCGTTCGAATCGGTGGCACGGCCGTTTTCGGCCTGGCTTGGACGCCAGAAGCTGCTGCAGCCGCTCTACGCCTGGATCGCGCGCCTGCGCCCCTATCCGGCGCTGGCGCTGTTTTCAGTCCCGGTCGTGCTCCTTGAACCCGTCAAGCCGGTCGGTGCGTTCCTGGTCGCCGCGGGCCATGTCGTGAGTGGCGTCCTGACCATTGCCGCGGGCGAAATCCTCAAGATCACGCTCGTCGAGCGCCTGTTCCACCTCACCCGCGACCGCCTGATGCAAATCCCGGCCTTTGCCCTGCTCTATCGCCAGTGGATGCGATTCCGCGACTGGGTGACATCATCCGAAATCTGGCGCTGGTGCCAGAACCGGATCGCGCAAGCAAAGATGCTGCTCAAGCGCCCGGCCGCCTCGACCGCTTCAGGCCGGCGCCTGCGCATCGCGGCCGCGTCGAATGGGAACGGCAACGGCAGGCGCCACGGCTGACCGCGGCGCGCCTGCGCCCTTTCATTCAAGCGCGGCGCAGGCGTTCTCAGCGGACAGGCAGTGTGGCGCTCCAGATCGCGAACACGACCGCGGCGATCCCAACCGCGGCGAGCAGGCAGCCGGCGAATAGATACCGGGCAGCGCCGACCTGCCCGAGCTCGAGCACCGCGGTCTCAGGCTGTTTCGGATCGTGACGCACAGCGATCGCAGCACCGACCGGGTAGCGGGCCATATGGTCGCGTGCCTGTTGCTCGCGGATGTAGCCGCGCTCCTCGAGCCCGATCCGGATGCGGTCGCCCTCGTAGCGAACTCCGTTCACCGCGTAGCCGTAACTGACGCTCGGGACGTAACTGTCGAACTCATCATCCGACTTGGACGTGCGCTTGATGACCTCAGTCGCAAGCACCACGCCCTCCGCAACCGGCCATTGCGTGAGCGCCGCAGCCATCCGGCGGTAATGGATCGCCTTCGACAGCAGGAAAAAGCCGATGCCCAGAAACAGCAGTGCGGCAACCCACCCGCCAAGCACGAAATAGGGTTTTGCGGCACGATCGATCGCGCTGTCGGCAAATGCGCGGCTGGGTGCAAACACGCCAGCGGCGAGCGCGATAGCTGCCGCGAATTGATGGCGCGCCGACAGACCAACAGCAAGCGCTTTGACCTGAAGCCTGAGACGGCGCATTCGGTAATATCCCCGATCGAAGCTTGCGCTGTCACGCCCACGCGAGCCCCTGCATTCCGTAGACCTGTCCATGCCCAATAGACGCGTCGCGAGCATGACCGGTTCGAAGTCAGGCCTTTCATCTTCCGACAGCTGGCGGGATAATTGCAGCTACTGCTTGCCCTCATCGAGGAACGCCTGCACAGCCTGGAACAGGCGCAAGCGGTTTTTCTCCATGATGATGGTGTGCGTCCCCTCTGCCAGTTCGACGTATCGCTTCCCGGGGGAGTTCACGAGTAGCGGAAACAGAGTCTGCGCCATATAGGGCGGGGCGTCGCGATCCCATTCCGCGTCAACCAGCAGTGTCGGTACCGTTATCTTGGAGGGATCGTAGTAGGGTTTGCCCGCGCCGAAATATTCTGTGCCGTCCTGAACGACCCCGTTGGGGGCGCGAAGCGAGGGTGGGTTCATCTTCTGACCAACCGGATCGGTCGCGAACGTCGCATCGGCCCAGGCATCGAACCAGCTTGGTGGAATAAGCGATGCCTTTTTCTCTTCCGGCACTCCCGTGTACCACCTCTCCTTCGCCTGCTCGCGCGTCACCGTGCGGTAGGCGCCGAGCTTGCCCGGACCCGCTTGCACCAGGGACGGCGTCTGACGAATCCACACCGGCGCGTACAGAATCAACCTTTGCACCTTTGCCGGATTTCGGGTTGTGTAGGTCGCCATCAGGGTCGTTCCCCACGACCAGCCGAGGAGGTTGAGGCGCGGGATGTTGCGCCGTTGCAGGATGAAATCGACCACCGTGCCGATATCCCCGACTGCGACCTCCCCGGTCACGATCGGCGGGTTGGCTTCAGGCTTTTCGTCCATCTCCCTGGGGCGCACCGACCTGCCATAACCCCGCAAGTCCAACAGCCAAACGTCGTAGCCGCGCGAGGCGATGTACTCCATCCACGAGAGGTCATCCAGTTTCAGGTCAAAAGCCGTCTCTGCCGGATAGGTCGCGCCATGCACGTAAAGCACAGTCTGCTCCGGCCGGAATGTCGTCATGTTCGCCGGCCGCTTGTTGCGGACGTATATCTCGATGCCGGCATCGGCCGTTTTCACCATCATCTCGTCGGTGACCAGCGATGAAGATTGCGCCAGGGCCGGCACGGCGAGCAGAGTCGAGAGGAAAAGACCGATCAACACTGATGCTTTCAACGCCGCCCCCCGAAGGTCGAGAATTGTTGGAGTTGAGGGATACTGGCCTAGCTCGTCAGTACCATCAAGAGCGCATGGCATCCGCCGTCTATCTTCTCCTTCAAGTTGCGGCGATGATCGGCCGAGCGCACATTTTGCAGCCCGGGTGCAGCGGCCACCCGGTCCGCGCTGCGCCCGCGGCTATTGGACGGAAACGAGCATGCAAAGCTCAGACGACTGCCGTCGCGAAGATGCGGATTTCATGCTCTCTCCGCACCGTCGTCCTGGCGAACCGCCAGGACGACGAGGAGGGGAAGCTCTCCCTCCCAGCACGACAAGCCTGAAATGACCGCCCTCCCCCTTCCCGACCGACCGATCCCATGGCTACAATTGGTTCCACTGGCTCCCGGTGCAACCGTGCCGGAACAAGAGACGCTGTCCGGAGTCAGAAGTTGAGTGGGAGGACGTCATGAGGACCGTCGGAAACGAGCCGCTGTCGCGCCAGGCGCTGGCTTTCGTGCTTGCGGGCGGCCGCGGCAGCCGGCTCCTGGAATTGACCGACCGCCGCGCCAAGCCCGCGGTCTATTTCGGCGGCAAGACCCGCATCATCGATTTCGCGCTGTCCAATGCCGTCAATTCCGGCATCCGCCGCATCGCGGTGGCGACGCAATACAAGGCGCACAGCCTGATCCGGCATTTGCAGATGGGCTGGAATTTCTTCCGCCCCGAGCGCAACGAGAGCTTCGATATCCTGCCCGCCAGCCAGCGCGTGTCCGAAACCAACTGGTATCTCGGCACGGCGGACGCGGTCTACCAGAACATCGACATCATCGAGGCCCACGGCGCCAAATACATCGTGCTGCTCGCGGGCGACCACATCTACAAGATGGATTACGAGCTGATGCTCAAGCAGCATTGCGAGAGCGATGCCGACGTGACCATCGGCTGCCTCGAGATGCCGCGCGAGGAGTCGAGCGGCTTCGGCATCATGCATATCGAGGAGGACGGCCGGGTCAAGGCCTTCATCGAGAAGCCCGCCGATCCGCCGCCGATGCCCGGCAAGCCCGACAAGTCGCTGGCCAGCATGGGCATCTATATCTTCAACACCAAATTCCTGTTCGACGAGTTGCGGCGCGATGCCGGCGATCCCAACTCGAACCACGATTTCGGCCGCGACGTGATTCCCTATATCGTCAAGAACGGCCGCGCCGTGGCCCATCAATTCAGCCAATCCTGCGTCAGATCCGGCCTTGAGCAGCAAGCCTATTGGCGGGATGTCGGCACGGTCGACGCCTATTGGTCCGCCAATATCGACCTGACCGACGTGGTGCCGGAGCTCGACCTTTACGATCGCGAATGGCCGATCTGGACCTATTCCGAGCTGACCCCGCCTGCCAAATTCGTCCATGACGAGGATGGCCGGCGTGGCCAGGCGATATCTTCGCTGGTCTCGGGCGGCTGCATCATCTCCGGAGCCTCGCTGCGTCGCTCCCTGCTGTTCACCGGCGTGCATGTGAATTCCTACGCCCAGGTCGAGAACGCCGTCATCATGCCCTACGTGACCATCGGCCGTCACGCCCGGCTGAAGAATGTGGTCATTGACCGCGGCGTCAACATCCCTGAAGGCCTCGTCGTCGGCGATGATCCCGAACTGGATGCCAAGCGCTTCCGCACCACGGCGCAAGGCGTCTCGCTCATCACCCAGCCGATGATCGACAGGCTCAATTCATGACGCTGCTTCGCGTCCTGTCGGTCACCTCGGAAATCTATCCCTTGATCAAGACCGGCGGCCTCGCCGACGTCGCAGGCGCCCTGCCCGCGGCACTTGCCGACTGCGGCATCGCTGTCAAAACGCTGGTGCCCGGCTATCCCGATATCATCAAGGCAATGCCGGCCGCCGACACGCTGCTGGACCACCCGAGCTTCTTTGGCGGGCCCGCGCGCCTGTTGGGCGTCACCTATCAGGGATTGGAGCTCCTGGTCCTCGATGCGCCGCATCTGTTTGCGCGGCCAGGCAACCCCTATCTCGGACCCGACGGCAAGGACTGGCCGGACAATGCCGTGCGGTTTGCGGCGCTGTCGCGGATGGCGGCGGATATCGGCCTCGGAGCGATCGCGCCTCTGGTGCCCGACATCGTGCATGCGCATGACTGGCAGGCGGCGCTTGCGCCGGTTTTCCTGCATTATCACTGGGGCCCGCGGCCCGGCACCGTCATGACGGTGCACAACCTCGCCTATCAGGGCCTGTTTCCGTACGAGACGCTTGGCGCGGTCGGCCTGCCGCAGGACGCGTTCAACGTGCATGGCCTGGAGTATTACGGCCAGGTCGGATATCTGAAGGGCGGGCTGCAGTTCGCCGACCGCATCACCACGGTCTCCCCGACCTATGCGGCGGAAATTAAGACCGACGAAGGCGGCATGGGGCTCGGCGGCCTGTTACGCGAACGCTCCGCCGTGTTGAGCGGGATCCTCAACGGCATCGACATCTCGGTTTGGAATCCCGCGACCGATCCCGACATCGCTGCGCGCTACAGCGCTGGCGAATTGTCGCAGCGCCCGGCCAACAAGGTCGCGCTGCAGCAGCGGTTCGGGCTTGACCCAAAGCCGGATGCGCCCCTGCTCGGCGTCATCAGCCGGTTGTCCCCGCAGAAGGGCCTCGATCTTCTGCTCGCCAACGTCGATACCATTCTGTCCGAAGGCATGCAGCTGGCGCTGCTCGGCAGTGGGGACCGCGATCTTCAGGACGGCTTTGCGGCGGCCGGCAAGGCGCATCCGGGCCGGATCGGGGTGGTGATCGGCTACGACGAGGCGCTCGCTCATCTGATCCAGGCCGGCAGTGACGCCCTCATCGTGCCGTCACGGTTCGAGCCGTGCGGCCTGACCCAGCTCTGCGCCTTGCGCTACGGTACGGTGCCCATCGTCGCGCGGGTCGGCGGCCTCGAGGACACGGTGCTCGACGCAACTGAGGCCGGCGCCAGCGCCACCGGCTTCAAATTCGCCCCGGTGACCGCCGAGGCGCTGTCGAGCGCGCTGCGCCGGGCCAGTGTCAGCTTCCATGACAAGCCCGCCTGGCAGCGTCTGCAGGGCAATGGCATGACAACCGACGTCTCCTGGCGCAATCGCGCCGGCCGCTATGCCGAGCTCTATCATGACATCCTTGCGACACGCAGGATCGCAACCCACCAGGAGCGGGCGCTTTAACCGGCACCGGCTTGATTTGGATCAATAAGCGGCCTTGGATCGCCCCGCCAATCTGGCTAGGATTTGATTTTGGCATTTTGGTTGTAATCTCATTTTGCTTGTCGGCGCCGGCCGGCGCATCATTTTGATAGAATGGAGGGGCGCCATGACCAAGCGCAGTTCGGCAGGCCTGTACAGCCCGATCGAGCGCGACGTGCGGCTCGATTTCTTCCGCGGCATCGGGCTCTGGATGATCTTCCTCGACCACATTCCGCACGACGTGGTCGGCTGGCTCACCTTGCGCAATTACGGCTTCAGCGACGCGGCCGAATTCTTCGTCTTCATCTCCGGCTATCTGGTCGGCTTCATCTACGTCCCGATCGTCAAGGACGGCATGTTCATGGCCGCGCTGAAGCGGCTGTGGCGGCGGGCAGCTCAGATGTATGTCGCCCATATCATGCTGTTCCTGATCTTCACGGCGCAGATCGCGCGCACCGTGCGCCGCTTCGACAATCCGATGTATGAAGACGAGTTCAATGTCCATAATTTCCTGCAGCATCCGGACATCCTAATCGGACAGGCCCTCACGCTGCGCTACAAGCCGGTCAATCTCGATGTGCTGCCGCTCTTCATCACCCTGATCGTGGCGGCGCCGTTCATCGTCTGGGGCCTGGTGCGCCGTCCCAATCTGACGCTGCTCCTGTCCGTGGCTCTCTACATCCCCGCCCGCATCTTCGACTGGAACATCGCCTCTTACCCGCCGGGCACGACCTGGTACTTCAACCCGTTCTGCTGGCAGCTCATGTTCGTGTTCGCCGCGTGGTGCGGCACGGGGCAGATCGAGAAATACGCGCACGTGATCTGGTCCAGGCTCGGCATGACAATCGCCACGCTCTGGCTGTTGTTCGCCTTCCTGATCGTGATGACCTGGCATGTTCCGGCGCTCGGGGCCCTGGTGCCGAAATGGATGATCAAGGTGATCTATCCGATCGACAAGACCGACCTCGACATGCTGCGCCTGACGCATTTCTTCGCGCTTGCGGTCATCGTCACATCCATCGTCTCGCGCGACTGGAAGCCGCTGTACACGAAGTGGCTGCATCCGGCCATTCTCTGCGGCCGGCATTCGCTGCCACTGTTCTGCGTCGGCGTGTTCCTGTCGTTCTCGGCGCACTGGATCCTGACGCAATTCACCAAGGGCGTCTGGGAGCAGCTCGCCGTGAGCTTGCTCGGCATCGTGATCATGATCGGCATCGGCTGGGTGCTCGATCGTGCGTCCGACGTACCCGACCTGTTCGTGCAGGTGCTCGAGACCGACGAGCCGAAGCCTGCGGTCGAGGTCGGGGTAGTGCCCGCGGTCCAAATCGCCAAGGCCTGACAGGAGCACGACATGTCCAGATATCTGTCGATGATCGCCGCCCTGTTGCTGTGGCTTGCCATGCCGGCAAGCGCTGAAACGCCCTCGCCTGAGGCCATGAGCACAGCGCGGACCCTCGTGGCCACAATGGGGCTGGCTGATCAATACCGCGCGCTGCTGCCGGTCATCCTCATGAGCCTCAAGCCGGTCGTCTCGCAGGACCGCCCCGAGATCGAGCAGGACTATGACTCGATGGCGGCGATGATCGCCACCGCCTACACCCCCTTCTATAACCAGATGATCGAGCAGGCCGCGACCCTCTATGCGACGAACTTCACGGTCGACGAGCTGCGGCAGCTGGATTCGTTCTATCATCTGCCGGTCGGACAGAAGCTGCTCGGAAAATCGCAGGCGCTGGCGCAGCAGACGACGCAGATTGGCCAGGACATCAGCCGCAAGGCGACCGAAGAACTGAAGGCACGGCTGACGGAGGCCTTACGTCAGAAGGGCCACAAGCTGTGAGCTGCGGACCACCGATATTCGCACGACGTGACGTTTCGAAAGGCCATTGTTCTGAAAGAGGATTGGCGGAAAGGCGGGCGGGACTGGGCAACGCGCTGGGACCTCGGCGCCGTTCTCCTGGTCATGGCGATTCTCGTGACGGGCATATTGAGCAAGCTGAACGAGGCCTTCTGAGCGATGGTGACCGTGGTCCTCCTGTGCGTCCTGCTCGCCGGATTGCATCGCCGCTCACGCTAGTCTAGGCCTTGCCCGGGGCGCGCTGGCCCCGACTGTCACGTTATGTTCTCATCCAATAGAAGCCCCGCGGGTTCCTTCGCCCCTGCCGGCCGTTCTATAAGCGCCCCAACACCACCCTCCGAGCGGAGCTGAGACCCCCACTATGTTCGTTTCATTCTTCCCCCGCCCAAGCGTGTTCTTTCCGTCGGTGATCCTCTGGATCGTGGTTTCGATGGCGGTCTGGTACGGCTTTGCTCACGATCTTTTTCAGGGGCCGGTGCCGGTTGGTGTATCAGTGTTCTGGTCGACGCCTGAATTGTGGTTCGACGCCTATTTCGCAATCTGCACCATAATATTCGCAGCCGCGTGGATGATCCTCGCCCCGCATCCCTGGGCCGGGTGGTCGATCCTCGGCTCCGCGCTGATCCTGTTCGCCTCCTATTTTCAGGTTCAAGTCTCCGTCGCCGTCAATGCCTGGTTCGGGCCGTTCTACGATTTCATCCAGGCCGCCTTGTCGAAATCGAGGCCAGTCACATCCGAGGAATTCGCAAGCCTGTTGTGGATCTTCGCCGGCCTCGCCTTCGTCGCCGTAACCGTCAGCGTGTTAACGAGCTTTTTCACGAGCCACTACATCTTTCGCTGGCGAACGGCCATGAACGAGTTCTATGTCGAAAACTGGCCGCAACTGCGCACCATCGAAGGCGCCTCGCAGCGCGTACAGGAAGATACCATGCGCTTCGCCCAAACGCTGGAAGGGCTCGGCGCCGCCCTCATCAGATCGGTGCTGACTTTGATCGCATTCCTGCCGATCTTGGTGAAGCTATCCGCTCCCATCACGGAGCTGCCGCTGGTCGGCTCGATCCCCTATCCCCTGGTCTGGGCGGCCATCATCTGGTCAGTGCTCGGCACCGGCCTTCTCGCCCTGATCGGCATCAAGCTGCCGGGAATCGAATTCCACAACCAGCGGGTCGAGGCCGCTTATCGCAAGGAGCTGGTACTCGGCGAGGACAATCCGCAACGCGCCGATCCGCCGACATTGGCCGCGCTGTTCGTGAATGTCAGGCGAAACTATTTCTGGCTTTACCTGAACTACGTCTATTTCAACATTGGCCGCATCATCTATCTGCAGGCCGACGTCATCTTCCCTTATGTCCTGCTCGCGCCCACGATCGTGGCCGGCAGGATCACCCTCGGCCCCATGCAGCAGATCATTCGAGCCTTCGACCAGGTGCGAAGCTCATTCCAGTATCTCATTAACTCCTGGAGCACGATCGTCGACCTGCTCTCGATCTACAAGCGCCTGCGCAGCTTCGAGGCAAAAATGTACGGCGAGCCGATGCCATCGATCGAAACGCAGGTCGCGCCTGGGCTGTGAGCCGGAGAGCCAATCAAGAACGGGCACGAAGAGATGACCAACAAGAAAAAATCCCCCGCCCATCTCCGCAGCGCGCGCTGGTTCGCGCCCGACGATCTGCGCTCCTTTGGCCACAGATCGCGCGTGATGCAGATGGGCTATGCGCCCGAGGAGTGGAAGGACCGCCCTGTGATCGCGATCCTCAACACCTGGTCGGATGCGCAGCCCTGCCACATGCACTTCAAGAGCCGCGTCGACGACGTCAAGCGCGGCGTGTTGATGGCCGGCGGCCTGCCGCTCGAGCTGCCGGCGCTGTCGCTGTCGGAATCGCTCTTGAAGCCGACCACCATGCTCTATCGCAACATGCTGGCGATGGATGCGGAGGAATTGTTGCGCAGCCATCCCGTCGATGGCGTGGTGCTGATGGGCGGCTGCGACAAGACCACGCCGGGTCTCCTGCTCGGGGCCACCTCCATGAACATCCCCGCGATCTATCTGCCGGCCGGCCCGATGCTGCGCGGCAACTGGAAGGGCAAGACGCTGGGCTCGGGCTCGGATGCCTGGAAATACTGGGACGAGCGGCGCGCCGGCAAGATCTCCGACGCCGACTGGGTCGACATGGAGGCCGGCATCGCCCGCTCCTACGGCACCTGCATGACCATGGGCACCGCCTCCACCATGACGGCGATTGCGGAAGCAATCGGCATGACACTGCCGGGCGCGTCCTCGATTCCCGCCGCCGATGCCAACCACATCCGCATGGCCTCCGAATGCGGCCGCCGCATTGTCGAGATGGTGTGGGAGGATCTGACGCCGCAGAAGATCCAGAGCCGCAAGGCGTTCGAGAACGCCATCGTGGTCGCCATGGCCATGGGCTGCTCGACCAATGCCATCATCCACGTGATCGCGCAGGCCCGGCGCGCCGGCCAGGATATCGGCCTCGATGATTTCGAGGTGGCGAGCCGCAAGGTGCCCGTCATCGCCAATGTCCGGCCGAGCGGCGACAAATATCTGATGGAGGATTTTTTCTATGCCGGCGGCCTGCCCGGCCTGATGAGCCGGATCAGGCAGCATCTCCATCTCGACTGCATCACCGTGACGGGCAAGACGTTGGCTGACAACATCGCGCGCGCCGAGGTCTACAATGACGACGTCATCCGCAGCGTTGACAACCCAATCTACAAGGAAGGCGCGCTCGCGGTGCTCAAGGGCAACCTCGCGCCCGACGGCTGCGTCATCAAGCCATCCGCCTGCGAGCCGCGCTTCCTCAAGCACACGGGTCCTGCGCTGGTGTTCGACGATTATCCGTCGATGAAGAAGGCGATCGACGATCCCGACCTCGACGTCACCGCCGACCATGTGCTGATCCTGCGCAATGCGGGACCGCAAGGCGGACCCGGCATGCCGGAATGGGGCATGCTGCCGATCCCGACCAAGCTCGTCAAACAGGGCGTGCGCGACATGGTGCGGCTGTCGGATGCGCGGATGAGCGGCACCTCCTACGGCGCCTGCATCCTGCATGTGGCGCCGGAGGCTTACGTCGGGGGCCCGCTGGCCCTGGTGAAGAACGGCGACAGGATCACGCTCGACGTCGCCGCCCGCAGCATCAATCTCGATGTGCCGGAGACCGAACTCGCCAGGCGCCGCGCCGAATGGAAGCAGCCGGAGCGCCGCTTCGAGCGCGGCTATGGCTGGATGTTCTCGCGCCACATCATGCAGGCCAATGACGGCTGCGACTTCGATTTCCTGGAGACCGGTTTCGGCAGGCCGGTCGGCGAGCCCGTGATTTATTGACCCACCCACCGTCGTTCCGGGGCGATGCGAAAGCATCGAACCCGGAACCTCGAAGATTCTCAGGTGCGCAATTGCGCACCGTAGTTCGGTGCTGTCGCACCGCCCCGGAATGACGAACAACTGGATAGACGAGAATGTCAAAACTCAGCGACACCACCCGCAACAAGCTCAAGACCGTCTCCACCGCAACCGTCGCCACCGCGCTCTACAAGCGCGGCTTGCGCATTCAGTGCATCCAGGATGTGCACCCCTTGAGCCCCGATCAGCCGACTATGGTCGGCGAGGCCTTCACGCTGCGCTACATGCCGGCGCGCGAGGACCTCAACAAGCTCGACGTGTTCCGCGACCGCTCCCACCCGCAGCGCAAGGCCATCGAGGAATGCCCAGCGGGCTGCGTGCTGGTGATGGACAGCCGCAAGAACGCCCGCGCCGCCTCCGCCGGCGCGATCCTGGTGACGCGGCTGATGAAGCGCGGTTGCGCCGGCGTCGTCACCGACGGCGGCTTTCGCGACTCGGCCGAGATCGCCCGCCTCGGCTTTCCCGCCTATCACCAGCGGCCGAGCGCGCCGACCAACCTCACCCTGCACCAGGCGATCGAGATCAATTGTCCCATCGGCTGCGGCGATGCGCCGGTGTTTCCCGGTGACGTCATCCTCGGCGATGCCGACGGCGTGATCGTGATCCCCGCGCATCTTGCCGACGAGATCGCCGACGAAACCTTCGAGATGACCGCATTCGAGGATTTCGTCGCGTCGGAAGTGCACAAGGGCCGCTCGATTGTCGGCCTCTATCCCGCAACCGACGAGCAGACGCTGAAGGATTTTGCCATTTGGCGCAAGGCGCAGGGGCGCTGAGACAACCGCCACCTTTCATCGTCCGCCTTTAGCTTGAGTCAACGGAGCAGTTAGATGCGCACCCTTTCCATCGCCGCCATTCCCGCCGACGGCATCGGCCCGGAGGTCATTTCCGCGGGCGTCCGCGTGCTGGAGGCGCTCGGCAAGCGCGCCGGCGATCTCTCGTTCAATGTCAAGACCTTCGACTGGGGCTCGGATTACTACAAGAAGCACGGCGTGATGATGCCGGCGGACGGGCTGGAGCAGCTGAAAAAGTTCGACGCCATCTATTTCGGCGCGGTCGGCGCGCCCGATGTGCCGGACCATATCACGCTGTGGGGCCTGCGGCTGCCGATCTGCCAGGGCTTCGATCAGTACGCCAATGTGCGCCCGACCAAGATCCTGCCCGGCGTCGCCTCGCCCTTGCGCAATGTCGGCGTCGGCGATCTCGACTGGGTGATCGTGCGCGAGAACTCGGAAGGCGAATATTCGGGCGCCGGCGGCCGTGCCCACAAGGGCCTGCCCGAGGAGGTCGGCACCGAGGTTGCGATCTTCACCCGGGTCGGCGTCACCCGCATCATGCGCTACGCCTTCAGGCTCGCGCAGTCGCGGCCGCGCAAATTCCTCACCGTGGTGACCAAATCGAACGCGCAGCGCCACGGCATGGTGATGTGGGACGAGATCGCCGCCGAAGTCGCACGCGAATTTCCGGACGTCAGCTGGGACAAGATGCTGGTCGACGCCATGACCGTGCGCATGACGCTCAATCCGAAGAGCCTCGACACCATTGTCGCGACCAACCTGCATGCCGACATTCTCTCCGATCTCGCCGGCGCGCTTGCCGGCAGCCTCGGCGTGGCGCCGACCGGCAACATCGATCCGGAGCGCCGCTTCCCCTCGATGTTCGAGCCGATCCACGGCTCGGCGTTCGACATCACCGGCAAGGGCATCGCCAATCCGGTCGCGACCTTCTGGACGGCCGTGCAGATGCTGGAGCACCTCAACGAGAAGGACGCCGCCGCACGTTTGATGGCGGCGGTGGAAAAGGTCTGCGCTGCCGGCGTGCTGACGCCCGACGTCGGCGGCAAGGCCACCACCAAGGAGGTCACCGACGCCGTGATCGACGCGATCCACGGCTCGAATCTGTGAGGCTGACGGCGATCGACACGAGGCTAGAACTCGTCCGGACTCCGTGTCCGATTGATCCGGATCAAAGCGTCAGACCGACATAGCCTGTTGGGTCGCGAGGCGATGATCGGGAGACGATGCGATGACGGAAGCTGCGGCGACGAGCGAAGACCGACCGTCCAAAGTGACGCCGTATGACCTGATCGGCGGCGAGGTTATGGTCCGTCGGCTGGCCGACCGCTTCTACGAGATCATGGACAGCGACCCCGGCGCCGCCCGCATCCGCGCCATGCACGACAAGGACCTCGCCCCCATCCGGCAGCTCCTGTTCGAATTCCTGAGCGGCTGGCTTGGCGGGCCGCCGCTCTATTTCCAGCGCAGCGAGCACCGCTGCATCATGTCGGCCCATCGTCCCTTTGCGATCGGCGAGGCCGAGCGCGACCAATGGATGATGTGCATGCGCCGCGCGATGGACGACTGCGGTCTCAAGGGTGAGATGCGCGGCGTGATGGATCAGGCTTTCCTGCGCATCGCGGATATGTTCCGCAACCGCTGAAGCATGGTTTCGGGCCGCGGGTCATCCGCTCTTCAAGCTCTATCCAACCGGACCCACAAGGAGCCGCCGAGCCTTTCACGATGTCTGTAGACATAGTGCCAGGCCGACAGGCGAGCCGGGATGAAGAGAGCGGCAAGCGCGGCCTCGGCAAGCCGCCGCATGCCGCTTCGCGGCAGGCTGCGGATACGCGCGACAATGCCGTCGGGGTTCAGCTGCGCGCGCCTGATGTGGCTGTACGAGATATCGTGCGCCAGGAACTCGCGCCAGCTCAGCGGCTCGAGTTCGGCCGACCGCACCACCAGGCCATTGCGCCGGCAGACCGCCTCGAAGGCCTGCGGCGTCCAACGCCCGATATGGTTGGGCGGAAGATCCGGCACCGACCGGTGTGTCTCCTGGTATTCAATTCGCGCGGCGTTGGGAACGGCGCAAAACGCGGAGCCGCCGCTCTTGAGCAGGGCGCGGATGCGACCGAACAACGCGTCCAGACCGTCAAGATGCTCGACGATCTGGAACAGAAAAATGAAATCGAACGATCCGCGATCGGCATCCAGGGCCCTGTCGCGCACGTCCACTGAAAGGGCCCGGTATCCCCTGCGTTCCAGCACCGGAATCGATTTGACGTTGTATTCGAGCGCGGTGACGTCCTCTGCGCGGACAAGGCTCGGGCAGACCAGGTTGAGGAAGTGTCCGTTTCCGGCGCCCACCTCGAGGATTTTCGGCCGCTCCGCAGCAAGGCCTTCGAGCTCAGCCACCGTGCGCGCAAACTCCCATTTGGACCTGGGATAGACTCCTGCGGCTCCGGTGAAGTTATAAAAGTCCGCATTGCCGGCGACGAACGGCCACGAAAATCCAAAGCCGCAATCCGCGCAGCGCATCAAATGGCATGTCTGACCGCCCCACAAGGACGTCACGATTGTGAGGATGCGCTCGTGGCTTTCCCGGTCGGCGCGCTCCGGCGCGAAGCAGTGCGCCGCTTCCTGGACGGAGACCGTTCGCATCGACAGCGTCGCGCGCGATCGGCACGCCGGGCATTCTGCCGCGTCCGAATTGCGGGCGGTCGGCGCTGCATACCGCTCCGTCAGATCTTGTGCCGGCAAACAAGCCATCGTCTCAATCATATTGGAATTCCGACAATCGGCTCCCCGGAGGGGTCACGGCTCCAAACACAGGCCTGATTAACGTCGCGGGGCTAGCGGCGGAAGCGGATAGTTTCTCCTTAGTTAACGTCCCCCATTAACCAACATCCGGCATAGCGCCTCATTTCTAACCTTTTCCTGCTATTCCGGCCCTACCCTGGGGCATGTCAGTCGCCGCATCATCTCGACTGACCGATCAAGCACGATTGCCGATGAGCGCCGCCGCAACACCTAACGACGTCATGGCTGTCGCGTCCCGTTGGGTCGTGTCCAGCGTCGCCGTGCAATTTGGCAAAGCGGTGCTGCTGTTCGGCTCGCAGATCGCGCTCGCCCGGCTGCTCAGTCCGACCGACTTTGGCGTCGTCGCCATGTGCGCGCCGATTTTCGGCGTGTTTGCCCTGTTCAACGATCTCGGCCTCTCGCAAGCCGTCATACAGCGTCCAGATCTGACCGAGGACGACAGCAACAATGTTTTCTGGATCAACCTGGCGCTCGGCTGCGTCCTGGCATTGATGCTCCTGTTGCTGGCTCCCGCGGTTGCGGGCTTCTACAATGACCACAGGGTCGCGGGGGTGCTGGCAACGCTGTCGGTGCTGATCATCGTCAACAGCCTGTCCTTTCAACAAGTGGCGCTGATGCACCGGCGCATGGAACCGCTGCCGATCCTGCTGATCGACATCGCGCCGGTGCTTGCCAACCTCATTGCCTCGATTTTTGCCGCGCTGCTGGACTACGGCTACTGGGCGATCGTCATCGGACAATTGGCGCATACGCTGACCGCAGGCGTGCTGGCCTGGACCTTGTCGCCATTCCGCCCCGCCTGGCCGCGCGCGCTGGGCCAAGCAATGCCCCTCATGAAATTCGGCGCGCACCTCACCGGACTTTCGATCGCCTCGTTCGCGGCGACCAGTCTCAGCCCGCTGCTGATCGGTCGGATTTTCGGCGCGCTGGAGGTCGGCCTGTTCGACCGCGGCTACAAGCTCGTGAACATGTCTTTCATCCAGTTTCTCACCCCGCTGTCCCGAATTGCCGAGACATCGCTCGCCCGGCTGTCCTCCGACCCGAGCCGCTACCGAAAGGCGCATCTTCAGTTCTCGGAGGCGCTCATTCTCTTCCTCACGCCGGGCCTGATCTGCCTTGCCTTCATGTCCGATGATGCCGTCCAGGTCCTCTATGGCAAGCAGTGGGTCGCCGCCTCGGCGATCGTAAGCTGGTTTGCGGTGGCGAGCCTGCTCGCGCCTGCCGGAGCCGCGGCGTCATGGTTGTTCGTCAGCCAGGGCCGCACGCGCGAAATGCTCCGATGCGGCCTGATCGGGCAGCTCCTGTCGGTGGTGTCGCTGGCGTTCGGCCTGCCGTGGGGCCCGACCGGGGTCGCGATCTCGGCCGCGATCTTTTCGGTGCCGATCCAGGCCGTGATGATGTGGGGGGCAACGCGCGAGGGACCGGTTTCAATGGCCCATTTTGCGGGGATGCTGCTTCCGATCGCCCTGTCCACCATCGTGTCGGCGGCGCTCGTCTACGGTCTCTCGCTTCAGCTTCGCCCATTGTCGCTCCACCCGCTGCTCGTCCTGGGCTTCGGATTGCTGGCGGCCTACGCGGGTGCAGCTCTGGCCTTATGTGCGACCCGGCCGGGCCGCAGGATCATCCATGATGCCAGACGAGCAGCGCAGATGCTCACGCAGAACAGAGTTGCGGCCTAGCTGTTGACGCTCTGCCTCTCAGCCTTGCCTCACGCGCAGCAGGATGCGCTCGCGGCCGGCTTCACGGCGCGGATGAAGGCGCCCATGAACTTGCCGTCGACCTCCCTCGCCATCGCGTCCACGTCGATGCCCTTGCCGGTCAGAAATTCGCGCGCGTCCTCGACCCGGTAGATGCGCGTCGGCTCGATGCTGGCCTGCACGAATCCCGCAGCGCCGAGCTTGGACTTGTACTCGACCTCTTCCAGTGCGCCGGCGATGCAGCCGACCCATAGCAACATGTCGCGGCGCAACTGTTCGGGCACCTCGCCGCGGGTCACCACATCGGATACCGCAAATCGGCCGCCGGGCTTTAGGACTCGAAACGCCTCACGGATGACCTGATCCTTGTCGGCCGACAGGTTGATCACACAGTTCGAGATGATCACGTCCACCGAGTTGTCCGGCAAGGGGATGTGCTCGATTTCACCCTTGAGGAATTCGACGTTTTGCGCGCCGACCTTTGTCTGGTTCGCGCGGGCAAGCGCCAGCATCTCATCGGTCATGTCGAGCCCATAGGCTTTGCCGGTTGGGCCGACCCGGCGCGCCGACAACAGCACGTCAATGCCGCCGCCCGATCCGAGATCGAGCACCGTTTCGCCCGGCTTCAATTCGGCCAGCGCGGTCGGATTGCCGCAGCCGAGCGAGGCGAGAACAGCGGCTTCGGGCAACTCGCCGGTCTCCTGGTCGGAATAGAGATTGGAGCTGATCGGGCCGGACGACGCCGGCCCGCAGCAGGAGCCCGCGCGAACCGCGGCCCGGCTGTACTTCTCTCGAACGGCTTCCTTGATGTCTGTCATCTGCGACCTCCTCCTCAACCGATGCACGCTTGTTCTAGAAGCATCGAAATAAAACACAAATCTCAAGCGAACTGCGCGGGCTTGCCGATCCCCCCGCAGGCCGCGTCAGCGCAGCATTCGGCCACCAGGAAATCCACGATACCCCGCATCATGTCGTAGTTGGCGCGGCAGATCAGCGTCGTCGCCTGCCGCTCCTGGCTGATCAGCCCAACCATCAAGAGCGCCTTGAGATGATGGGAGAGCGTCGACCCGGCCAAGTCCAGTTTCGTCTGCAGCTTGCCGACGCTCATCCCGCCATCTCCTGCGCGCACCAGCGCGCGGTAGATTCGCAGGCGTGTCGGATTGCCGAGCGCTTCCAGGCGGGCGGCTGCGTCGTCGATCTTCATGATGCTGGAGATAGCGGCGATCGCCGTGCACGTCAACCGTATTTCTGGAATATTGGAAATATAGCTGCGATCGATAGGTCAGCCGACTCCGGCCTGGAAAAAAGATTGACGGCACGCCGACAATTCCATAACTCTGGAAATATGGAATCAGAAGAAGCCGTCCTGGCGCTTGCCGCGCTTTCGCAATCGACCCGTCTGGAGGCCTTCCGGACGTTGGTCAGGCATGAACCTGGCGGCCTTGCCGCCGGCGAACTCGCGCGGCTCCTCGAGGTCCCGCCCAACACGCTTTCGGCGCATCTGTCCATCCTGACCCGTGCGCGGCTGGTGACGTCGGAGCGGCACAGCCGTTCGATCGTCTACCGCGCCAATCTAGGTGAGTTTCGTGACGTCGCAGTCTTCCTGTTGCGGGACTGCTGCGGAGGACGACCGGAGGTCTGCGCGCCGATCCTCGAAAGCCTGCAGCCCTGCTGTCCTCCGAAACGAAAGGAGCGGAGCCGTGTCTGATCATGTCTTCAACGTGCTGTTTCTCTGCACCGGCAATTCCGCGCGTTCCGTTCTCGCGGAGTCGATTCTGCGCAAGGACGGCGCCGGCCGCTTCCGCGCCTTCTCGGCAGGCAGCGCGCCGAAAGGCGCGGTCCACCCGCTGGCACTGCGCGTGCTGGAGCGAATGGACTACCCCACCGACGGGATGCGTTCGAAGAGCTGGATGGAGTTCGCCGCGCCCGATGCCCCGGTGATGGATTTCGTCTTCACCGTCTGCGACAACGCAGCCGGCGAGGCCTGCCCTGTCTGGCCGGGCCAGCCAATGACCGCGCATTGGGGTATTGAGGACCCGGCCGCCGCCGAGGGTACCGAGCTGGAGAAAGAGGCGGCCTTCACGACCGCCTTCCGCTTTCTGAAGAACCGCATCGACGCCTTCATCAGCCTGCCAATCAACAGGATCGACGAGCTCTCGCTGGGCACCAGGCTGCGCGCGATCGGTCGCCTTGACGGCGCGACCCACCCGACCCCAAAGGCGAGCTGATGGACAGCTTCGATCTGCCGCGCCGCTTTGCAGCGGAAGCGCTGGGCACAGGAATCCTGGTCGCAACGGTGGTCGGCTCCGGCATCATGGCGGAGACGTTGACCAAGGATGTCGCGCTCGCGCTCCTGTGCAACACATTGCCCACAGGCGCGATCCTGGTCGTGCTCATCACGGTGCTCGGCCCGATCTCCGGCGCGCACTTCAATCCGGCGGTCACGCTCGTCTTCACCGCAAAGCGGCAGCTCCCGGTGAACGAAGCCGTGCTTTACATCATCGCCCAGATCGCCGGTGGCGTCATCGGGACAATGGCCGCGCATGTGATGTTCGCGCATCCCCTGATCGAGTTTTCGCTGAAGGTCCGCACCGGCGGCGCGCAATGGTTCGCCGAAGCAGTCGCTGCGTTCGGCCTGGTCGCCACGATTCTCGCCGGCCTTCGCTTCCAGCGCGCGGCCGTGCCGTGGCTGGTCGGCCTCTATATCACGGCGGCCTATTGGTTCACGGCATCGACATCGTTCGCCAATCCGGCGGTCGCCATCGCGCGCTCGCTGACCAATACTTTCTCCGGCATTCGCCCGGTCGACCTTCCTGGCTTCATTGTCGCCGAGCTCTGCGGGGCGATCGCCGGCATGTTGCTGATGAACTGGCTGCTCGGGCGCGCCGACGTGCGCGGCCCCGTTGCCATCGCGGAGACACGACCATGAGCGTCACGATCTATCACAATCCGGATTGCGGCACCTCGCGCAATACGCTTGCCATGATCCGGCAGAGCGGCGTCGAGCCCCTCGTCATCGAATACCTCAAGACGCCGCCGTCGCGCGAGACGCTCAAGGATCTGGTAGCAGCCATGGGCCTCTCCGTCCGCGCTTTGCTGCGCGAGAAGGGCACACCCTACAAGCAGCTCAACCTGGACGACCCCAAATGGACGGACGATGAACTGCTGGATGTCATGATGGCCCATCCGATCCTGATCAACCGTCCGATCGTGGTGACACCGAAGGGCGTACGACTGTGCCGGCCATCGGAGGCGGTGATCGATCTTCTGGAGAATCCAGTCGGGCGGTTCGTGAAGGAGGATGGCGAGGTGGTCGAAGGCTAGTAGCTCTGCACAGAGGTTTTGACGGGTTGGCGGGGCAGCATTGCCGGGTCGCCCCTTAACGTCTTGAATGAGTGAGAGCCAGTTCTGGGGACCGCATGGGCCACGTGTTGCCGTGACACTAGAATAGTTTGATTTGATCGCCGGTGTACCCCAGGTAGCCGCCGAGTTGATGCAGCGCCGCAAGTCGGCAGCTATGGGCCCAGGCCGTGTGAAAACGCAGAAGCTGAAGCATTGACCGAGCATCATTAAATACTCATTTACCTCACCTGCCCATCATTTGCGCAGCGAGGATGTGGAACCAAATGCTCAGTGCGGTGCTGTTGGACTGGATGCCCAGCCCTATGACGGTCTGATCGTCTATTCGTTCCTCGCCTTTGTGATGGTCCCTGGCTTAATCCTGAACGGCCTCCTCATCACTGCGCTTCCAGGCATTCTGATTGGGGCATTTACTGCACGCAAGATTTCTGGATCTTCGCTGGGTCCCAACATCTTTATCGGCGCCTTGCTGGCATTGTCATCGAGGTCATCATTTGCGAGATGAATTGGTGGCCATACTCGGTCAGCAAAGGTGCCGAAAATGGAGCTTTCTGGATCGCGTTGATTTTTCGATCACTACTGCCGATTTGGCTGTTCGCAATTTTGACTTCGAAAACACTCATCCTGAAAACAGAACAGAAAAATAGCCAGCCTCGGTAGTCCGCCCTGGGCCACAAACGGACGTGGGCCCGCCTGCTCGGTCACATTGCGCAGCAGTTAGCCACGGCCTCTCCTCATGAAGCTGTCCGACCGGTTCTGAGCGCTCGCTCGACTTCATCAGCAAGACGATTGAGGTGCTCGTGCAGACGATTGAATACTTCGCGTTTTGCTTCATCCATGGCCAAGTCACGGATCAGCGCCGCCTCGGCGGCGTCCTTGCGAAGCTTTTCAATGGACGCCAGATAATCCTTCATGGACGCTGTTTCGGCGGCTGAATGCCGGGCGAGCTGACCCATCCGCTGAGATGCGCTGCAGTATTGGCTTGGCGTGCCTTGCGAAGGAGCTCTTCTTTCTCTGCTCCGGGTCGAAGGGGCGAAGCCTTTTGTCGCGCGGCCTCGGCGTAGAGCGCCAGCCGCTCTTGAAGTGATAAGTTTTGTTTGAAACGACGCCGTTGCTGCTCCATGGCGCGCTCCTTACCGTTAGAGGAAGGCGGGAGCGCAACCGGCGTTCTCATCACAGATACAAGCCACGTACCGGGCTGTGATAGGAAACAATAGCCCAATGTCGAAATCGTTCCCCTTCACCCGATATGATGCAGGGCGGAATTATGGGCTTCGGCCCACATCTTCAACGGACTGATGCTACGAATGGACGTGGCAGGTCGTTGGTCAGTCCGTTAACGGAATGGCATTGCCTCAATCAATGAAAGAGGCCGCAAACCGATCACCGGCTTCTATTGCAGCGAAATCGACCACGCGGCATCGTTGAGGCGGCCTTACTTAGGAGAGAACTTGGCCACCAAACGGTCCCTCTCCCAAACTTGAATGTCTTTTCCGTCAACGTACTGACGTGCTTTTTCGATGGCCTCTTGATCGTCCGCGCACTTTAATATTTGCGGCGCTTGATAGATGCGGCCGTCAGCATCAATAAAATAGACGCGGTAAGCTGGCATAGCCAAACTCCCGAGCAAGGCGGGAGCGCTATACTCTCAGTCACCGATAGCTGCCTAGGATGGGGCGGTGATGTGAAAATTCTAACACAAGTAGCCAAGTTCGGGCGAAGTTTTGCACTCGACTGCAAGTTAACCGGCCAAGGTTGGCTTTAAACATGGCCCTGCGCTGCGCAAACTGACGCCTTGAGCCAACAAGAGGACGTGAGGGAATCGTTCTACGATAGCCAAGCGATCCTGCTCTGGCTCGCCGATCGGCGCTTCACCGCTCCACTCCCGCCAATGCGTTGGGAACACATCTACGGGCGCGCCGGTCCGCGAGTTTAGCCAACCGCGCAGCACGCGGCGGCAGGGGAAGACGAGCGCGTGTACCTCACCGGCGGTATCGATCACCGCCAGTTGTAGATGACGATCAAATGGTGCTGCCGTGGATTGCCACATGGCGTGCTCCCCATTCGCAGGCGGGAGCGCAATCGGTCTCTCAGCCACCGATGCCTACGGGCAAAGCCTCGGTCGGTGATAACGTCAGTATATGAGGTTTCGTCGGGGGCCGCTATAAATTGTTCCGCCCAGCGAGTTGACCTTCTCGCGCAGTCGATGACAGAAATCTTCAAGCACCGTCTGCAAGTTTTCGCAGCTAACGAGCAGTCGCTCGGCTTGTTCGCGCTCTGATGTGCCGAAGGGATGACCATTGCAGCTATCCCTGACGCGGATCACCCTGTCACGACCCTCTGCTGCTCTTTTCTCGGCGAATTCGAGATGGTCCAGATCATGCGCAAGCTTATCCAGCTCGGCGATCAACAACTTGGTGATAGCCGTTCGTCTGTCAGGCGTTAGATCATTGCCGTTCAGAAGGCCCATGAAGTGATCTACGTTGGCTTTGGCGATAAATCGGTGCATCGGACCCCCGGTCCAAAGGTTCACCATGTTCCACTATGCGCCCTGACGGGGCAGTTGGAAATATATTTCCGTGAAAGAGCGCGCAAAAAAGCCGCCGGGGGCCGCGCCCGCTGTCGCAACGGAGCGGCGCCGACTACCGCAGTCGGTTGTTTTGAGCAGGACTAGGGTCGAACAGTCTGCTCAGGGTCAAAATGCGAAGAACTCAACCTGAGCAAATCTGGGCCGGTATGCCTCACTAAGCGGAACTCGATAAGGACCGCCGCGTTGGCGCGTCACCGTCTTCACGGACGAAGAAAGCGATCAAAAAAGACCTGCGCTGCGCCGATTGCGTAGTCATGCGCTTTGGCCTGCGCGTGAGCGCTTTGACAGGGCGGAAGGTTTGCGCGTCCGAGTTCGGTGCAGGTTGCTAGAAAATCATAATGACCGACGCCCGGAAGCAGATCGACTGCGGCATTCGGGATCAGGGCTCCCGCCGCTAGTCCGCTGGTCGCCGGCGTCTCGACGTTATCGGCATCGCCGAGTACTATATGCACCGGCACACGCAGACCAGAAAGGCTGGCGGGACAAAGCGCTTGCACCCACGCGGGTGCAATTGCGAAGACGGCGCGTAACCGAGGCAGCGCGTGATCTTGACTGGCCTGTGCCACGTCGACCGCCAGCTCGGCCGAGTTCAACGCTTTCGCTTGATCGTCAAAGGTCGCAGCGAACTCCTCGTTAGGCTGACAGTCCCCGTCGTCCGGGTTTTCTCGGCAGAACCGAATCCAGCGAGTTGGATCGACTTTTGCTCCGGCCGCTACGAGTGCCGCAAATCCGCCTGCCGAAAAGCCAGCAGCGCCTACGCGATCGCTGTCGAGATGGGGACCGATGACGGGATCTCGGCCCACCTCATCCAACGCGGTCCGCAAATCGTCGGCGCGATCCCACCAAAGAACCGCACCCGTCATCGTCATCCTATCGGCACCATTGTTGCCTGGATGGTCGACAGCGATCACGATATAGCCGTCGCGCGCCATGGCAATGCCGAACCAGCCCATCATTCTGGCCGTACCACCGAACCCGTGGGACCACATAATCACCGGGTAGGACTTATTGCGTTCAAAGACGGCGTCGGGAGCTACAGTTCCTACATCGAATAGAGGCTTATCGGGACGGCCGATCACCAATGGATGCTCAGGAGCATCTGAAGCGGCTGGGTACCATACGGTGATCCGAAGAGTATTGCGATGCTGCGCGTCGCGCACGCTCGCAGTTCGTTCCGTTGTCACGAGTTGTCTTTGACCAACGGCGGCCCATGCCGGTGACGAGCAAGCGATCCCCATCAGAGAGGCCATGAGCAGAGACAGCCTAAGCAGCATAGGGCGAGCCCTAACAACCTTGAGACGAATACTAAGAAATATCAGTCCCGTGATTTTCAGTAAATGGCCGCTTCGGGTCACGCGCGGCCTTCCCCAATGAATTGGCGCCACAGCCGCTGTACCCCAGATACCCGCCGACTTGCTGCACACCACGCAAGTCGGCGGGCTCTGGGTCGCCGGCTTTTGGCTCTGGGAGGTCAACGAGATCGACGAGGCTGTCTCCTGGGCGAAGAGCTGCCCCAATCCCATGCCGGGACCGAGCGAAATCGAAATCCGGCCGCTGTACGAGATGGCGGATTTGCGAGCAAACTCCAGCGCCGAGAGATAACGAAAAATCCAGCCCGGATCACTTCGACCAGAGCCAAGCCCGGAAGTCGCCAGGAAGTCGCCGAGACGCCACCTCCCGTTTCAAATTGGCCGTGCGCTCGACCGCAACTGTGTCATGGCGACGCCGGAGATCGCGAGCAGCCCGCCGACAATCAGTTTTGGGGTCATGCGGTCGCCAAGGAACAACACGCTCGATATCAGGGCGAACACCGGAAGCAGCAGACCGAACGGCGCGACGCGGCCCATCGAGCAACGGGTGATCAGCCAGAACCAGAGGCCGAACCCGACAATTCCTCCGATGAAAATCGTGTAGGCCAGCGCCAGCCAACCGCGTTCATCCGCTGCGACAAGACTCGCCAGCTGCCCATGTTCAAGCAGCAATGACATCAACAGGACCTGTGGCACCGTGAGCAGCGACGACCACCCCATCAACATCAGGGGATCAAAAGGGCCATAGCGCTTGGTCAAGACGTTCGATACCGCGAACGCGAAGGCTGCTCCGACCACGAGCAACAGCGGAAGCGCGTTTGCCGACAGGCCGGGGCCCGCGGCCAGCACGATCACACCGGCGAATGCGATCACGACGCCGGCGGACGTGGTGAGCGACGGCTTCTCCGCCAACAGCGGCCAGGCCAACAAGACGGTGAAAGGCGGCGAGAGTTGATATGCGATCGCCGACATGCTCCCCGAGCCGAGCCCAAGGCCAACGTAGAAGAGGCCGAAGTTCAGTCCACCCAGGAAAAAAGAAATAGTTGCGATAGGGCCGAGCTGTTGACGCGTGGGCCGCCTGACGAAAGGAACAAGCAACAGCGCGATGGCCAGGAAGCGCAGCGCGAGGAAGAAGAGCGGCGGAAACTCCGTCACGCCGACCTTGATGACCACGAACTGATAACCCCAGAGCAAGGGAACGGCCACGGCGCAAACGATCTGGACGGCAGACATGGCGCCGTTCTTTTCAAGACCATTCGGTCTAGATATAGGCGTGCGAGCAGCGGAAACGTCCATGGTTTTTTCACCTGATAAAGCGGTCGAGCAAAGCGTCAACGGTGGCTTGCGAAATGACCCGTGTCGGTGCCGTCTTGCCGACCACCCGCATGCCCTCGACGAAACAAACGATAATCCGGGCGGCACTCGAAGGCTCGACACCATCGGCCAACTTGCCCGCTGCCTTCGCACGGGACAGCGCCTCAGCCAGCCTCGCCTCCATGGCTTTGAAAAAGCCGGCGACGCGACGATCAACGTCGGCATCACGGCCAGCCAGTTCCATGACTGTGGCGACCAGCAGGCATCCGCGCCGACCATTGGCGCCGCTGTTGCGGTCAACGTAGCCGGCCAGGTAGGCCCGCAAGCCGTCGACCGGATCTCTATGGGGAGCAAACTCGACGTCCATGCGGGCAAGTGCATCGGCAATGTAGCGATCAAGCGCACGCAGGAAGAGCGAGTGCTTATCGCCGAAAGCCGCATAAAGGCTGCCACGCGAGAGCTTCGTCGCCCGAAGAAGGTCCGGTAGCGCCGTGGCGTGATAACCGCGCGACCAGAACACGCCCATCGCGCGTTCGACAGCGGCCTCCGTGTCGAAACTTCGGGGGCGGCCACGGGGCGAACGCACGGAAGCTTGGCGGTTCATTGCCAATATATAGACCAATCGGTCGTTAAATAGCAAGTGACCTGCTGGAGCGGGCTACATCCTCAACGTCGTCCCGGCGAAGGCCGGGACCTATAACCCCAGGACGCAATTGTTGCGAAGATCGCTGGATACCGAATCCCGTAGAAAGATTCCGCGGTATGGGTCCCGGCCTTCGCCGGGACGACCGCGGTGCAAGTGGTGTCGTCCTGCGACTGATTTGCCCGCCAGGCACGCTGGCATGATCGAGGCCCCCGCCGGCCACGGCCACGTTGCTTCACTCGCCTGCGCCCTAACCGGGATTTTTCCAAAGCAATCAGCCAGGTAAGCCCGTCAAGTTCTGCGCGCAAAAATATTGCGCTTGATATTTTCCGAAAATCAGCAATCATCGTGACATCCCGCTTCGACACGAGGGGCGTATCGCGGACGTCACATACGCGAAGCGGGGATGCGGTGGACGCGGACGTGCCGAGGACGAACGGTGCGGTGCGCGGACGGCGAAATCGTGTGGTCCTGACGCCCCAAAGGCTGGCGCTCAAGTCCAAAGCGAAGCTGACAGGCTTCGTGAAGGACGACGGTGGCAATCGGCAAGGTTCACCGAGGAGCAACTGTGTTGAAGTAGACCGCCGAGCGGCCGGCCTCAAGGCTGGCGCTGGACGCGCCACCGCCTTCGGCGGCTGACGGCCTTGACCCC
>Ga0070741_10005868_pt1 | contig 26832 bp, 26 predicted proteins | sample Coa_R1_4_FD_66440 | JGI IMG/M metagenome (GOLD analysis project Ga0070741, IMG submission 66440) | Surface soil microbial communities from Centralia Pennsylvania, which are recovering from an underground coalmine fire - Coalmine... | ecosystem: Environmental > Terrestrial > Soil > Unclassified ...
GCGCGAAAAAGGATCAGGTTCTCTACATTTCTTTCTGCACACCGCAGGTGTGCATCAAGGATTAAAGAGTGCCAGACGGATGTTTGACGATCATAGCACTCATGACATTGGCCATAAACTTTTGTATCTCTGGTACCGCTTTGGAAGTTGTAGCATCGCCATTGCAGGCACGAGCAAGCGAATGTGACTGTAGGTTGTAGTCCGCTCGGAAGTCATCTAGCGAGTTGCCCCAGTAGATAGAACCGCTGGCGAAGACAAATGCTCCAGAAGGCGCAATGTAGTAGGCAGAGTTGCCCATGTCGGTTCTCGTGGTGCTGGGTGTACCGGCGCTGTTGCTAGGGACAACCGGTGAACTTGCTATGAGCTGTAAGTTTTTGGGAGTAGTTGCGTCGTTAAAGTCTTTGTCCCATTCGTAGCCAACAATCCCGCAGCCGTATGACTGGCCTGCCTGGAGTCCAGTACCTTTCAGGAGAGGAGAATTGCCTGCCTGTGGATCGACGCGCCAGGCGAAGCCCGACTGGTAATGGGTCAAGTCTGAGAACATCACCCCGGTTAGCGCATCCTCGGGACGATTGACCAGAGGATCGCGCCACTGGGTAGTCACGCGCGAGTTATCCTTGCCGTAGAGTGGGTCGCGCTGATAATCCTTGTTATCAGAGAGCACTTTGTAACAGATAACGATGCGATTCTCAGTGCCATTGCTATCAGGTCCAAAGCGCATCTGCCAATAGGCGGTGTTGGCACCCAGGAAGGCCAGGCCCACCCCGTGATCTCGCGCATTCTCGACGCCATCACGCATCTCTTTTGTCCAATACTCGTCATGCCCAAGGGAGATAAACGCCTTGTGGTTCAGCAGTTGGGCCGGGTTTGTTTGCAGATCGACGCTGCTGATGTATGAGATCTCGTACCCCTGGCGCTCCAGCCAGTGAATAGTAGTCAGTTCATAGGAGAGGATGATACCAGAACCGTAGCCATCGCTGTAAGGTCTATTGAATGAGACGGCCGCGACACCCGCCCCTGGACTGACCGGCACGCCTTGCCCTTTTGCCTCATTATCGACCTCATAAAGGCTGGAGCCACCCCAGTTGTTGTAGGCAGCAGCAGTCGTGTCAGGAGTGACAAGCACATAGGGAGCATTAGGATTGCCAAGCACGTCAAAGGGGGCGTAAGTCTGGAAGCCCTGAGAGTCTGTGAACTTGGCGAGATAGATGCCTGTCGTCCAATTGTTGGGGATGGAGAGGGTATAAGAAGCCTTCCAGTGAGTTTCGAGCAAGCCAGTGGCCTTATCTGTCGTACAGGAAGGACAGACCAGAGTGCTTTGAGTGTCGTTGATATTATCGAAATAACCCTGGTCATCGCCGCTCAGAGCAGGAATGCTCTGCATTAAACGAGCCCCAGTGCCGCCGTACCAGCCCAGGCGGTAAATATCGATAGTGTACAACGTGCCTGCTCTTTGCGTGCTAACGTAAAGCTTGATAGAAGAGCCGGGAACCACAGACGTAGCGCCAGCGAAAGCCTGGATCTGGACGGTTGAAGCATGAGCGGCGGTGATTTGCCAGCTTGTAGTACCGGGCTGTGCGTTCTCGCGAGCAATAGAATCGTTCGACGTAGTTCCGTTGGATGTAGCTGTCGCCGAAGTGTGTGTGCCTGTCGAAGTACCAACAGTGCTTACACTGGTACTGGTGAATGTCGAGGGATTGGTCAATGTTATGATCAGCAGAAGAATGCCTATAGCGCTAATAAAAACAAGGCCAACGCCGATAATTCTAAGTTTCATAGAGAGTAACCTCCACACTGTTATCGCCTGATTTGTGGGTAAATAGAGCACAAATGTTACAAATGCAACACCTCTACAATACTATATTATTTTTCTGACTGACAAGTAATCACTAACTTGTCCTCATACTACCTGACTGGTCGTGGCAACAGACAAGCGAACTATATCATAAAATTTGCTAACTCCTGAGATCTGATTTGAAGTTCTCCCCAGTTCTTCAGATCGGACCTCAGGAGTTACGAATTTCAAGGCAGGAATGCCTCTAATATATATAATACATGACAGTCAGACATTTTGGGGGATATGCATACCCCTACTTTATATTACGTATAGAGGATACCTACCGTTGAGTTATATTGGAGACCGAGGACTAATTGGCAATGGCATCCTGGTACTGTCGGGTAAGTCCTGGAGCCGTTCGAGGAAAACGTTGACAAAAAGCTCCTGGTGATAGTAACATTTTTTTATGCACATAACGATCAGTAACGAGGCATTAAGAACAGCACTGGCGAACTGGCAATTGCCTGGTTTCATCAAGATCAAAAGGAGCCTCGTGTGAGTGTCTGTCCTCTCTATGTTAAACCTGGCAGAGATGAGAGTATTGGGCAATTACATGAAACTGGACGAAGGATGATGGTAATATGTTGCTCGATTATATCAGAACGCTGTACGGCTACAATGACTGGGCAAACCAACAAATTTTACGTACGGCGGAACAACTCGGTGAGGATCAACTGAATGCTGGGATGCACAAAGGGCATCCCAGCATACGCGTAACGCTGGTCCATATGCTCAGCGCTGAATGGATATGGCGTATGCGCTGGCAAGGCGTCTCACCAGAGGCAATGCTTTCTCCACAAGATTTTCTCACATTGCAGCAGATTCGTAGGCGTTGGCAGCAGGAGGAGCAGCAGATGCATGCCTTTCTCGCCACGCTGCACGAAGATGATCTGACACGCGTCGTCCACTATACCAGTACCCGTGCTGGCAGACATGGCGAGTCCTATGAACGGCCACTCTGGAAACTCATGGGGCATCTGGTTACCCATAGCACCCAGCATCGCAGCGAGATTGCCCTCATGCTGACAGAACTGGGATATTCTCCAGGCGATGTGGATATGATAGAGTTCTACATAAGAAATGACGAATAAGTATAAACAAAAAGTTTCCTTTTCTCTGCCTGCTCTTTGAGCAGGCAGAGAAAAGGAAACTTTTTGTTTATACTTTCTGTTTCCATTCTTTCTGAACTCGTGCGTAATCGAACACACGCAATGCATTCTCGCGTAGCATCTGACGTGCAACAACCAGGGCACTCTCCTCGCTGAGCCAATCTTCTAGTATTAGTTCAGAGAGCGCCTGAGAGATGCCCTGGCGGGCAATGTAGGCGTGTCCGACGATGGGCTCGACTGGATAGTAGTCTCCGCCGAAACCAAGCAGTTTGGCAGAGGGTACGGCCATCAGGGCTTCTTTGAGGAAGCGGATGGAGGCTTGCGGGTTGACGAGCCAGGCCCAGCACATATCCAGGTAGACATTGCTGTAATGCTTGGCGAGGGCGATAAATTCGTCCTGGTAGGGATAGCCGATGTGCATTAGAATAAATCTGGCCTGTGGATAGTCTTGCAAGAGTGGGCAGAGATCGGAGGCAATGCGCTTGAGTCTTCCCAGCGGCATTATGTTGTTATCGGCCAGGTAGCCGCAATGCAACTTGATTGGAAGGTTGTAGTTGATCGCTTTCTGAACGCAGTAGTGGAATAAGTGGTCCTGCAAAGCCTTTTGTTCGGCGTCGGTCAGAGAATTTTGATCCTGGGCGAAGCGCGCGAAGAGGGGCTCGACCTCTGAGGTTGCGACACGGGCAAAAGAAAGATCGCGCCAGTAGGCTGCCTGAGTTTTCACTGCGATGGCACGTGGGCCGTAGTGCTCAAAATTCCAATCGATAAGGCGGTACCAGTCCTTGAGCGTGCTGGTTCTGGCCTTGATAATACTCTGCCGAGCAAGACCCGTCGATAGCCAGTTGATCGACATGTCCTGCAAGAGCAAGTCAGGATATTCGGTCTCGCACAAATTATATTCCAGCGAATTGACCTGGCACGACTCGATGTTAGCAACATCGCGCAAGATCGTGGCATAGAAGCCTTTACGAGTCTGGGTGCGCATTTTCTCGCTGATGCGCTCCACATTGTCTTCGTGAATGCCCTCCTCCTGAAAGAGCAGGCGGAGGGTATGTTCGACTGCCTGGAAATAGGCGGTATTACGTGTGCGCTGGTAATAGGGCTCGAAGATGCGCCACTTATCTTTCGGGTCAATCTGCGGATCAAAGAACTGTCTGGCTTGGTCTTGGGTGAAACCGACGCTGCACAAATCCTGGCTGCTATAGTGATGATAGAGATAGGACCAATCGTTGCAAGGATAAAACACATCATCTATGTGAGGCTCTGCCAGACGCCGCGACTCTTCAATCAGATGCTCATGCGTATCCAGAATCGGTATCTGCTGAACAAAATCCTCTAAGGACGATATAATCCTCTGATTGCGCCTCATGCCGTAGTCCTTTCGTGATGGTAGCTGCTTTTTCATAGTGGGAGTAATGTATGTGTGTGAATGATCATAATAATGCAGGCAGGCAGATTTGGTTTTTCCCTTCTGATAATTGTACCATAAGGGAGAAATTGTTCTTGTGTTGGCTGAGCTTTGATATGCTCAATGAGCGGTGGTAGGTTGTGCAGGTGGTTGTTCAGCGGTAAGGGGATGGCTCCTGGTTTTACCTCGCAATTCTATTTCTGGCAGGAAGAAGAGAGCGATCAGGCCGATTGCCAGGATCACTACGCTCAGGACGAAGACGTAATGAAGACCTTGCACCAGGCCCACCTTGACTGCTTCGAGGATCTGGTTGAAGAGTGTCAATCCCTGTGGCCCTGTGCTGGTAAATGCCGTGCGTGCCTTTGCCAGTATGTCAGGCGAGAGCAGGATTTGTGGGTTATCGAAGTATGATAGAGCTTGTGGCGGAATGGATTGTTTTACCTGCGAAGGCAGAGCGTTCTGAAAAGCTGGCAGGTAGAGCGTATTCATAATGGACCCCATTGCGGCAAGGGCGATGGTACCGCCAATCGAGCGGAAGAAGGTGAGCGCAGAGGTCGCCTGACCGATCTTTGTAGGCAGCGCGTTTTGTACGATCAACGAATATAGCGACATGCCCGTACCCATGCCAAAGCCCATGACGAGCATAGCGATCACGACATCGTTATTCGTAGATTGAATGTTAAGGCGCAGCAATAGCAATCCGCCAATGATGGTTACCACCAGACCAAAGATCGCGATGCCTTTGTATTTGCCCAGGCGCGAGACTAATTGACCAGAAATAACGCTTCCGACAACCGATGTCAACATGAGCGGTGTCAGAATAAGGCCGCTGTTGGTGACCGAAGTGCCGATGACGCCCTGGACGAAGAGCGGGATAAAGAAGATGCTGCCAAACAGGCCCATGCCGAAAACGACCGTGACGATGACCGAGACCGTGAAAATGCGGTTTTTAAACAGGCCCGGTTCGATAATTGGTTGCCCTCCACGACGTTCCAGGCGTGTTTCATAGAAGATAAAGGCTGTGAGCGCAATGACTGCGAACACAAAGAGGCCGATAATTTGCGGCGAAAGCCACGCATAGAACGTGCCAGCCCAGGTAAAACCGAGTAGCAAAGGTATCGTGCCAAGGACGAGCAGAGTCGCCCCTGGATAGTCAATCGAGACCTGTTTTGCCGCACCCTGGAGCGTTGGCATAAGGAAAATCAATACGAGCAGCGCGATAATGCCTATGGGCAAGTTAACATAAAAAATCAAGCGCCAGGAAGCATATTCGGTGAGCCAACCGCCTATCAGTGGTCCGACAATCGAAGAGAGGCCGAAGACTGCTCCAGTGACGCCCTGCCACTTGCCCCGCTCGCGTGGCGTAAACAGATCGCCAACAATCGCAATGGCAATAGGCATCAGTGCGCCTGCTCCCAGGCCCTGGAAAGCGCGAAAGCCGATGAGCATATTCATTGTCTGCGAGGCACCCGACAGCCCAGAACCGAGAAGGAAGAGTACCAGACCAACAATGAAGATCCGTTTGCGCCCAAACAAGTCTGAGAGTTTGCCGTAGATGGGCACTGAAACCGTCGAGGTAAGCAGATAGGCTGTAGAGACCCAGGTATAGCGATCAAAGCCTTGCAGGTCGGCTATGACGCGTGGCATTGCAGGAGCCACCACGGTCTGGTCTAGAGAACTCAGTAGCATAACCATGAGAACACCGCTCATGGTCAGGAGCGTGTCACGCCGTGAATAGCGTGGTAACTCCATATTTTCCGCGTGAAGAACGCCAGACTGAGGAGAGGTAGTTTTCATACGTGCATCTCCTTGAACAACAAAGCTTCCTGACAAAAATGTCCGCTGTGTAGATTCCCGTCACCGGGTTTGGGTAGCCCTACACTTGTCTCATGATCGCAGTTGTTCGCCCATGTTTGTAGCCGAATGGAAGTCTTCGGGTTGCTCGGGATAGCGTGGCATACCGGCAGCTGGTCCGAGTTCTTCTGGCGGTGTTGTAAGTCGTCTGGCTTTACGCTCCAGAGCCAGAGCAAGTAGATCAACGGTACTATCCAGGTCGAGTACGGAGGTATTGAGCACAATATCGTATAGACAAGGATCAGCTGGATGGCGATGGTAGCGTGCCTGCAAGTAACGAATGCGATCCTGATCTTTGAGTTGTATGCGACTCTGGGCATCTTCGCGGTTCAGTCCTTCGCGGCGCATAACGTATGTTATGCGCTGTTCGAGAGGAGCAACGATGCGCACGTGCAGTACGTCGCGATGCTCTGCCAGCACAACCTGACTACCGCGCCCGACAATTACCGTATGACCTGTAGCAAAAGCACCCTCGATAACTCGACGGCATGCTTCATGATAGGGGGGAGCATCGATTGTCGGTGGCGGTATAACCGGCTGAGTTGCCGCTATTGGCGGGATCATTTGTAGGCTTTGCAAAATGCGTGTTACCAGGCTCTCAACATACTCATCATACTCTTCGGCTTCGGCTACACTGATCCCCAATTCCTGAGCTACACGTACAACAACCTCGTGGTCGATCAACTGCCAATTCAGGCGTTGAGCCAGGCGTCGGGCAATTTCACCGCCGCCGCTGCCATACTCCCGTGAGATCGTGATAGCTCGCATGCGGGAGATCGTGTTGTGATCCTGAGTCATAGAACGGCCCTCCTGTAGCTTTCCACAGCTCATATGATGCCTCTACAGCTTACACGTTATTTACTGCATCTTTGTTTCGCGGCAATTGCAATTGGTGCTAATTCCTGCTCTCCACCAAATGCACTTCACCGCATAATCTGAGCTTTGCACGAAATGCGTGGTGAAGGGAAATTTTGAAAGCTACTATCGACCAGGAGGGTAAGACGGCAGAGTAGATACAAGCGAGGTAATTGCCTGTGTTACCTGTTGCTCTGAGATACAGCGCACGCAGGGATGGTCTGGCAACTCCTCTGGGCGGAAATCCAGGCGTCCGCATGGAATGGTGGGGCAGGTAGCACAGCGCTGTGTTGATGCAATGACGATATGTTTTTCGAGCGTTCCCCAGGGACCGAAGATACGTGCATCGGTTGGGCCGAAGATCTGAAGCGTAAGAGTGTCCTGTGATACTGCCAGATGCAAGGGGCCGCTATCGACGCCCAACACAAGTTGTGCTCGCCCCAGCAGGGCTGTCAGTTGACCAACGCTGGCGTCGGTAACCAGCAATGGTGCCGATGACGTGCCTTGTGCAATCTCTTCAAGCATCGAGCGTTCCTGTGGGCTACCAGTCAGTACAATATGTGCAGGCGTAGGCGATGAGGTTGTGAGCAGATTCGCAATGTGCGTCCAGCCTTCCGATCGCCAGAGCTTGACTGAGCCTCCGGTACCTGGATGAATTACAACAACAGGGGTTTGTGCGTTAATACCTGCACCCTCAAGGCGGCTGCTTACCCAGGCTCGCTCCTCGGATGCTGGTGTGAATTGTAGTGGATAGCGCGCGGGTGTATAGGGCTCATCCAGTGCAGGATAGCCCAGAGCTTGCAGACCGGCGCTGGCGAGACGCAGATTGGAGACGGTGGCGTGCTCGGGCGATGGAAATGGTAAGGCGCGCGTTAGAAAGGGCGTTCCGGGTGCAATGTCGTAGCCGATGCGGTGCGGGATACCAGCAAGATAGAGCAAAGCTGCCCCCCACCAGAAATCGGGACGCAAGTTAATCGCAAGATCATAGCGCTCACGACGTAATTGTCGAGCGGTGCGCAGCAAGAGGGCGTAGGGAGCTAACGGATGTTGCGGGGCACGCTGGAAGCCGGGAAAAGGGCAGGTAATGAGGCGGTCGAGCGAAGGATGACGCTCAACTACCGAACGCGACCATGAACCTACCATCATAGTGAGGTGTGCTTGTGGTGCTTGCGTCTTGAGTGCCTGGAGCACAGGAGTTGTTAGCACGAGATCGCCAAGGTGATCGGGGCGTACAAGCAGAATACGCGGCTCTCTTTGTCGCGGCGTGCCTCGTCGTGCTGCCCAGCGAGTGGCTAGAGAAGCTCTGGGAGCGCCAAAGATACGTACACACTGAAGAATCAGCGAGCGCAGTAGACGTTTCATGGAACAGCCTCGCTGTGGGATGAGGAGCTTTGCATAAGGCGTTGGACCGCCTGCCATACATCGTCAACGGTTACCGATTGCATACAGGTGCAGTGTTCACAGGCTTGCATCTTGCCGAGAAAGAAGCAGGGCTTCCCTGTTGGGTGACGCCAGATAGCGATATGTTTGGGATCATCCGGGGGATAGGGACCGTATTCTTCTGGGCTGGTCGGGCCAAAGATCGCGATGACGGGCGTATTCACAGCCGCTGCCAGATGCATCGGGCTGCTATCGTTGCCAATAAAGAGTGCGCAAACTGCGAGCTGTGCTCCTAGTTGGCCGATGCTCGTCTTCCCTGCCAGGTTGACGACGGAATCGGGCGGAACATCCAGGCCGTCGAGTAGGGACTGGTTAAGAGCGCTATCATCTGACCCACCAATTAGCAATATCTGGACATCCAGTTCGCTAACAAGCCTGCGTACCAATTCACGGTAGCGCTCCAGTGGCCAACGCTTGGCAGTGAGTTCCATACCAGGATTGCTGCCGCCACCGGGAAAGACGGCGATTTGCTTGCGCGAAGAATGCAGTACCGCTTGCTGCTCTTCCGACGTTGGCGCGAAGTGCATGCGGGGATGATCTATAGAGAGATTGAGCGCACGCGCAAGATCGAGATAGATATCGGCCTGGTGCTGGAGATGGGTGGGTGAGGCCGAGACAGGCACTCTATCGGTGAGCGAGAAACCGCGTCCCAGGCTATCAGGGCCGACACGGCGTGGTACCCCAGCAAGCCAGGGTAAGAGGGTCAGCATCGGCGAGCGATCAAGCACAAAGGCCAGATCGAAGTGATAGCGCCGCAAGCTCAACGCAAGCTTGAAGTAATCTATCAGGCGATAGCGACCAGGAATACCAACGTTGCCGCAATCGAGTGCAGTATTCACCGTTGGCTGGTGCTCGACGATGGTTTTGGACCAGGTGCCCGCGACGTATGTAATATGGGCAGCAGGATAGTTATGCTGGATAACCTCCAGCAATGGCGTGGTCATAATCAGATCGCCCAGGCAGCACGGCTTGATGACAACGATTGAGCGCGGACGCTGGAACGCCCGTCGTACAAAGGGTCTGAAAATGCCATCGAGTAGCGCAAAAGGTAGGCGCAGTACAATACACAATGTTGTGATAATATGTTGGCGCAGTGTCAGTCTCCTTCATCTTCCTTGTTTGCTGATGCATTATCAGGTATTGACGAAGAAGGCTCATCGCGAGTAGTCTCTGCGTTGTTGATGGGAGTCTCCGGAGGAGTTGACTCTGTGCCGATCAGTATGGTTTCCTGGTCTGCCGGATCGGCTGTTTCCTTGCCACGTACCGTTGGTAGGTGTGCCACGTCAACGTTGTGGAGAGGCAGGCCACAGTTATGGCAGTAGTCATTGCCGGGAAGCGCCTCTGTCTGGCAATTGGTACAAAATTGTTTGTTGGTGTCTGGTAGAGGCGATAATGCATCTCCCGTGCGTATTGGTCCGGTCTCATGTGGACTCACTGCGAGAGGCTCCATGCCTGGTGGGGGCGGTGGTGTAGGTATCGGCACTGTGCTATCGATATATGGCTGATATTGAGGCAGCGGTGGTGCGTAAACCGTTGGTGCAATATCGCTGGTAGCAGGGTTGGGTCCAGTGGGCGTGCTAGGTGGTGTAGCTGGTTGGGCCAGTCCCTGGTGAAGTTGCTTGAGTTCGTTCTGAGCCTGGGTCAATTGCTGATGAAGGTCGGCCAGTTGCTGACAGATGAGAAGAAGTTCGCTTTGCGTAAGTTGTTGAGAAGCGAACAGTGCCATTGCCTGGGTGATGAGTGTGCCCTGTTGTATATCAATATCACGAGTCAGCTTATCGATGGTAGAACGGAGGCGTTGTGTTCTGGCGATGCGTGCTGCTTCCTGCGATGCCTTTTCCAGGCCACGGTGAACTGAGTCCCACAGGTTCATATGCTGCTCCTCCCTTTTCCCGTACAGGCTTCTGTAGATGGGCGATATACCCTGTACCATTATAGCAAAGCATAGCAGGGAAGTCGAGATTTTACTCAGCAAAAATGGTGCATACTATTCCTCATCAGTTACACCATCGTATTGTAGAGTTTTTTATTTAACGTCGAAACATAGTTTAGCCCGAGAGGATAAGAAGCAGAACCTGCCAGGTAAGCGCCGCTTACCTGGCAGGTTCTGCTTCTTATCCTCTCGGGCTGTTGACCTACTCGGCTTTCTTCTCAGCGCCGAGAATGGCATTGACGGTTGTGCCACAGACAGCGCAATGGCCCTTGAGAGCGGGCTTGCCATTCTTCATTGTGATTCTCTGGGCGTCTTTCATCTCCGTCTTCTTCTTGCACTTTACGCAATAGTACAAGTCTGCCATAGTTTCAAACCTCCTTAAACGTCCGTGCTAAAAAAACTGACTAGAAAAAACTTGCAAGAACACCATCGGGAAAAATGGCGCGCGACAGATACACTTCGTATCCCTGCGCGCCTAGTAATTGCTGCGCTTGTGCAGCGCAGACCAGTTCTGAGAAAGGCGCAAAGAGCGTCGGGCCACTTCCTGAAAGTCGTACGTGAGAAGCGCCCGCCTGCAACATAGCTTCTCTCGCCTGGGCAACAACTGGATATTGTTCCAGTACCCCGCGCTCCAGGCTGTTGTGTAAATCTTCCGGTCGTAGTGCGCTCTTTGCTTGTAATGCCATACAGGCCTGACGGCTCCGGGAGCCATCGTTATAATCGCTAGCAGGCAGGTTGCGAAATACTGCTGCCGTTGATATGCCGATAGCGGGTTTGAGTAAGAGTAACCAGCGCATAGACATAGGCCAGTGGGGAGATAGCGGCGTCACACGTTCGCCGCGTCCCTCGCAGAGTGCCAGACCGCCGCTCAGGAAAAAAGGCACGTCTGAGCCTAATGAAGCCGCTATCGTGAGCATATCCGTTGAGGATAATGGCAATTGCCACCATCGTTGTAGTGCAAGCAAAACAGCAGCAGCATTGCTACTTCCACCACCTAGCCCAGCCGCCACAGGAATATGTTTGTGTAATTCGATGTCGATTCCCTGGCGCAACCCGAGTCGTTGACGTACTGCTTGAGCGGCCCGTACAGCCAGATTGTCGTTGGTCATCAGTTCAGGTCGTGTACAGAACAAGCGCACACAATCATCATCTGTTGTAGAGAGGCAGATGGTATCATAGAGATCGATAGTTTGCATCACCGTAGCTAGCTCATGATAGCCATCGGAGCGCCGCCCTAACACATCGAGTGTGAGATTAATTTTTGCATACGACTTGACAAAACACATCTTGTCAGTAGTATACGTGCGTTGTGTGGCATGCTGTAAGTGACTCATGGGTGCATTGTGCATAGAAATGAAAGACTTGTCAAGCGAAGACGCCATTCTATGCCAAAAGTCGTGGAAAAATCGCCCTTTTTGCCTAGTGCATGACCACTTGACCTTTTCGATTTGGGTTGGTAGACTTCTCCCACAAGAGAGAGAAAGCTATCGTGCATCCTTTCCTGTTTGGAAGGTTGAGATATAGCCTGGAAATCCCTATCTTTAGATGAAAACAAAAGTGGTATGCTATACTGAGTGGTATATGTACACCTGTCTCTCTGCAAGAGTCTCTATTTCTGTTTACTGCTGGTTTGGTAGGAAAAAATGGATATAACCGTCGCATATTTTCATTCATTATTTCATACTGATATCGTAAAACGTGATTTTGAACAAATACGCACTCTGGGAGCGAATAGTATAGTCTATGCAGTACATGAACAGGAAGAACAACGCTGGTCTCGTGATCTGGAGCGTGGCTTGCGCCAGGCGCGAGATGTAGGACTGAAAGTCTATTTGAGCCTGGGACGTTTTGGCAATTTATTTGCGGGTCCGTCGCTGATGCCAAGCTGGTACACTTTTCGTCACCCACAATCGCGCGTGAAAGACCGGCATGGGCGTGTCCATGATATGTCCTGTTTCAATCACGAGGGGTTTCGCTCCTGGTTATTTAAAGAGATCGAATATTATCTGTCTACCTATCCAATCAATGGTATCGTGATTGACGAGCCGCGCGGCCCAGATGTGACCTGTTTCTGCTCCGTATGCCGCGCACTGTGCCCCGATATTACCGATCTGCAACATTTTCGTCGCCGCTCGATGATCGAATTTTTAAACGAGTTGTTCGCCTGTGTCAAGCGCGTAGATATCAATGCCAGGACATCGATTGTTCTGCTGCCCCAGGACTTGAATCTGATTGAAGAGCTGGTGATGATTCCCCATCTGGATACGATAGGTTGTCATCTTTTCTGGCAATTGTTGCAGGAGGATGTGGCGATGGTCGAGCAATGGGGGCATACGGTGGTAGAGGCTGCACGTAACTCCGAGAAGCGCAGCCAACTCTGGCTACAAAACTTTAATCTTGATGAGCAAGATGAGCCTATGTTGGAAGCATCCTTCTCCGGTTTGCTCTGTGCTGATCCTGATGAAGTTGCGTGTTATTACTATTGGCGTAATAACGCAAACCCCGAGCGGATCTGGCAGAAGACGCGTGATCTCTTGCGACGTATCCCCCGCCGTCAACTCTACTGGCAGCCCACGCTCTCGCGCATACCGATTCCCCAACTTCCTGATACTGCAGAGAAAAAGGACCTTTAATAGTAAGAAAATTTCAGAAAATCATCCAACAATGCACGCCGGGCGCGCATTGTTGGATGATTTTCTGAAATTTTCTTATCGGCCTTTAGAGGTGTTAGGTACGCTTGGTGTATCCTGGTCTTTCTCGTCCTGATGGATCTTTTCCAGTAGTTCGCGTAGCGCTTTGATGTATCCACGAGTGGTTTCTGAGGCGTTGTTGGCTGTAAGGATGACCCCCTGAACACCCAGGGTGCTGATGGTATAGGCATCAGCCTCGCTCAGACCGCTTTTGACATAGAGGAAGGCGGGGAAGCGCACGGCCTCACGAACGGCGCGATAGACCAGGACATCCTCAATGGTCATGGAAGCTACCTGGCCGATCAGACCAAAATCCAGGAGCACTGCAGCAATACCGTCAAATGCCGTTAGATTGCGAATGTAGAGAGGGTAGTTCTCTTCTTTGCGCATGGGAACGGTGACAACTTTCTCCAGGTCCTTGTTCTCCAGTGCGAGCAGGCGGGCCGGAGCATTGAAAGGCAGAATGAGGTACTGCACGCCTTGATCTTTGAGGCGTGAAAGGCTGTCGCGATCCAAATTGTCCACATTGCCGGTAATATGTAGTCCTGTGACAGCATTTTCATTGACAGCTTTGGCAGAGTCAATTTCTTGTTTGAGCGTATCAAGAACGCTGCTATCTTTGCCATCCCAGGTGAAAAGCAAGCCATCGGCCCCGGCTTTTAGAGCCGCTTCTGCGCTGCCAGCAGTCGTCTGAGTAAACTCGACGACAAGAGCTGCGGCATGTGCCTTAGATTCGGGCCTGCTTTTGCCCAGGAAACCAATACCGCCACCGCCCTGTGCCCGACGTGCCTGCGTAAACATATCTTGCAATTTTGCCATTTGTATAAAATCTCCTTATTATGAACGGATCAACAGAATTTGTGACTGGATACGCGTACTAGCGTCAATTGGTTGATTAGCCCGGTGCGTATCCGGGATATTTTGTTAAGATCCGTTTCGTTGTGTATCCAGAGTTAGTTCATTATAGCACGTGGGTCAGATTGTCGGTAATATGGATCTGATTGCTGGAAGCTTTCTTACAATTCTTTTCCACACACATTTTGCGCCCGGCGCAAAATGTGTGTGGAAAAGAATTGTAAGAAAGCTTCCAGGCTTATTCTTCCTATGCGGCTTGCCCCTTTTGTTCGGGTAAATTATAATGGGCGGGACTCCTGACTAATAATTTGTTCTTTGACGAATTATAGGTCAATATGTTGTGGGAAGGGTGTTATGTTGCAAGATGTTGTTGACACTTATATAGCCTCACTTTCTGAGAAGACGAATGGGCGTGGCAGTGCTAATCGGAACACCATTATGGCTTACCGCAGTGACCTGGACCAGTTGTGTGACTACTTGATAGAGCAAGGGATAGAAGACTGGCCGCAGGTCACACGTGAACATATTGCGGACTACCTGCTCAAGATGCGCGAAGGACGAGCCTACCGACCAGCAACGGTTGCGCGCAAAGTCGCGGCCTTGAAATCCTTTTTCCGCTACTTGCTTGATAGTGGCATGATTGTCCACAATCCTATAGAAAAATTGGATGCTCCACGCGTGCAAAAAGACCTGCCGCAAATCCTGAGTTCCGAACAGATTGCCGATCTGTTCCGGCAGATTGAGGATACAACGCAGGGAGGATTACGTGACTTAGCCATGCTGCATATATTGTATGCAACCGGGATGCGTGCTTCGGAACTGGTTTCATTGAATGTAGAGGATGTAGACGTTGAGCAGGGGATGATAAATTACGCGATACGCGGTGGAAAGACAAAACGAGCGTTGCCCTTATCACAAATAGCGGTAGAAATGCTCCGACGCTATCTGGAAATAGGACGACCTCGTTTCACACGCAACTTTGGGGAACACGCCTTATTTCTTAACCATCATGGCGAACGCCTGACACGCCAGGGCTTCTGGCTCGTTATCAAGGGCTATGCGCAGCGGGCGGGTATTGAGCGGATCACGCCAAATATGCTGCGACATTCATTTGCCACTCTTATGTTGAAAGAAGGGATGGATCTACGCCATGTACAAGAATTGCTAGGGCATGCTCATATTTCGACGACACAAATTTATAACCAGCTGGCTCATCCCCAGAACACTGAGGAATGATGAGGAACGCACTCAATATTTTCCAACGGCACTAAGCGCCGTTGGAAAATATTGAGTGCGTTATTCTACCCCTTGCCAATACCGGGCTGTCTTGCGGTATTCTAATAGAGAGAAGTCATTGTTCCTCAGCTTCTGAGGCCATTGTGTGGCGACCGGCCAGGAGCCTTAGAGGCTGAGGAGCTACTGGAGGGGAGAGTAGTTCTATGCTCTATGATCAAGCTGTAGAGGCGAAGACGGCGATCCAGGCACGTAGTACACTAAAGCCCGCGGTTGCCTTAATACTGGGTTCTGGTCTGGGCGATCTGGCCACTGACCTGAAAGATGCAGTGGCGCTTCCTTACGCAGAGATCCCGCATTTTGCCCATTCAACTGTGCAGGGACATGCCGGACGGCTGTTGCTCGGTATGCTGGAGGATGTGCCTGTGGTAGCGATGCAGGGACGTGTGCATATGTATGAGGGCTATAGTCCCCAGGTGATCACTCTGCCTGTACGGGTTATGTCCATGCTCGGGGCGGGGACGCTGATTGTGAGTAACGCGGCTGGTGGCGTTAACCCTGCCTATCATCCGGGAGATTTCATGCTGATACGCGACCATATCTACCTACCGGGCATGGTTGGGATAAATCCGCTGATAGGGCCGAATGATGAACGTCTGGGAGTGCGCTTTCCCCCAATGGCAGGAGCCTATGATGATCGCTTGCGTGCGCTGGCTCGCTCTATTGCAGACAGATGGCCTGAAATCACACTGCATGAAGGCGTGTATACGATGGTAACAGGGCCAAACTTCGAGACGGCAGCGGAACTCAGATTCTTACGCGCCATCGGCACAGACGCGGTAGGCATGTCTACAGTGCCCGAAGTCGTAGTCGCGCGCCATATGGGCATGCGCGTCCTGGGACTGAGCCTGATCACGAACACAGCTACGGGCAACGAAACGGAGGAAATCGACCACACAGCGGTCTTAGCAACAGCCGACGCTGCCCGCGCGAAGTTCGCCTTGCTCGTGCAAAATATTGTGCGTGAACTGCTAAAGGCTAATTATTTCTAATTATGACCTGGTCCCAGCTCCAATTGTAGAATCTGCCATTCCAGTCAGTAGCTACGAAGAGCCAATATATGCCTTTGTTTACCGATGGAGATATAGTATATTTCCATGTCCCGACTCCCTGATTGCAGGGTTCTACCTGAGGAGTTGTATTGTCAAACTGTAATACTCCTGTTACTTCATGCTGGAAAGGATTAGTAAGGTTGTTTACGTTAGCAAGGTTATCATTAAATGAGAGATCCTGTGGGTCAATCGATCCCTTGATGAGCCAGAGCCTACAGGTAATGCCCTGTGCTGTAATCGGTTTATTATTTTGATCGCATCCATGACCTGTAGATTTGTCTTTGGCCTGTGCTGAGACCGTATAAGTTGTCGTGCCATCCGCAACCTCACTAAGTGTAGCCTGTTGGATATCAGGGCAGCCAAGTGGCATAGCTTGTGTGGCTGGTGCGGGCGTGGGTGTTGTCTTCTGGCTTGCGATGGGTGCGGTTGTGGGTTGGGCTGCAATAGGTGTTTGTTTAGCGGGACGTGCCAGGGCTCCCACACCAAAACCAGCGATAAAGCCAGTAAGTGCGAATAAAGTGATGGCAGTAATGATAATTGTATGAAGTCGGGTGCTTCCACCGGGATTGGGTCTAGATATCATCTGCTGCATACGCTACTACCGCTCTCTATCTCAAAATCTACTCATCTTTTTTCTCATCATACCATGTTGTGTGCTATGGCTCTGCTAGAATAAACGAAGAATAGCCATAATTGGTATTTCTTTGGGTATTGCTTTTGAGAAAAAAAGCCCGGTCGCGTTCTGGGGGAAACACGACCGGCGTACCCAGATCAGGGGATCGTGGGGGAAGTCCTGGGTCCGGCATACGTCAACTACATACGATCAGGTTGGCTCGATGGCATTAGAGGGACTGAGAGCCATAAAGGCATCGAGCCAGCCTGCCAATACGCAGGTTTTTGTACACTCTTACTATATAAAACGGATCTCACTCGTTTTTTGGGACAAATTTGCTGTGTCCTTGAACCATGCCGCGTCGAGATTGTGTCATCGTGTTTTTGACACCTGAAATTGACGCCTTATGCGTTTTTCCTGTCCTTTTCTCCTCTTTATGGCTAGCTAGCCGTGAAAGATTTGATTATAGATTTTTAGAGCCTCTTCGTAATAGTTGAGGGCGGAAAGGTTGGTGTCTTCTTTCAACCATTCTTCTTGTTGTGTTTTGCGTGCGAGCAGGAGTGCTTCAATGGCTGTACGGACACCTTCGACAATATTGTGAAAGGTTTCGTCGCGATTGTGCGAGGTAGTGATAGGTTTAGCGCCTGTTGGTAAAAGCTGTATTGTGTGAAAGGGCAAATCCTCCCAGGAGGTAGGACGTAGTAGAATAGGGTACAAAGCAGTTCGGGGAACGAGGGTACGTTCTCCATCGTGTTGCCCCTTTTTTGTTGAGCGCCGAAAAACACAGATCAATAACAAGATATTATTTATTAAATGGTCAATGTTTTTGCAAATTATTTTCTATTAAAATGTATATATGCACGCTTCATAATTTAAGGATAATATGGTAATAATTGACAAAACTGTAGATGTGATATATACTTTGTACGAGGAAATGGGATGAAGGCATATGGCAGATGAGAAATTGACCAATGAATAGGGTCAGATGATGCGTTCTTTTTTGCTCAGACATGGAATGACTTGTATTCATCGTGGAGCAATTGAGCAGGAGCAGATCGAGTAATCTTATGGAAGAGGGAGAGAAAGAGACAAATCAACATTTGCAAACACACACTCTTCATACGCAGCCTCAACACCAGAGAGAGTGGCATCAACGCGTTTTTCTCAAGCTCTTATGGCTGCGTTCTCCACTTGTCGGCTATTGCATCTGCCCGCTCCTTACTGTCATAGCGTTGTTTGTTCAGTTGGCTTTGCAACGCTTGGGATTAGGAGCGCATACCGCCACGACAGGATTCTATCTCAGTACTGTTCTTGTTGCCTGGTTGTGGGGGATAGGTCCGGCACTGTTGGCATCTCTGCTCGGATACATTGCTCTGGAAGGCTTCGTCGTTCCTCCCAACGGAATATTTACTTTTAATGGTTGGAGTGACATAACCCTCTATCTTCCCTTTTTCATCGTACAACTACTTGTTGTTTCGATCACTTGGCAGCGCGAAAGGGCTCGACAAGAGGCACAGACACAGGCTCAGGAGCTCGAACGGGTGAATCAGATACTCGAACAGGTGAATCAAACACTCGTACACAGCAATCAACAGCTTGAGAGAGCAAATCAGCTCAAAGACATCTTCCTTTCCCAAGTATCCCACGAGCTCAAAAACCCAGTAACTGCCATACGTGGTCAAGCTCATCTTGTCTTACGTCGCCTTACTAAGTCACAGCAAACGGCTCCTGAAATGTCATCTTTGCAAATATCTCTGAAAAGGATTGAGGCGCAAACCTCTCGTCTACACACATTAATCGACGATCTTCTTGATATCGGCAGTTTACGTTCGGGAAAGCTCTTGGTACGACTCGCACCATGTGATTTTGGGAGTCTCTGTCGAGAAGTCATTGAGGAGCAACGGCTTCTCTTAGATCGTTGGATTGAGTTAGAGCTTCCGTCTTCGCCTGTTATACTTCAAGCTGATGGTCAACGACTTACCCAGGTCATCATTAATCTGATCAGCAATGCTGTGAAGTATTCGCTGGAAAATACCATTGTTCTCGTAACCGTTCTTCAGGAAGCTACCCATGTACTTTTTGCCATTCATAATGAGGGTTCTGTAATCCCTAGAGAGCACCAAGCCTCTCTTTTTGAGCCGTTCTATCGTACCCCGCAAGCAGAATATTTATCTATAGAAGGGCGGGGGCTGGGCCTTTCGGTGAGCAAAGAAATCGTCGAGCGACACGGAGGAGAGATTTGGGTCGAATCATCTGAGGGAAAGGGTACCACGTTCTTTGTGCATCTTCCTTTGCAATGCGCATAGGAAGGTACTGTGTCAACGAGGAATCGAAGAGTTGAGTGATGATGTCCTTTTTGGGACAAATTTGTTACGCCTCTTTTCTTGAGAACGCGATGAGATACAAGTCAGTCCCGAAGGCTCACCAGGGGCTCAGCCCCTGGTGAGCCTTCGGGACTGAGCAATTACCGGCGTGATTTGTGGTTCTATGTTGAAGCGAGGGTATGGTAAAATGAGAGAAATAGCACGTCATACTGTCAAATTCCCTCTCTCAAGAGAGGGAAGAGTAGATAGTCAAGGAGCAAATAAGGAGGACGTGGTTTCCTCGCAATCCTGGCGAAGGTTCCACAGAGATGTTCGCACTATTGCTCCTGGAAGGAGTCGGTGATGGGTGTCCACTTCCTCGATCTTATTGTTGTTGCGGTGGTGGGCCTGGCATTATTTGGTCCCAAAGCGCTGCAATCAGTAGCGCGTAATCTAGGAAAAGGCGTTGCGCAAGGCAAATCGATCAAAGAAAAGGTCATGTCGGATCTCTCGGTAGACGATATCGTGAAGGTGACTGATGATCTTCCACGCGTACCACGCAATTCGCGTCAGGCGATTGAGATGCTGATGCAGCCCGAAGAGGGAAAGAAAAAGGACGAAGCCAAGGAAACAGCCGAGCAGCCAGGGGAAAAGAAAACTAGCGAGAAGTCCTGAGTAATGCAGCGAAAGGCAGCGAAATATGGCAGAACTCACACAGATGAAATGCGAAGTATGCCGCGTTGGAGCACCACAGGTTACAGAAGAGGAAGCAGCTGAGTATCGTAAGCAGATACCTGAATGGAATATCGTTGAGCGCGATAACATCAAGCGCCTTGAGCGTACATATACGTTCAAGAACTTCGTTGAGGCGCTAGCTTTCACCAACAAAGTAGGGGAGATCGCCGAAGAGGAGGGCCATCACCCGGCACTGATGACCGAGTGGGGCAAGGTGACTGTATCCTGGTGGACGCACAAAATCAAAGGATTGCATCGCAACGACTTCATCATGGCCGCAAAAACAGATGAAGTGTACAAAAAGTAATCTTCAATAAAAAGCACCTATCTCCTCCCGCTAAGTGGGAGGAGATAGGTGCTTTTTATTGAAGATTACTTTTTGTGGCATGGACTACGAGAAACTGAGGTACATGTAGGTTTCTTTCATCAGACGTGCCCGATCTGACTAGATTTTGGTCGAGTTGTGGCTCGATGATTTGCTGGAGCATGCATCCTGTTTGAATGACAAGATTGAGGTAAGCGCTGAGAGGACGGTGAAACTGGCAACCGTAGGTAGATTGAATGGCATACTCTTGTGAGTATTCGCGTACTTCTACATAGCCTTTGGCAAGCCATGCAGTAGAAGGTTCCTCGAAACAGGGATGGGTGATAGAGAAGATCAAGTTGCCTCCGGCTTTGAGTGAAGCTATGCAGTTACGGATGGCGGCTTTGTAATCGGGTATGTCCATGAAGACCATGTTGGAGATGACGTAATCGAAGGTGTTGCTGAGATCGTGCAGGATAGAGAGGTCTTCTTGCAGATATGTAATACCCAGGTGTTCGGCTTGTTCGCGTTCAAGCGCATACCTGTACCAGTTTTCCGACGGTTCGACACCTGTGACGATAGCTCCTCGTTTGGCGAGAAGTCTGCACAGGTAGCCCTGACCGCAACCCGCGTCCAGAATTTTCTTGCCCTGGATATCATTTCCTAGCAGCGAGAAGATGGCCGGGTTTAAGAGTGCCTGGCGGGCGAAATCTCCTTCGTCGCCGTGGCTCTCAATGGACTTGCGGGGCGCATTGGCCCATGTTTTAATAATGTCTGCGTTAGTGATTTCTGGCATGGAAGTACCTCCTTTGAAGGCTTGTTGAGAATGTAGATGCATGCCCTGGTTGCGTTTATAGTAACTGTTTCTGATGCAGAGTTGCATTATATCATTTTCGGTCTACCCATTCTTCAACCTAGAGATCTCCTGGTAAAGTGCCTCGGTTTTTGCCAGGGATTCCTGGAGTTGTGAACTACTGGCTCCAGGCGCACCCAGAATGGAGTAGATCCTCTCCAGAAAATTTGCTGGTTGTATGCTGAAAGAACGCATATCTACTGTGAGCTTTTTCTCGCTAATGTAGTAGGTTTCGTTTAGGGCGTAGAGTACCTGGACGAGGCAATGAATAGCCCGCGCCAGGCATCCAGTGACAATATAGACTTCCCCACGATCTGCTGGTTTGTAGGTATTGTCGAGTGTGAATCTAGCGCTCCAGAGAAAGTTTTTGATGATGACTTGCTTCAGTTTTGGGGGGTAATGGCTAACTTTTGTCTTGAGATGCTCAATAATGTGCTCTGGATCATGGAGAGGGCGACAGATAAAGGTTTCCGTACAGTACATAAAGCTGTGAAAGCCATAAGCGGGTTGTTGCCAGTAGTCGGAGCGGATATTGCCAGCATTGCAATCATCGATGGTGGAGGTCACAAAGTCGATATTCCGATAGAGGAAATCAACATGTTGTCCCTGAATCGTGAGCCATGCCCCTCCATTGACCCACGTGCCCCAGCCGCCAAGATCGGTAACGACAGGGTTGGGGGAGTCATTGAGGCTAAATGCAATAGAGCGGATGTGTGTAATATCTAGTGGTAGTTTTTCATAGTAATAGAGGCCGATATCGATATCGGAGTCAGGCCGCTGAGCGCCACTGGCATACGATCCCCCAAGTACAATAGCTTTGAGGCCGTGGACATCTTTGAGACGATGGATAATCTGTTGAAGTAGAGACTCATGTTGCATTGTACTTATCTATTTCCTTTCTACGATGCTATCGCTTGTCCTCTAGTTTGTGTCTACTGCCTCGGATAGCTTGTGGTGTCTGGTTTGCCCTCTCGATTATCTTGGGATATACTCATGTTTATGGATAATAATATATCTCATGACTGTAGAGACATCCAGGAGGCGATGTTAAGCTACAAGAATAGGATAGCTATTTCTAGAAAGAGTACATGGCGATATGCAAGCTGATCCCATTACTGGAGCAAATCATCAAGTTCAGGAGCCCTTGTCATATTGGCACAGGACTTCTGAGCAGGTTGTGTTGTCTACTGATTTGCCTTCTACAGTTGATGTCGCTGTGGTAGGAGGAGGATTGTTGGGGGCGGCGACGAGTTACTGGCTAGCGCGTTCTGGCGTCAATACTGTGCTTTTGGACCGTTCAGGCATAGTCTATGGAGCCACCGGGCGCAATGGAGGGTTTGTGTCGGTAGGCACCGCCGAAGGGTATCCTGGTGCTATTGAACGGCTGGGACACGAGGCTGCGCGTAAGATCATGACATTGACTTACGAGAGTCAGCAATTACTGCGACAGGTGCTCGCCGAAGAGGAGATTGACTGCGATTATCGCGAGCCAGGAAATCTGTACCTGGCGCTGAGTGAAGACCAGCACACCGCGATTGCACGAGCGGTAGAAGCGCTGCAAAGAGAAGGCTTTGTTGTACACCTGCTTGATCGGGCACAAACCCAGGAATTGGTAGATACGCCACTGGGGCCAGAAATTGTTGGTGGACGGTTTATGCCAGGACAAGGACTGCTACACTCGGCACGGCTGGTACAGGGGCTGGTAAGAGCTGCTCAGCGTCATGGGGCACAGCTTTGTAGGGCGACTGTGCAGCGGTTAGAGCGAGAAGGCGAGGGAGTGCTCTTGCATACTTCGCAGGGAAAGGTACATGCAGGGGCGGCTGTGATCGCTGTGAATGCCTGGACGGGCGAACTTTTGCCGGTGCTGGAAAAATACATCGTGCCGGTACGGGGACAGATGCTTGCTTATGCGCCGATTGTGCCCGTATTCAAAACGAGCATGTCTACCAGTGCCACTTCTACCGGAGAATACTGGCAACAGACGGTCGATGGTTCGATTGTGCTGGGTGGGTGCCGTGAAGTTGCTCCTGGGCGAGATGTGGGGATACGTGTCAATCAGCCAACGCAAGAAGTACAAACGGCGCTGGAGCAACTCTTTCCACGACTCTTCCCGCAGCTCAAAGGGTTACAGATAGGGCAACGCTGGGCCGGACTGATGGCATTTACGCCCGATTACCTGCCGATTGCTGATCGCGTGCCGGATATCCCTGGAGCATGGTTTGTAGGGGGTTTCTCTGGACATGGCATGGTCTTCGGCATAAAAATGGGGCAATTGCTAGCCTCAGCGGCTACGACTGGAGAGGCTCCAGCTGCGCTCAGACCTTTGCGCCTGGATCGTCCAACGCTGTAAGTTACCTATGTGGTGACTATAGGGGAAAATACTATTCATTACATAGAAACTTTGACATAGGAGAGAGCAATGAAAAGGAAATCTCTCGCAGAAGAACTCTGGAAGCTTATTGTTCGCATTCATATAGCTGTGTATCGGCGATTGGGTGGTGTTGGCAAGCATACGATTCTGCTGACAACAACTGGCCGCAAGAGCGGTCAGTCACGCACCAGAGCATTGTATGCGGTGAAGGATGGCGATGATTACGTTGTAATTGCCTCTTACGGAGGAGCACCTCAGCATCCTGATTGGTACTTGAACCTGCTGGCGAACCCTCATGCTACCGTTGAGGATCATGGTCATACCATCTCAGCCATTGCGCGTACAGTTGAGGATGAAGAGGAACGTCAACAATTATGGGCAAAGATGACCGCAATCTATGCACCATATGATGATTACCAGAAACGTACTAATCGTAAGATCCCGGTTGTGCTCCTTAGCCCACAGATGTCATAGACAGAAATTATCTCATAGATAAGTTTACTCTTTCATCTACCGATGGGACGAAAAGTCTGTGTTATCCCTATGATGTTGTGAATTGGACAATGAAGAGGCAAATGTCAAGAAATGTCAAATGCTTGTCAAGCCCTCCATCCTCTCTGCAAGTAGCCTGAAGGGGGTCATTGGACAATTTGACAGCGATTCTTGGGGGGAGCAATGTGGCAAGAAGAGCAGGTCCCTGCAAGAGAAATTGTCCATTGTCCGAACCAGAAACATCCACTCCGATGTCGATATCAGAAAATTGATCGCCTCCCTTGCTGGCAAGACTCCCTCGCAAGAAAGCATGTTTGACCAGATCTTGTTGCTTGAAAAAAGCGATTACCTGCTCAGCAATCTCTATTCGTGCATCTGGTATTGGTAGCGTCACGGCCTTCTACCTTTTAATCTATGGTCGCTCGATAAGTGCAACGGCGTAGCAGGCGATACCCTCGTGGCGTCCTGCGAAGCCTAAACCGTCAGTGGTGGTGGCTTTTACGCTGACTTGTTCGAGATTGAGGTGCAGGCGCTCGGCAAGATGGGCGCGCATGGCCGCTATGTGAGGGGAGAGTTTGGGGCGCTCGGCAACGATAGTGGTGTCGATATTTCCTATAGCCCAGTTATGCTGGTGTAGCAGATCGCGGGCGTAATCGAGGAAGACAGAACTGGGTTGGTTTTTCCAGCGCGGGTCGTTGGAGGGGAAGTGGGTGCCGATGTCGCCGAGAGCGGAAGCTCCAAGCAGAGCATCGACTATGGCATGAATGACGGTATCGGCATCGGAGTGGCCGGAGAGGCCGTAATCGTAGGGAATAGTAATGCCTCCCAGCACTAATGGGCGGCCCTGAGTGAAGGCGTGAACGTCATAACCAAAGCCAACGCGTGTCGTTGTTGTCATAAAGTATATCCTTGTTGTATCAGAGCTTCAGCGAAGAGTAAATCTTCCTGGGTTGTAATCTTGATGTTGGTATATGCGCCGGGGAAGATCGTCACGGTATGTCCCAGGCGTTCGAGCAGGGTAGCATCGTCGGTGACATCTTCCTGGGCGATAGGCAGATGGTGCGCCTGGTGAATGAGCGGGAACGAGAAGACTTGCGGCGTTTGTACCGCCCAGAGTTGCGAGCGGTCGAGCGTGGCATGAATCTTGTCGCCCTGTACCTGTTTGATCGTGTCTTTGACGGGAACGGCGGCAATCGCAGCCTCATGTTCGCGGACGGCTTGCAAACCTGCTTCCAGGATAGCATGGGTGACGAATGGACGGGCACCATCGTGAATCATGACCCAGCGGCAGGAGGGAACGAGGTTTGCCAGGGCATCGAGACCAAGACGTACGGAGTCTTGTCGGCGAGCGCCACCAGGGACAACAGCAGCAACTTTGTGCCAGCGCTCGCATTCACACAAGGCTGTTGTATCGGCAAGTCGCTCAGCGTTTGTCACGAGCAAGATGGTATCAATGATGGGTGAAGCTTCAAAGACATCGATGGTGCGTGCAAGGGTAACACGTCCGGCAAGGGGTATCCAAAGCTTGTCGCGGCCCTGCATGCGGCGACTGGTTCCGGCAGCGACGATAACAACGGCTGACTTGTCTTGCATGTGAATACTTGAGGCGGTTGCGGCCTGCCCTCCTTCTGTCGGAAAAAGAATTGAGCACCGCAAAGGGTGCTCAATTTCATTTTAGAACTGCCTTTGTTTGGTGGACGACTGAGGCGATGGAGTAGAGTTATTGGTTTGCTTGGGATGAGCGAAGATCATACGCCCAGCCACCGTTTGTAGCACGCGCGTTACCGTGACCTCAATCGTCATGTTCATGTACTGGCGTCCATTCTCTACGACGATCATCGTGCCATCATCCAGGTACCCTACCCCCTGGCCGAGTTCTTTGCCGTCCTGCATAATTTTAATGTGAATGTCTTCTCCTGGCAAGAGTACCGGTTTAATGGCATTTGCCAGTTCGTTGATGTTGAGCACCTTCACGCCCTGCAACTCCGCCACACGGTTGAGGTTGAAATCGTTGGTGATGATTGGGCAGTGCTTATCACGGGCCATCTTGACAAGCTTGCCATCGACATCGGCGATGCCATCAATATCGTCATCGATAATCTCGATAGGAACCGTAGCATCCTTCTGCAAACGATTGAGGATCTCCAGACCACGCCGACCACGATTGCGACGCATCGTATCAGCGGAATCAGCAATGCGTTGGAGTTCGTTCAGCACGAAGCGTGGAACAACCAGAGTGCCAGAGATAAAACCGGTCTGACTGATATCGGCAATGCGCCCATCGATGATGGTACTGGTATCGAGCAGGATTTGCGGCAAGAGCATAACTGGCTCTGCTTGAGAACTATTGTTGCGCTCTTTGTCGCGGTCGCGATCACGATCTTTACCGCGATCGCGATCACGCTCTTCATCACGGTCGCGGCGTCGCCAGGCATTGCTTTGTTGAAAGAGGTGAGCAATGTCGTTTTTGCGCAGAACGGCAATGGTAACGCCCAGATACCCGAAAAGCACGGCACCAACAAAGGGGAGCAGGTGTCCCAGGGGGGCAGGCAAATTTGCCAATGGAATAGCCAGAAGAGCGGAAATGATAAGTCCAATAGTCAGCCCAATCGCAGCAGCAACCAGATCGCTGGCGGCGGCGCTGCGAATCTTGTCGCGTACCCAGACATAGGGTATGACGGTAATATAAGGGGTGATAATAAAGGCGATAATAGCTGCCACAACGGCAATGGCAATAACCAGAAATGGGGCCTCGATCAACTGGGTTTTGGCGGGGAAGGCGTTTCCGAACAAGAAAACGCTAACAACGGCACCAATAGCGACAAGCGCTCCCAC
>Ga0070741_10005869_pt1 | contig 26829 bp, 23 predicted proteins | sample Coa_R1_4_FD_66440 | JGI IMG/M metagenome (GOLD analysis project Ga0070741, IMG submission 66440) | Surface soil microbial communities from Centralia Pennsylvania, which are recovering from an underground coalmine fire - Coalmine... | ecosystem: Environmental > Terrestrial > Soil > Unclassified ...
GTCGTCGCCCGGTTCGGCGGCGACGAGTTCGCGCTCATCCTGCCCGACACCGGCGGCGACGGCGGGTTCGCGGTCGGCGAGCGCGTGCGCGCGCGCATCGCCGAGCACCAGTTTCTGGCCTCAGAAGGATTGAACATCCGGCTCACCGCCTCGGTGGGCGTCGCTACGCTGCCCGACGTCGCCGCCACTGCGGAAGAGCTGGTTCAGGCCGCCGATCGGGCGATGTATCAGGTGAAAGATTCCGGGAAAAACGGCATCCGGGCGGCTGCCGTTCCCGCCGATAAAACGAGAGCAGTTGGAACCCGTCGGTAGCGCGTCTTCGGCACGCTCGAGCCGGCCCTGAACCGGCCATCGAAACTGCACACCGGTGCACCGAACGGCATCCCCGACTGACAGGAGCGTTGTTTGAGCATCCGTTCGATGCTGTCGTTGTTCTCGAGTGACCTTGCCATCGACCTCGGCACGGCGAACACGTGCGTGTACGCGCGCGGCAAGGGCATCGTGGTCAACGAGCCCTCGATTGTAGCCATAAACAAGGTGAACGGCCGGGTCGAAGCGGTCGGCAAGGACGCGAAGGACATGCTGGGCCGCACGCCCGGCAACATCGTCGCGATCAAGCCGATGAAGGACGGCGTCATCGCCGACTTCGAAGTCACCGAGAAGATGCTCACCTATTTCATCAAGAAGGCGCACAACCGCAACGTCTGGGTGCGGCCGCGCATCGTCATCGGCGTGCCGTCCGAGATCACACAGGTCGAGAAGCGCGCGGTCAAGGACAGCGCGTACCGCGCGAAGGCGAGCGAAGTGCACCTCGTCGAGGAGGCGATGGCGGCGGCCATCGGCGCCGGTATGCCCATCACCGAGCCCTCGGGCAACATGATCGTCGACATCGGCGGCGGCACGACCGACATCGCCGTCATCTCGCTCGCCGGCATCGTCTACAGCAAGGCCGTGCGCGTCGCCGGCAACGAGATGGACGAGGCGATCATCCAGTACATCAAGAAGCAGTACAACCTGCTCATCGGCGAACGCACCGCCGAGCAGATCAAGATCGAAATCGGCTCCGCCTTCCCGCTCGAGGAGCGCATGACGATGGAGATCAAGGGCCGGCACTTGATCGAGGGCGTGCCCAAGACGATCACCATCACGGACGAAGAGATCCGCGAGGCGCTGGCCGAAACCGTCAACGTCATCGTCGACGCCGTGCGCGTCGCGCTCGAGCGCACGCCGCCCGAACTCTCGGCCGACATCGTCGACCGCGGCATCGTGCTCACCGGCGGCGGATCGATGTTGAAAAACCTCGACAAGCGGCTGCGCGAAGAAACCGGGCTGCCGCTCGCGATGGCCGAGGACCCGCTCTCCTCCGTCGTGCTCGGCGCCGGCAAGATGCTGTCGGACTTCAACCTGTTGCGGAAGATCTCGATCGATTAGGCAGTGGCTGTTCTGGACCTGCGGCAACGCACCGGCTATCTGTTCCTCGCGGTGATCCTCGGGCAAATCCTGCTGATTTCGGCGCAGGTCAGCTCGCGCACGGGCGTGCCGGTCCTCGAGGCGGTCACCTTCGGCATCTTCGCCGAGGTGCAGCGCGGCGTGTCGTCGGGCGTCTCCGGCGTGCGGCGCGTGTGGAACGACTACGTCGGCCTGCGACACCTCAAGCAGGAGAACGACGCGCTGAAAGCGCAGCTGGCCGCGGCGGAAATCGCCGTGCAGGAGCAGCGCGCGCTGGCCGATCGCGCGCGCGGCCTCGAGCAGCTGCTCGAGATGCGCGACCACACCGACCTGCACCTGACGGCCGCCGAGATCATCGGCGCCTCCTCGACGCCCGACTTCCGCACGCTGACGATCGACAAGGGGACGCGCGACGGGTTGCGGCCCGACATGGCGATCCTCGCGCCCGGCGGCGTGGTCGGGCGCATCGTCGTGCCGAGCGCGCGCGCCGCGAAGGTGCAGCTGCTCATCGATCGCAACGCGGCGGCCGGCGCGCTGATCGAACGCTCGCGCGCGCAGGGGGTCGTCGTCGGCACCGGCGAGGATCGGCTGCGCATGGATTACGTGTCCGAGTCGTCGGACATCATCGTCGGCGACGCCGTCGTAACGTCGGGGATCGACGGGATCTACCCGAAGGGGTTCGTCATCGGCCGTGTCGACACGGTGGACAAGAACGGACCGTCGTATCGCCGCATCCTCGTGAAGCCGGCGGTCGATTTCGCGTCGCTCGAGCAGGTGCTCGTGGTGACCACGCCGGCCGCGCCGCGCGGGCCGGCGGTCGGGGAGCACGAGTGAGGGTCGCGCGCATTGCGCTGGCGATTGCGCTGGCGCTCGTCCTGCAAACCACGCTCGCGCGATTCGTGTTTCGCGGCTCGGTCGCCGTCGATCTGGTGCTGGTCGCGGTCGTCTACGTCGCGCTGACGTCCGGTCCCGTCGCGGGGCTGCTGACCGGCAGCGTGGCCGGGCTCATCCAGGACGCGCTCGCGGCGCGCAGCGTCATCGGCATCGGCGGCCTCGCGAAGACGGTCGTCGGCTTCCTGGCCGGCATCATCGGCACGCAGTTCATCGTCGCCCAGCCGCTGCCGCGGTTCATCGTGTTTCTGGGTGCGACGGCGCTGCACGCGCTGATATTCATGGGCTTGTACTCGATCCTCGATATCCGGCACTTCGGGACGCCGTACGCGACGGTCGGAGGACAGGCGGTCGGAAACGCCATCGTCGGCGTCCTGGCGTTTCAATTGGTCGAGCTGTTACCAGGCGCCGTCGAGCGCCGGCGGATGCAGCGGACGCGGCTGAGGCGGTAGCCACTTGAGCATGGGACAATGTTGAGGATTTGAGGATTTGAGGATTGGCGGATTTGAGGATTTGGTTCAGATTCTCGGCGGGGATGCCAAATCAATCCTCAAATCCCCAAATCCTCCAATCCTCAAATTCAGGTTTTTATACTTATGGCTGAAGATCGCCGAAAGATCGGGATCCGGCTCACGGTTCTGCAATACCTGATCACGGGTGTGTTCTCCGTGCTCGCCGTCGGGTTCTGGGCGCTGCAGGTCGTGCAGCACGCGAAGTTCGAGGAGATGGCGGAGAACAACCACCAGCGGACGCTGCCGCTGCGTGCGCCGCGGGGCATCGTGTTCGACCGCGACGGCAAGATCCTCGTCGAGAACCGCCACTCCTACAGCATTTCGATCGACCGCGAACGCACGAAAGATCTCAACCGGACCGTGCGCCTGCTCGCGGGCGTGCTCGGGCTCGACGAGTCCGCGGTCCGCGCGATCGTCGATCGCCACCGCCGCGAACCGACCTATCGTCCGATCACGATTCTTCAGGACGCGTCGCTGTCGCAGGTCGCCGCCGTGACCGCGCGCCGCCTCGACTTCGAACTGCCCGGGGTCGTCATCGAGCAGGTGCCGACGCGCAGCTATCCCGAAGAGATGGCGGCGCATGTGTTCGGCTACGTCGGCGAGGTCAACGACGCGATCCTGCAGTCGAACCCCGACCTCAAGAGCGGCGACATCGTCGGCCAGTCGGGCATCGAGAAGATCTACAACACCGTGCTGATGGGCCAGGACGGCACCAAGCGCGTCGTCGTCAACAGCGTGGGACGCGAGATCCGCACGCTCGACGAGGAAGAGCCCACCGAGGGCAAGCGCTTGAAGCTGACGATCGATTCCGATCTGCAGAAATCGGTCGAGGACGCGTTCGACGCGACGGCCGCCGCCGGGCTGACCAACGCCGGCGCGGCGGTGGTGCTCGACCCGGCGACCGGCGAGATTCTCGCGTTCACGAGCCGGCCCGCCTACGATCCCAACGCGTTCGCGGCCGGCATCGACGGCGCGACGTGGGCATCGCTCACGACCGACGATCAGCGGCCGCTGAACGATCGCGCGATCCAGGGGCGTTATTCGCCGGGATCGACCTTCAAGATGGCGGTGGCGCTCGCCGGGCTCGAAGAAGGGATCATCACGCCGGATTTCCACGTGCACTGCGCGGGCGTGGCGACTTTCTACGGCCGCCCGTTCCACTGCTGGCAGAAGCACGGGCATGGCTCGATCGATCTGCGTCACGCGATCGAGCAGTCGTGCGACGTGTACTTCTACACGGTCGCCAACATGGTCGGCATCGACAAGATCAACAAATGGGCGACGCTGCTCGGCCTCGGCGTGCCGACCGGCATCGATCTGCCGAACGAAGTCCAGGGGCTGGTGCCCTCGACCGAGTGGAAGATGCGCGTGCGCCACGAAAAGTGGTACGCGGGCGAGACGATCTCCGTCGGCATCGGCCAGGGCCAGGTGTCGGTGACGCCCGTGTCGATGGCCGTCTACATGGCGACTCTCGCCAACGGCGGCACGCGCGTCACGCCGCACCTGCTCAAGGCGGTCGACGATGGCAGCGGGTGGAAGCCGGTGCCGGAACCGGCGCCGCAGTCGAAGGTGGACATCGATCCCGAGAAGCTGCAGGCGATCCGCGACGGCCTCTGGATGGTCGTCAACGCCGGCGGGACCGGGAACCGCGCGAAGGTCGTCGGCAAGGACGTCTCGGGCAAGACCGGATCGGCGCAGGTGATTTCCAACGCCGGCCGCATGGCCGCGCGGACCAACAAGGATCTGCGCGACAACGGCTGGTTCGTGTTCTTCGCGCCGCGTGACAAGCCGACGATCGCCGGCGTGGTCTTCCTCGAACACGGCATCCACGGCCCGAACGCGGCGCGCGTGGCGCACCACATCCTCGACACCTTCTTCGCGAAGCAGGACGGGCGTCCGCTGCCGCCGCCGCCGACGCCGGCGACGCTGGCGTTCGACTTCAGCGACTCGATGGCGAAGAAGCAGGCGCCGCCGCCCGAGGGCGATCGGTAATGTTCGAACGGCGCCTCTACTACCACATCGACTGGGCGCTGGTCGCCGCCGTGCTGGCGCTCTGCACGCTCGGCGTGGTGATGATCTACAGCACGACCTACGATCCGACGCGCGGCACCTCGCGCATGTACGTGACGCAACTCTACGCCATCGTGCTGGGGCTCGGCGCGGCCGTCTTCATGCTGGCGATCGACTACCGCGCGTTCACCGACAAGTCGCACCTCATTTACGGCGGCATCGCGCTGCTGCTTCTCTACGTCCTGCTCTTCGGCATGGTGCAGATGGGCGCGCGCCGCTGGATTCCGCTCAGGATCTTCAATCTCCAGCCGTCGGAGTTCGCCAAGGTCGCTGTGGCGCTCGTGCTCGCGAAGTTTTTCGGAGAGAACCGCGGCGAACCCACGTGGACCGACCTCGGCATCGGCGCGGGGCTGACGATCATCCCGCTCGCGCTCATCGCGAAGGAACCCGACCTCGGGACGGCGGTCACGCTGCTGCCCGTGTTCCTCGCCGTGGCGTACCTCGCCGGCATGCGCATGCGCGTGCTCGGCCTGATGTTCCTGTGTCTGCTCCTCGCGGCGCCCGTCGCGTGGAGGTTCGCGCTCAAGGATTACCAGAAGCAACGCGTGTCGACGTTTCTCGATCCGTCGCAGGATGCGAAGGGAGCCGGATACCAGCAGATCCAGGCGCGCATCACTGTCGGGTCGGGCGGCTTGTCGGGCAAGGGATTTCGGCAGGGGACGCAGGGTCAGCTGCGCTTCCTGCCCGTGGCGCACAACGATTTCATCTTCTCGGTGCTGGCCGAGGAGCAGGGGTTTGCCGGCGTCCTGGTGGCGCTCGGCCTCTATTTGTTCGTGATTCTGCGCTCGCTCGAGGCGGCCCGCCTCGCGAAGGACAGGCTCGGGTCGTATCTCGTCCTGGGTGTGCTCGCCAGCTTCACCTTCCAGGTGATCTACAACATCACCATGTCGGCGGGACTGGCGCCGGTCAAAGGGCTCACGCTTCCGCTCATGAGCTACGGCGGCTCGTCGATGATCGCGACGCTCGCGGGCTTTGGGCTGATTCTGAACGTCCGGATGCGCAGATTCACGAACTAACACAGTCAGCTAGTCGACTCGTCGACTAGTCGACTGACTGAGGTTCGTGACATGACTAAAGAGATGATCGTCTGTGCCACCGGGCACGAGACGCAGGTGGCGATCCTCGAGGACGATCAGGTCGCCGAAGTCTTCGTCGAACGCGAACGCAATCGCGGCGTCGTCGGCAACGTCTACAAGGGCCGGGTCTCGAAAGTTCTCCCCGGCATGCAGTCCTCCTTCATCGACCTCGGCCTCGAGCGCGACGGGTTCCTCTACGTCGCGGAAGTGATCGACACGATGGAGGAGTTCGAGAAGCTCGAGTCGGGCGACGAAGACGAGTCGCCGAAGAGCAACGGCCACCGCGAGCGCGAGAAGGACAAGCCGCAGCCGAAGATCGAGGAGCTGCTCAAGGAAGGGCAGGAGATCCTCGTGCAGGTCGTCAAGGAGCCGCTCGGCACGAAGGGCGCGCGCCTCACCTCGCACGTGACGATGGCGGGGCGCTTCCTGGTGTTCATGCCGACCGTGGACCACGTCGGCGTGTCGCGCAAGATCGAGTCGCGCGACGAACGCAGCCGGCTGCGCGGCATCGTCCGCGAGTTCCGCGAGCAGCACGGCTTCACCGGCGGCGTGATCATCCGCACGGCGGCGGCCAACCGGCCGAAGGAAGACATCGTCGCGGACCTCGAGTCGTTCCACAAGATCTGGACCGAGATCCGCCACCGGACCGAGACGTCGCGCGCGCCGGCGGTCGTCTACCGCGAACAGAGCCTGGTCAGCAAGCTGCTGCGCGATTTGCTCACCGAGGAATACCAGGCGATCCGCATCGACAATCCCACCGAGTACGAACGGACGCTCGACCTCGTGCAGCGGATCATGCCGAACGTCGCGCCGCGCGTGAAGCTCTACTCGAAGCCGTATCCGATCTTCGACGAGTACGGCGTCCAGGCCGAGATCGACAAGGCGCTGAAGAGCAAAGTGTGGCTGAAGTCGGGCGGATCGATCGTCATCAACCAGACCGAAGCGCTCGTCGCCATCGACGTCAACACGGGGCGGTACGTCGGGAAGAAGACGTCGGGACGCCTCGAAGACACGATCGTCAAGACGAACCTCGAAGCGGCGAAGGAGATCGTGCGCCAGATCCGCCTGCGCGATCTCGGCGGCATCATCGTCCTCGACCTCATCGACATGGAGGAGAAGAAGAACCGCCAGAAGGTCTTCCAGGCGATCGAGCAGGAGCTGAAGAAGGATCGCTCGCCGTCCAAGGCGCTGCAGGTGTCGGACTTCGGCCTGATCATCATCACGCGCAAGCGCGTGAAGCAGAGCCTCGAGCGCGTGATGACCGATCCGTGCCCGTACTGCTCGGGAACCGGCGTCATCAAGTCGAGCGCGACGATCTGCTACGAGATCCTCACCGAGGTACGCAAGATCGGCTCAGATCTCAACGGCCACAAGCTGGTGCTGCGCGTGAATCCCGACATCGCGCGCGCGTTGAAGGAAGAAGAAGCGGCGGTGCTGAAGGACCTGAAGCAGGCGCTGGGGAAGGACGTGATGATCAAGTCCGACCTGCAGCTCCATCACGAGCAGTTCGACGTGATGGCGGTCTGAAAGTTAAAAGTTAAAAGTGAGAAGTTAAAAGTGAAAGTCAAAAAGTGAAAGTCAAAACTGGATTCACTTTTATCGTTTCACTTTTAACTTTTAACTTTTAACTTTGCCTTAGGCGGGCGGCATGTTGATCAGGTAGTTGGTTCCGCCCTTGTTGATCCAGACGCGGTAGAAGTCGCCGCCTTTCAGCAACTCGACCGATGCCGTGCCGGGTTTCGGCGTCTTGCCTTTCGCAATCTTGCCGATGTCCTGCGCCGAGATGACCGACGCCACTTCCCGTCCCGCCACCTTGCCGCCTTTCACGAACTCGACCCAGCGCTCGGAGCCCGGCTCCTGACCGACTTCGGGCTTCGGCTCGTCGTTCGTGAGCCGCACCTGATATGTCCCGGCGGGGAGCGGCTGTCCGTTGGCCATCACCTTCTTGGCGATGTGTACGGTGCCGAGATTCGTCCCGCCGTTCGAACCTGTCTGCGCGAAGGCGGTCGTCGCTGCGAGCGCGCCTGCGAGTGCCCCCACGAGAACCAGTCGCTTCATCGTCTGCCTCCACATACTGCTGAGCTGACGCAACAATTATACGTCTGTTTGAATCTCAGCAAGTGAAGTGCCATTCATCGTTTGGCGATGACGATGCTGCCGCTGAAGGTGCGAAGGGTGAGCGTCGCGCTGCCGTCGCCGTTCGTGCCGTGGACCGACTGACCCATGCGCATGCGCCGTCCGCCGCGGTCGTTGTCGGCGTCGCGCGAGCCGCCGCCCATCGTGACGGGGAAGTCGGTGCGGATCGATCCGCTGAACGAGTCGGCGTTGAGGTAGAAGCCCGACGGGGGACTCAGCGTGAACCGAATCGTTCCGGAGTGCACGTTGACGTCGTAATCGCCGCCCTTCTGAATCGTCCCCGTGTATTCAAAGGTGCCGCTCACCGACTTCGCGTGCACGCTGCCGACGCTGACGTCGGTCAGCGTCATGTCGCCGCTGACGCTGCTCAGATCGAGGCGCTTCGCCTTCAGCCCCTTCGCGATGATCTCGCCGCTGACGCTGCCGGCCGTCACGTTGCCGTCGGTCGAGATTCCCGACAGCGACACGTCGCCGGACACGGTCTTCGCCAGCTCGACGTTCGGTGTATCGGATGCGGTCACGCCGCCGCTGACCGTTTCGACACGGACGCTGCCGTGGACGCCCGTCACCTTGACCGACCCGGACACCGAGTGCAGCTCCACCGACGCGCCGTTGGGCACGGTGATGCTGTAATCCACCGACACGTTCGAGCTGCCCATGCGCTGATAGTCGGTGCGGATGTCGACGCGCGCCGGCGCGTTGTTCACCTGAATCTGCACGTCGCCGAGCGCGCCGCGCCCGCCGCGCGTCCGCTTCGTCGCCTCGACCGACACCTCGTCGCCGGATCCGCCGGTCACGGTGATGTCGCCCGAAATGTTCGAGACGCTGACGCGGCCGTCGCGGCTGATCTTGTATTTGCCCGTGAAGCGATCGGTCTGCTCGGGCCCGCGGTCGCGTCCCTGATAGGCGCCGGCGTGCATCACGTCGCGCATCACGCGCTGGACGATCGCGTGCGGGTCGGGGGTCTGGGCCGAGGCCGTCGCGCAGCTCGCGAGCGCCGCCACGATGAGGTATGCAGGTCGCATAGTCGTTACCCTTTTTTCGTCAGCCCCGAGCCGATGCGCGCCGCACCGGCGTCGTTGCCTTTTCGCATTTCGTTGATGAGCGCCACCGTGTCCTGCAGCAGCGCGAGCTTCGCCTTGAAGCTGTCGATCAAGCTGTCCTGCGCGGGCTGGCTCGCCGGTTGCGCCCGGACCGCCGCCCGGCTCTCGCTGATCGCCTGATCGATCACCGCGAGGTTCTTCTGCAGCGTCGCCGACGTCTGCGGATCGAGCGCGCCCTTCTCCGAGTTCGTCACCTGCTCGAGGCCGCGGATCGCCTTCTCGTAGTGGTCCTCCGCCGCGCGCAGCTCCGCTTCGACCGATTGCGCTGACGCGTCCGCCGCCGGCGCGTTCGTCGCGGCGATGGTCGGCGTCGCCGGCTCGGGCGACGTCGACGAGGCCGGCCGCAGCTTGAGGCCGATGAACACGGCCAGGACAACCGCCGCCGCCGCGCCGAGCCACGTGTACGTCGCGAAGGCGCGCGCACGTGGACGCGGCGCGCCGCCGCTCGCTTCGACGTCGCGCGCGCCGATCTCGGCGCGATGTTCGTTCTCGAGCGTGATCGCGCGCTCGAGCCGCAGCCACGCGCGCGCCGGCGGATCGCGGCGATCCAGCGACGCCGCGGTCGCGCGGATCGCGCGCAGGTCGTCGATGAGCGCGCGGCACTCGCCGCACGTCTCGAGGTGCTGTTCCACCTCGCGGCGCTCGGCGGCGCCGAGCGCCTCCTCGACATAATCGTTCAGCCGCGTCTCGTTCGGATGCATTTATGTCAGCAACGCGCGCAGCTTGAGGCGCGCCTTGAACACCTGCGATTTCGACGTCCCCTCGGCGATGCCGAGCAGCGCGCCGACTTCCTTGTGATCGAACCCTTCGACGTCGTGCAGCACGAATGCCTCGCGGCAGCCGTCGGGCAGCCGCTCGATCGCGCGGTCGAGATCGATCTTCGCGATCGGCGTCTGACGCTTGGCGGCCGGCTGCACCGACCCTTCGGCGTCCAGCGTGTCCGTGAGCTTGTTCATCTTGGCGCGGCGGCTGCGCACGTAATCGAGGCAGTGGTTCAGCGCCAGGCGATACAGCCACGTGCCGATCGCCGACTCCCCCTTGAAGCTCGCCATCTTGCGATACGCCTGCAGAAAGATCTCCTGGAGCAGGTCCTCGCCGTCTTCGGGCGACCCGGCCATGCGGCACGCCAAACTGTAGATTCGCGCCGCGTGCTCCCGGTACATCTGCTCGAACGCCTCCACATCCGGGTCCACTGGTTTAGACGGGAAGGGGATGGCGGGGCGTTGCTTCGGTGTCACGGTACTGAAGACGAAAGACGATGGCGCGAGGTTTAGCGGCGTCGCCGCTGTGACCGTGCCGCCCGGGGATTCCAGGCGATCCGGTCGAGCTCGCGGACGCGGTTCCCGCTGACGACGATGCCTTCCGCGACGAGCAGCGACCGCTTCAGCGCTTCGCTGCCGCCGTACCCGCCCAGGCGGCCCGCCGCGGCGATCACGCGATGACACGGGACGTCGCGCCGTCCGCACGTCCGCATGATGTTGCCGACGGCGCGCGCGGCGCGCGGCCGGCCCGCCAGCGCCGCCACGTCGCCGTACGTAGCCACGCGTCCAACTGGGATCCGGCGGACGATGGTCAGGACCTTTGCGGTGAAGTTGTCGGCCATCGGGCACCGATAGCCGATAGCTTACATGAGCGTGAGCGGGTCCAGCCCGAACTGCGCCGGATCGAGCGGCGCGACGATCGCCGACGGCCGCTGCGGGTCTTCGCTCGGCTCCCAGAGGTTCAGTTCGTACGGAATCTCGAGCCGTGTCCCCTGGCGGTTGATCAGCACGCGCACGTTCGGCCGGTAAGGATCCGGCGCATAGACTTTCAGCACGACCGCGACTTCGCCCGTGTTCAGCCGCACGAGGTTGCCGGCGGGGTAGATGCCGACGAGCTGCACGAACCGGCGCACGAGGTGCTGATCGAACTGCTTGCCGTCGCTTCGCTTCAGCACCGCGAGAATGCGATCGGTCGGAAACGCCTGCTGATACGTGCGCTGCGATCGCATCGCATCGTACACATCCGCGATGCTGCACAGCATCGTGCCGACGTTCAGCGACTGGCGGACGACGCCGCCGGGATATCCGCTGCCGTCGAGACGCAGGTGGTGTTCGAACGCGACGACGGGCGCGAGCGCGGGGATGTCGGGCGTCTGCCGCAGCATCTCCGCGCCGTCGACGACGTGGCGCTTCATGATCGCGAATTCCTGATCGGTGAGCTTGTCGGGCTTGTTCAGCACCTCGAGCGGCGTGCGGACCTTGCCGATGTCGTGCATCAACGCCGCCATGCCGAACTCGCGCAGCAGCGGGCCGTCGATGCCGAGCCCGCGCGCCTGGCCCATCGTCAGGATCGACACGTTCACCATGTGTGTGAAGGTGTAGTTGTCGTAGTTCTTGAGCGTCGTCAGCGCCAGCAGCGCCGTGCGGTTTTGCGCGACGGCCTGCGCGAGACCGTCGATCATCGTGCGCGCGATCGTCGCGTCGGGCTTCCCTTCCGTCTGCGCGCTGTCCCACACGTTGGTGGCGACCGACACCGCGTCGCTGTAGAGCCGCTTGATCGTCGCCATGTCGGTCAGGCTGCCCTCGATGCGCTGATCGACGGTGACGCGGCCGACGCGGATGTGCGGCATCTCGCCGAACGGGTCGGCGTCAGACCCGTCGGCGCGCGGCTCGAGGCGACTGACCGTGTCGACGAACGCCGCGAGTTCGTCCGCCGTCACGCCGCGGTCGATGTTGATCCGATCGACGCCGTTCTGCTGCAGCCGCCGGACCATGCCGCCCAGCGTGTCGGCCTTCGCGATCGGCATGTCGTCGACGATGATCTCCTCGCCGACGAAGCCGATGACCGTCGTCGGCGCCAGCGTGTGCAGCAACTGGATGGCGGAGGTGAGCTGCTCGAGGTTCCGGCCGATGATCGGGTGGCCCTTCGAGTAGAGCTGCGACGAGCGCAGCGCCGCCGCGAATCGTCGCAGCAGTTCGTCGGCGAGCTGGAAGCGCGGCGCGGTCACGATTCGCTCTCCACCGGCGCGCGGCGCGCGCGCGCCGTCGAGAGATGCGGACGCGCCGCGTTGCGGACGCCGCGCGTGCCTTCGGCCACCGCCTGCTCGAGGACCGACACGGCCTCGGGCGTCCCGATGCGCGCGAGCGCGGCCGCCGCCGTCCCGCGCAGCAGGCCGGTCCGCCGCGGCGCCCACCACTCCCCCTTGTAGAGCGCTTCGCGCAGCGGCGCGACGCCCTCCGGATCGCGCAGCGCGCCGAGCGACTCGATCGCGCGCACGTAGACGGACCGGAGCGGCCCGCGGTGATCGACGTGGCGGATGATGTAGGCGAAGAGCGGCGTCGCACGCTCGTCGCGCTGGACGCTCAGCGACTGCATGATCGCTTCGCGCGTCCGTTCCGTGCCGCCGGCGAGCGCCTGCTCGAGGATGCGGTAGGCGTCGTCGGTGCCGATGTTGAGAATCGCGCGGATCGCTTCGCGCTGCACCTGCGGCTCCGTGTCGTCGACGAGCTCGGTCAGATCCGGCAGTGCCTCGCTGCCGCCGAACTGCCGCATCAGCAGAATCGCCGTGCGCCGCACCGCGGCGTTCGGCGAGCTCTTCAACCGCTCGACGGTGCGGCGTCCGGCGGCGCCGAACGCGAGCAGGATCGACGTCAGCCGCTCGCGCGTCCGCGGCCGCTCCTCGCTCGACAGCGTCTCCGCCAGCGGCTTGACCAGCACCTCGCCGAGCGAGACGCACATCACCTTCACGCGTTCGAACTGCGCATCGTCCACCGTGGCGAGATGCGTCGTGATGTGCCGCATCATCGGGCCCTGGATGAGGACGTCGATGGCGACGAGCGCCTGCTGGCGGCGTCCCGGGGTCGGGCCGCTGTTGGCCTGCTGCACGATCACCGCGATGAGCTGCGAGGCCGCGTCGAAATCGCCGACGAGCAGCAGGTCTTCGACGAGCCGCACGACCGGCAGCATCAACGTGCCCCAGCGTTCGTCGTCGTCTTCGATGCGGAGCAGATCGAGGAGCAGCGTGAGATCGAGGGCGCGCAGTTCCGTCGTCGCGACGGTGCCCAGCCAGCCGCTGATGCGCTCGGGCGGATCGTCGTTGACCTGCTCGACCTGCACCGCCTGCGTCCGTGCGCCGGAGAGCTCGCGCGCGTACTCGTCAGAGACGAACGGCTTGTCGGAGTACGACGTCAGCATCTTCTCCGCGACGCCGTCCCACATCGTTTCGAACCCTTCGTTGTTGCCGAGCGGCGAGGCGGCGACGTCGTCCTTCGCGAGCGCGAGGAGTCGCGGCCGCTGTTCCTCGTCCTGCACGAGCGACTGGAACGCGACGGCGAGGCGATCGGTCGCGGTCGCCTCCGCCGCGACGTTACGCGCGACGAACCGCGCAATGATGCCGTCGCTCATCCGGCTGACGACGGCGTTCATCAGTTGGGGTCCCTGATCGACGTCGCGCTGCTGAATCAGGCCGAGCAGCATCTCGGGCGAGAGCTGGCCGACCGCGGTCGCCATGTTGTGCAGCACCGGCTCGACCCGGTCGGGGTCGTTCGTCGAGACGGCGTCGAGGATGCCGCGCAGCATCCGCAGCAGCGCCGCCGTCTTCGCCGCGAGGCCGCCGACGCCGTCGTTGGCGGCGGTCTCGACCGCGGCCATCAGGTCGGCGAGACGTTCGCTGTCGTTCGCGATGCCGAGCAACTCCTTGATCGCGTTCTCGTCGAGATCGAACGCCATCCCCTGCAGGCAGTTCTGCACCACGCTCTGCCAGACGGCCGACTCGCCGCCGGCGCGCTCGCGCAGCACTTCCGCGTAATCGATCTCGCGCAGTTCGAGGTGCCGGCCGGCCATCGTCGTCCACACGCGGCCGATGCCGCCGTCGGTGCGCACCGACTCCGGCGTTCGCGCGAGCAGCAGCAGGAAGGTGCGCCACGCGTCGGCGTCACCGCCGGGACGCACCGTCAGTTGGCCGATCAGATGGCTGTGGAGCAGCGCCGCGAGCTCCGCGACGGCCGTTTCCGGGCGCGCGAGCGGCCGGTCCTCGAGGAGCAGCGCGTCGGGATGGACCGTCACGCGCATCGGCACGGGCATCGCGGCCGCCGACGTCATCTCGACGATGCGTCCGAGCGTGGCGCCGATGGCGGGATGACCGACGGGATAGAGAACGACCGCGCGCGCCGCCGCCTTGCACGCGCGCGCGAAGTCGATCAGTTTCGCGCTTTCGGCGGCGGTGAGCGGTTCGACGTCGGCCATCACAGGTACTTCAGCGGATCGATGCCGAGCGGCTCGGGATCGACCGCCTCCACGACCGCGCGCTCGTGCTCGCCGCTGACACCGTTGCGCTCCCACGTGTTGGCGAGCAGCGGCTCCTCGAGCATCTGTCCCTTGGCGTCCTGGATGATCTTCACCTGCGGGCGGAACGGATCGTTCGGATGTTCGGCCGACACGACGGCGAGCTCGTCGGTGCTCAGCCGCACGAGGTTCCCGACCGGAAACAGTCCCATCAGGTTCACGAAGCGCTTGAGCAGCGTCTGGTTGAACGCGGGATTTCCCTGCTCGCCCATGATGTTGCGGATACGGTCGGTGGCGAGCCCTTTGCGGTACGGCCGCGTGCTGCGCAGCGCGTCGAACACGTCGGCGATCGACACGATCATCGTGCACAGATTCAGCTTGCGGCTGCCGATGTTCTCGGGGTAGCCGCTCAAGTCCTGCTTGAGGTGATGCTCGAACGCGACGATCGGCGCGAGCGCCGGCATCTCCGGCGTCCGCCGCAGGATGTGCGCGCCGTCGACGACGTGCTGCTTCATCACGTCGAATTCCTCGCGCGTGAGCTTGTCGGGCTTGTTCAGCACTTCGAGCGGCGTGTGCACCTTGCCGATGTCGTGCATGAGCGCCGCGAAGCCGAACTCGCGGAGCAACGTCCCTTCGATGTTGAGCGCGCGCGCCTGCGCCATCGCCAGCGCCGACACGTTCACCATGTGCGTGAAGGTGTAGTTGTCGTACTTCTTCAGCGCCGTCAGCGCCATCAGCGACGTCCGGTCTTGCGACACCAGGCGCGCGAGGCCGTCGATGATCTTGCGCGCCGCCGACGGATCGGGCTTGTCGCCCGCCTTCGCCGCCTCCCACAGCGACTCGGCGGTCTCGACGGCCGTGGTGTAGACGCGGCGCGCCGCGGCGATGCCCGCCTGCTCGTCGGTCACCTCTTCGACGATGATGCGGCCGAGCGCGACGTGGCGGACGCCGCGCGCGACGAGCCGATCGGCGAGCGGCGCCGGCGACGTGCGGTCGCTGAACACCGCGATCAGGTGCTTCACCTCGTCGCGCGTCAGCCCGCGCGACAGCGTCACCTTCTCGATTTCGCGCTCGCGCAGATCGCGCGCGAAGCCGACGAGCGCCGCGGTCCCCTTCGGCAGGCGGTTGCCGTTGACGACGATCTCGTCGCCGATGAAGCCGATGACGATCGACGGCGCGGCCTGCAGCCCTTCGATCGCGGTCGCCGCCAGCGCATCGAGCCCGCGCTGCACGAGCGGATGCGTCGGCGAGTACAGCTCCGTCCCGCGGATCGCCGCCGCCAACCGCCGAATCAGCTCCTCGGCCCTGCGTTGCTCCATCGGTGTTCAGCTTCTCAGGCGCGCGGCGACGATCTTCCGCAGCGCGCGATCGCCGGTCTTCGCCGCGCTGCGCAGCGCATCGTGCGCCTGCGGCGTGCCGACCTTGAACAGCGCCTCGACGCTCCGCTCCTTCAGCGTCCGCAGCTTGCGGCCGCCAAAGAACTTGCGACGGCTCGCGAGCGTCACGAGCGGCGCGATCGCGGCGTCGGTGCCGACGAGGCCGAGCGCCGACGCCGTTTCGAGCACCATCTCGTGATCGGAACCGAGCGGTTCGCTTTCCTGGATGATCCGCACCAGCATCGGCACGACGCGCGGGTCCTTGCCGGCGACGAGCGCCTCGATGACCGTCTTGCGCAGCTCGCCGCTGGCGGCGCGGAGGACGGTCTGAATCGCGCGGGCAGCCGACGGATCCTGAATTGCCGTGAGTGCCGCGATCGCTTCACGCGCCACGCGCGGTTCGGCCTGACGCACGAGCGCCTGCAAGAGCGGAACGGCTTCTGCTGCGGCGATCCTGCCGAGCAGGCGCGCACCCCGCCGTTGGACGAACCAGCGCGAGTCGCCGATGAGCGATCCCAGGCGCGTCACCGCTGCGCCGCCGAAGCCGACGATCGTTTCTTCGGCACGCGCGACGCCGACGGTGTCGGGCTCTACTGAGACGATCGGTTTCAGCGCTTCGATGCAGGGCGGTCCAATCGCTTCGAGCACAGCTTTGATCGCCTGCCAGTCGTCGTCCGCGACGTCGCCGAGCAGCGCCGCCGTCTCGAGCACCGCGAGCGACTCGCCGAGGCGATCGAGCGCGTGGCGGCACGCGTCGCGCCCGAGCAGCGACGAGTTCGCGCGCCTCGCGAGCGCGGTGGTGACCGTGAGCGCGTCGGCATACGCGCCCGACATCAACAAGTCCTCGTCGAGCGCCGCCAGATCGTCGGCGATCTGCTCGGCGCGCTTGGCATCCTTCTCGATCGTCAGCAGATCGATCAGCATGACGACCGACAGGCTGCGGACGTTGTCCTGCCCGAGGCTCGCCATCCAGACGGGCAGATCCGGCGGCAGCTCGCCGCCGGCGGCCATCTTCTCGGCGCGCGCGCCGACGCCGTCGAGCGCCGTCTTGTACTGCTCCGACACGAACGGCTTGTCGTTGTACGAGACGAGCAGCTCTTCCATCGACGTCCAGAGCACCTGGAACTGGCCGGAGCGTCCGAAATCGCTCTCGCTGAGCAGGCTGCGCGTCATCGTCAGCACGCGGCGCTTGCGGTCGTCGTCGGGCGCGATCGTGTTGAAGATGGTGGCGAGGCGATCGCTCGCCTGGCCGTCGAGCGCGAGCGCCGTCGCGAGCAGTTGCGCGACCTTCGTGTCGTCGAACGCGCCGGCGAGGCCGCGCAGGATGGGCATCGCGGCGGTGGGATCCTCGTCGCTCTGCATCATCTGCATCATGACGTGCGCGTCGATCTGCGTGGCGGCGGCGGCGAGGTTGTTCATCACCTCCGGCATCCGCTCGGGCGACATGACCGAGACGATGCTCGTCAGGTGACGGAACGCGGCGAGCACGGTCGCCGCCTGCGTCGTGATCATCGGCGAGCCGTCCAGCGTGCACTTCGGCGACGAGACGGCGACGGCGAGGTCCGCGATGTCGTTGGGGCTGCCGGCGATCTCGAGCAGCCGATGCTGCTGTGCCTCGTCGAACACCGCCTTCTGTCCGCCGGCGATCGAGGTGACGATCGATCGCCAGAGGTCGTCGCGCGCGGCGGTCGTGACGACCTGGCCTTCTTCGCGGTTCAGGACTTTCTCGTAGTCGATCTGCTCGAGCGCGATCGACGGATGGCCGGCGGCCGCCCAGATCCGCGCGGGGCCGCCGCGCGCGCGGCGGTCCGCCGGATCGAGCGCGAGGACGCCGAGGAAGGCGTGCAGCGCCTCGACGGGCACCTCGCCGAGAAAGGTCAGACGAATCAGGTCTCGATCGTGGAGCAGTCCGGCGGCTTCGGCGATGCCCGCCTGCGACGCGTCGGCGGGCGTGGCCTCGATCAGCAGCGTTTCGGGCGTGACGCCGATCGAGAAGGCCGCGCCGAGCGACGACTGGGCGATGGCCTCCGACAGACGCTTCACAGAAATGCCCACCGTGGGATGTTCCGGGGGGTAAAGGGTCCAGTTTCTCGCGGCGACGACGAGCGCGCGCGCGAGCTGGAGCAAGCCGCGCGACAGCTCTGGAGACAGCTGGGACGCCTGCGCCATGGGTCGATCGCAGTATACTGCCCGAACCGCAGTGAGAGCCGTCGACGTCATCGTCAAAAAGCGCGGTGGTGGTGCGCTCACGCGCGACGAAATCGCCTTTTTTGTCGAGGGTGCGACCGCCGGCACCGTTCCCGACTACCAGACGTCGGCGCTGCTCATGGCCGTCCTGCTCCGCGGGATGACGCCGGAGGAGACCGCCGCACTCACCGACGCGATGGTGCGCTCGGGCGTCCGTCTCGATCTGAGCGACGTGCCGGGGGTGAAGGTCGATAAGCACAGCACCGGCGGCGTCGGCGACAAGACGTCGCTCGTCCTCGCGCCCGTCGCCGCCGCGTGCGGCGTGCCGGTGCCAATGATGTCGGGGCGCGGCCTGGGTCACACCGGCGGCACGCTCGACAAGCTCGAAGCGATTCCCGGTTTTCGCGTGAACCTGTCGCTCGACGAGATGCGCCGCGTCCTCGCGACCGTGGGCTGCGTGATGATCGGCCAGACCAAGGAGATCGCGCCCGCGGACAAGCGGCTCTACGCGCTGCGCGACGTGACCGGCACGGTCGAGAGCATCCCGCTCATCAGCGCGTCGATCATGAGCAAGAAGATCGCCGAAGGGATCAACGCGCTCGTTCTCGACGTGAAGACCGGCAGCGGCGCGTTCATGAAGACCGAAGCGGATTCGCGGCGGCTCGCCGAATCGCTCGTCGCGATCGGCAACGCGTCCGGCGTGCGGACCGAAGCGGTCATCACCGCGATGGACACGCCGCTCGGCCTCGCGGTCGGCAACGCGCTCGAAGTCGTCGAGTGCATCGACGTGCTGAAGGGCGGCGGCCCGGCGGATCTCGTGGAGCTCTGCGTGGAGTTGACCGCGCGGATGCTGCTGCTCGGACGGGCGGCCTCGGATCGCGCGGACGCCGAACGGCGCGTGCGCGAGGCGATCCGATCGGGCGCGGCGCTCGCGAAATTCCGCCAGATGGTCGAGGTGCAGGGCGGCGATCCGACGGTCGTCGATGACTACGGGCGTCTGCCGGCCGTGCGCGATCGCCACCCGATCGCCGCGGACCGCGGCGGCTATCTCGCGCGGCTCGACGCCGAACTGGTCGGCCGCGCGTCGGTCGTCCTCGGCGCCGGCCGCGACAAGGTCGAAGACGCGGTCGATCCGGCGGTCGGCATCCTGCTGCAGGCGAAGCCCGGCGATCGCGTCCGCGCCGGCCAGCCGATTCTCGAACTTCACTACCGCGATCGGTCGCGGCTCGAGAGCGCCGTCGCCCTCGCGTCGCGCGCGATCACCATCGGCGACGCGCCTCCCGCGCGCCAGCCGCTCGTCGTGGGAGAGGTGCGCTAACGCATGCTGGGCATCCTGCAGCCGATCTTCGGCGCGATCGTCATCCTCGGCATCGCGGTGGCGTTCTCGACCAACCGCCGTGCGATCAACTGGACGACGGTCGCGTGGGGCCTCAGCCTGCAGATCGTCTTCGCCGTGATCGTGCTGAAGACGGCGGTCGGCAAGGCGGTCTTCGACACGCTCGGGTACTACGTCACGCGGTTGCTCAGCTTCGCGGGCGACGGCTCGAAGTTCGTGTTCGGTCCCCTCGGCAGCAACGACGTGTGGCGCGACGCGATGGTTCGCGTGTTCGGCCCGAGCGGCGGCCAGTACGCCAGCATCTTCGCCTTCCAGGTGCTGCCGACGATCATCTTCATCGCGGCGCTCTTCGCGATCCTCTACTACTTCGGCGTCATGCAGATCGTCGTGCGCCTCTTTGCCGTGCTGATGCAGCGCGTCATGAAGGCCAGCGGCGCCGAGTCGCTGAACGTGGCGGCGAGCATCTTCATGGGGCAGACCGAAGCGCCGCTGACGATCCGTCCATACCTGCCCGAAATGACGCAGTCCGAGCTGATGACGGTGATGACGTCGGGCATGGCGCACATCTCCGGCGGCATCATGGCCGCGTACATCTCGTTCGGCATCGACGCCAAGTTCCTGTTGACGGCCGTGATCATGACGGCGCCCGGCACGATCATGATGGCGAAGATGCTCGTCCCCGAAACGGAAGTGCCGAAGACGATGGGGACGGTGCGGCTCGAGGTGGAGCGCGTCGACGTCAACGTGATCGACGCCGCCGGGCGTGGCACCGGCGAGGGGCTGCAGCTCGCGCTGAACGTGGGCGCGATGCTGATTTCCTTCCTCGCGTTGATCGCGCTGGTCAACGCGATCCTGCACCACGTGCCGTTCCTGGGCGGCGGCCTCAGTCTCGAGCGAATCTTCGGCTGGATCTTCGCGCCGGTCGCCTGGGCGATGGGCGTGCCGTGGAAGGATGCGCCGCAGATCGGCAACCTGCTCGGCACGCGCATGGCGCTGAACGAGTTCGTCGCTTACTCGAAGCTCGGTCCGATGAAAGGACTGATCGATCCGAAGTCGTTCACCATTGCCACCTTCGCGCTCTGCGGCTTCGCGAACTTCTCGTCGATCGGCATCCAGATCGGCGGCATCGGCGCGCTCGCGCCGAACCGGCGGCACGACCTCGCGCGGCTCGGGCTGCGCGCGATGTTCGCCGGCACGCTCGCCAACTTCATGACCGCGACGATCGCCGGGTTCCTGCTCTAATGGACTACTACGATCAGGTGTCAGAGGCGGCGGCCGCCGTTCGCGCGCGTGTGCCCGCGATCCCCGACGCCGCCATCATCCTCGGTTCCGGCCTCGGCGATTTCGCCAACGCGCTGGGCGACGCGGTCACGCTGCCGTACGCCGATCTGCCGCACTGGCCGGCGTCGCGCGTCATCGGCCACGACGGCAAACTCGTCGTCGGGACGACGCGTGGGCGGCGGATTGCGGCGCTGGCGGGCCGCTGTCACCTGTACGAAGGGCACGATGTCCGCACGGTGACCTTCGCCGTCCGCGTCCTCGGCGTCCTCGGCGTCAAGACGCTCATCGTCACCAACGCCGCCGGCGGCATCAACACCGGGTTCTCGCAGGGCGCGCTGATGGTCATCGACGATCACGTGAACCTGATGGGGACCAATCCGCTGATCGGCCCGAACGAGGAGCGGTTTGGCCCGCGGTTTCCCGACATGACGGAAGTGTACTCGTCACGGCTGCGCGCGATTGCCGACGCGTCCGGCCGGGCCAACGCCATGCTGCTGCCGCACGGGATCTACATCGCGCTGCTCGGCCCCAGCTATGAAACGCCGGCCGAGATCCGATATCTCCGTACGATCGGCGGCGACGCCGTCGGCATGTCGACGGTGCCGGAGGCGATCGTCGCGCGCCACATGGGCCTCGAGGTCCTCGGGATCTCGTGCATCACGAACATGGCGGCCGGCGTGCTCGCCAGGCCGTTGGACCACGCGGAGGTAATGGAGACCGCGCGCCGCGTGCGCGGCCAGTTCATCGCGCTGCTGGAGGGCATCGTTGAACGGCTCTGACCCGCGGCGGCTGTCCGTGTCGCTCGTCGACGTGACGGACGGGCACGAGGCAGAGTTCCACGCGCTCGCGACCGCGTTCGAGGCGGTGCTCATCGCGAAGAACTTCGGCCGGGCCGAAATGATCCGCGACGAGGGGCTGCCGCGCCGCTTCTACGCCGTGCGCCACTGGACCAACGCGGAATCGGCGGCGCTGTGCCACGCGGATCCCGACGTGCAGGCGATCACGTCGAAGATTTATCAGATCGCGCGCGTCACCCACGTGGTCAACGGCGTGCGGACGATCGATCCGTTGCGGCTGCTCATCGAGGATCGCCGCGCGCGGATCGAAGCGGACCGCCGGACCGGTTTCGACCGGCGCATCAAGGATCTGGGCAGCCCGACCGGGCGCGAGCGCCGCGGCGGGCACGATCGGCGATTGGGTCCGCGCCGGCTGCGCGACCGTCCCGGCGAGGTCGATCTCGTCGCCGCGGCGCGGCGCGCGCGCGAGTTCGCAGACGCGGCCTATTCGAAGTTCAAGGTCGGCGCGGCGCTCGAGTGCGCCGACGGTACGGTCGTCACGGGCTGCAACATCGAGAACGCGACGTACGGGCTGACGGTGTGCGCCGAGCGCGTCGCGATGTTCAAGGCGCTCTCCGAAGGGCAGCGCGCGTTCACGCGCATCGCCGTCGTCGCCGACACCGAGGCGCCGACGCCGCCGTGCGGCGCGTGCCGGCAGATCCTGTGGGAGTTCGGCGGCAACCTCGAGGTCCAGCTCGCGAACCTGAAGGAAGAAAAGGGACGCCATCAGCTCAAGGACCTGCTGCCGCTGCCCTTCGACGCACGCCTCCTATAAGATCAGCGAATGCTCCCGACGATAGCGCGGGAGGCCGACGCGGTCGTGATGATCGACCAGCGCAAGCTTCCCGCCGACGAGATCTACGTCCGCTGCAAGACCGCTCCCGAAGTGGCGAAAGCGATCAAGGCGATGGTCATCCGCGGCGCGCCGGCGATCGGCGTGGCGGCGGCGATGGGCATCGCGCTCGGCGTCCGCACGAGCAAGGCGACCGGCACGCAGAAGCTCGCGACCGAGTTCTACAAGGTCTGCGAGCTGATGGCAGCGACCCGGCCGACCGCCGTGAACCTCTTCTGGGCGATCGATCGAATGAAGCGATCGTTCGCGAACGCGGTCGGGGCGGGCGAGTCGGTCGATCAGATCAAGGACCGGCTCGATCGCGAAGCGCAGCTGATCCACGACGAGGACGTCGCGAGCTGCCGTGCGATGGGTGCCTTCGGCGCCGAGGTCGTGCCGGCCGACGCGCACGTGCTGACGCATTGCAACGCCGGCGCGCTGGCCACGGCCGGCTACGGGACCGCGCTCGGCGTCATCCGCGGCGCCGTGGAGCAGGGCAAGAAGGTCGCCGTCTTCGCCGACGAGACGCGGCCGTTCCTACAGGGCGCGCGCCTCACGGCGTGGGAGCTCGTGCGTGACGGCATCGACACGACGGTGATCACCGACAACATGTCGGGGGCGCTGATGCGCCAGGGCAAGGTCGATCTCGTCGTCGTCGGTGCCGACCGGATCGCGGCGAACGGCGACACGGCGAACAAGATCGGCACCTACACCGTGGCGGTCCTCGCACGCGAGCACCGCGTGCCGTTCTACGTGGCCGCGCCGCTGTCGACGATCGATCTGAACACGCCCGACGGGGCGCACATCCCGATCGAGGAGCGAAATCCGCGTGAGGTGACGCACGTGAAAGGGACGCAGCTCGCCCCCAACGGCGCCCACGTGTGGAATCCCGCGTTCGACGTGACGCCGCATCAGCTCATCGCCGGCATCATCACCGAGCGCGGAATCTGCCGGCCGCCGTACGTCGAGTCGCTGAAGAAGGCGTTCGCAGTATGCGAATCCTCGGCATAGAAACCTCCTGCGACGAAACGTCTGCCGCGGTCGTCGAAGAGACGGGCGACGCGGCGAAGCCGTGGGCGATCCGCGCGAACGAGATCGCCTCGCAGGCGCCGATTCATCGCGAGTGGGGCGGCGTCGTGCCCGAGCTCGCCTCGCGTCAGCACATCCGCGATATCTGCGGCGTCGTCGAGCGCGCGCTCGAGCAGGCCGACACCGATTGGCGCGACCTCGGCGCCGTGGCCGTGACGCAGGGGCCCGGTCTCGTCGGCTCGCTGCTCGTCGGCGTGTCGTTCGCGAAGGCGGCCGCCGTTGCGGCGAACCTGCCGCTCGTCGCGGTCCATCACCTGGCCGGCCACATCGAATCGCTCGTGCTGCAGAACGGCGAGATGCCGCTGCCGGCGGTTGTCCTCGTCGTCTCCGGCGGGCACACGAGCCTGTACCTCGTCGAACAACCGGGCCGCTACGAGCTCCTGAGCCGCACGCGCGACGATGCGGCCGGAGAAGCGTACGACAAGGTGGCGAAGCTCCTTGGGCTCGGCTATCCCGGCGGACCGGTGATCGATCGCCTCGCGAAGCAGGGGAACGATCGCGCCGTCGCTCTGCCGACGACGAGGCTGACGCACGCGGATCGCAACGCGCCCGAGCTGAAAGGCGATCTCGATTTCAGTTTCAGCGGGTTGAAGACGGCAGTGCTTCGGTACGTGCGCGCGCACGAGGCGCCGTTCACCGACGCCGAGATCGCCGACGTCGCCGCCAGCTTCCAACGCGTCGTCGTCACCGTGCTGATCGATCGGCTCTTCGATGCGGCGCGCCGGTTCGGCGCGAAGAGCGTCGGGATTGCCGGCGGCGTCTCGGCGAACAGCCGTCTGCGCGCCGAGCTGCAGGCGAAGGGCGAAGCGCGCGAGATGCCGACGTTTCTGCCGAGCATGAAGTTGTCCACCGACAACGCGGCGATGATCGCCGCGGCGGGGCTGCGCAAGTTTCGCGCGGGTGTCACGTCGGCGCTCGATATCAACGCGGATGCCGCGCTGCCGCTCGGCTGAAGCCTCGCGCTCCGAGCATCGAAGCCCATGAAGGTCTTTACCGACTACCTCTTCTTCAACACCACACAGCGTCAGGAGTTCGTCCGCATCACCGACGACGTCGCCGCGATCGTGAAGGCGAGCGGCGTCACAGAGGGGATGGCGCTGCTCTCTGCCATGCACATCACGGCGGGCGTGTACGTGAACGACTGGGAAGAGGGACTGATTCACGATTTCCAGGTGTGGCTCGAGAAGCTCGCGCCCGCCGGGCTGCCGTATCGGCACCATCAGACCGGCGAGGACAACGCCGACGCGCACCTGAAGCGCACGATCATGGGGCATCAGGTGATGCTGCCGATCACGGCGGGCAAGCTCGATCTCGGACCGTGGGAGCAGGTGTTCTACGCCGAGTTCGACGGCCAGCGGAAGAAGCGCGTCGTCGTCAAAGTGATGGGCGAGTGAGAGAGTTTCCGGACCGGCCGATCGTCGGCGTCGGCGCGGTGGTCGTCGACGGCGATCGCGTGCTGCTGGTCCGGCGCGGGCACGAACCGCTGAAAGGCCAGTGGAGCATTCCGGGCGGCGCGGTGGAGCTCGGCGAGACGCTCGAGACCGCGTGCGCGCGCGAGGTGCGCGAAGAGACTGGCCTCGACGTGGAGGTCGGCCCGATGATCGACGTGTTCGATCGCATCCGCGTCGACGCCGACGGCCGGACGCGGTATCACTACGTGCTCGTCGATTTTGTCTGCCGGCCGATGGGCGGGACGCTCGCCTGCGCATCGGATGCGATCGACGCGGTGTGGGTGTCGCCCGCGGAGTTGCGCGCGTATGCGCTGCAGGCGGCGACCATCGACGTGATCCAGAAAGCGCTCGCGCGCGCGCGGTCAGACGCGTGGGCGCCGCGCGAGATGCGCTCGCACGTGGACTAGGCCTCGCGGCGTCCCTTCGGCTTCCACGCGAAGTACACCGGCACGCCGAGCAGCACGATGATCAGCCCCGGCCAGGTCGTCGCGGTGCGATAGACGAACAGCACCGCGAGGATCGTCGCCGCGCCGGCGATGTACAGCGCCGGCACGACCGGATACCCGAACGCGCGGTACGGACGGTCGGCGTCGGGCCGCGTCCGCCGCAGGCGGAAGATGCCGGCGATCGTCAGGATGTAGAAGATCAGCGCCGCCGAGATGATGTAATCGAGCAGGTTGTTGTACAGGTTTCCGTACGTGCGCGTCGCCGCATCGTAGGTGCGCGGCAGCACGAGGAACGCGGCCCACGCGCCTTCGAGCACGAGCCCCCACGCCGGCACCTTCGCGTCATTCAGCCGGCCGGCCGAGCGGAAGAACAACCCGTCGCGCGCCATCGCGTAGTATGCGCGCGCGCCCGCGAGAATCAGGCCGTTGCAGCAGCCGAAGGTCGAGATCATGATCCCGACGGCCATGATCGTGACGCCCAGCCCGGGGAAGATGACGTTGAGCGTTGCCGTCGCGATGCGATCGCCCGGCGTGTGTTGGATCGCGTCGAACGGCAGCGTCACCAGGTACGCCACGTTGGCCAGCAGGTACAGCGCGATGACGACGACGGTGCCGAGCGCCAGCGACAACGGGATGTTCCGCCGCGGATCCTTCACCTCTCCGGCGGTGAACGTGATGTTGTTCCACGCGTCGGCCGAGAACAGCGACCCAGTCTGCGTCACGCAGAGGGCGACGAACAGGCCGAACGTCGACAGGGCGGTCAGGCCCGGCACGATGTCGATCTGCCCGCGAACCGACCAGAGATTCCCGAAGTTGTCGGCGACCGCCGTGTGATTCCAGCCGAGGAGCAGGCCGACGACGATGAGGCCGAGGAGCGCACCCGTTTTCGCCGTCGTGAAGACGTTCTGGATGATCTTGCCGTAGTCGAGGCCGCGCGTGTTCGTCCACGTCAGCAGCGCGATGACGGCGATCGCGACGAGCTGCGTCGTCGAGAGCGACAGCGCGTAGCCGGTCGTCACGTGAATCGGCGGGATCAGGTAGTGGTCGTCGGCGATCCACGGCACGAGCGCGCCGAAGTAGCGCGCGAAGCCGACGGTGACGGCCGCGATCGTTCCGGTCTGGATGACGAGGAACAGCGTCCAGCCGTAGAGAAATCCCCACATCGGCGAGAACGACTCGCGCAGGTAGACGTACTGGCCGCCGGCGCGCGGCATCATCGCGGCCAGCTCGCCGTAGGAGAGCGCGCCGACGCAGGTGAGCGCGCCGGTGACGATCCACGCCACCAGCAGCCACCCGGGACTGCCGATGTTGCGCGCCATGTCGGCCGACACGATGAAGATGCCCGAGCCGATCATCGAGCCGACAACGACCATCGTCGAGTCGTAGAGGCCGAGGCCGCGGTGGAACTCGGTGTCGAGCGTCGTCGCCGTCGACTGCTGGGCAGCTACTGACATAAGATGCTGAAACTTACCATGAATCGCGACGATGCCTGG
>Ga0070741_10005870_pt1 | contig 26828 bp, 21 predicted proteins | sample Coa_R1_4_FD_66440 | JGI IMG/M metagenome (GOLD analysis project Ga0070741, IMG submission 66440) | Surface soil microbial communities from Centralia Pennsylvania, which are recovering from an underground coalmine fire - Coalmine... | ecosystem: Environmental > Terrestrial > Soil > Unclassified ...
CGCCGACAAAATGACGGTGCACCAGCGGGAAAACTGTCCGAGAGCCGTAATTGTGAGTCCCTTTCACGTTGCGTGAGATCATATTTAATCAAGTTAATTCAGACCCTTGAGGTATTTCCCATGAGCTCGCATTCTGTTTCCGCACCGCCCGAATCAGCGACCGGCATGACCCGTGACGAAATCAATCGGAAGCAGAAGGAGTACATCTGGCCATCGGTGACCACGTACTTTTCGGAGCCGGTACCGATGGCACGCGGCTACATGCAGCACGTGTGGGACGTGGACGGGAAGAAGTATCTCGATTTTTTTGGCGGGATCGTGACAGTCGGCGTGGGCCACTGCAATCCAAGGGTCACGTCGAAAATGAAGAAGCAGATCGACACCCTGCAGCACGTTTCCACCGTTTTTCCCAACCAGCCGATGGTGGAGCTGGCAGAAAAAATTGCGAAGATCACTCCGGGCGCCCTGACAAAGTCGTTTTTCACAAACAGCGGCACCGAGGCAAACGAAACCGCGGTTCAAGCCGCACGCATGCACACCGGCAATTTCGAGATTGTTGCGCTGCGACACGGCTACAGCGGACGCTCCTCGCTGGCGCGCGGGCTGACGGGCATCAACACCTGGCGGCGGGGCACGATCGAAGTCGGTATCGTGCACGCGATGAACCCCTACTGTTACCGCTGTCCGCTGGGGTTGAAATATCCGGATTGCGGTGTGGCGTGCGCGCGCGACCTTGAGCAAGTCATCCAGACTTCCACCTCGGGTGCCATTGCGGGCTTTCTCGCGGAGCCGATCCAGGGGGTGGCGGGCTTCATTACTCCGCCGAAAGAATATTTCAAGATGGCATTCAACATCGTGAAGCAGTACGGCGGGGATTTCATCGCTGATGAAGTGCAGACGGGATGGGGTCGCACGGGGCACAAGTGGTTCGGCATCGAGCATTGGGAAGTTGAACCGGACATCATCACTGCGGCCAAGAGCCTGGGTAACGGTCATCCAGTCGGGCTTACGGTGGCGAAGCCGGAGATCGCCGATTCAATTCAGGGTCTGACAATCTCGACATTCGGCGGCAATCCTGTGACCTGCGTTGCTGCTAAAGCCGTGATTGACATCATCGAGGAGGACGACCTGCGCAGCAATGCCGCCGTCGTGGGTGGGTATTTCCGCGAAAAACTGGAAGAGCTTCAGGAAAAGCATCCGCTGATCGGAGATGTGCGGGGTATGGGCATGATGCAGGGACTGGAGCTCGTCGAGGATCGCGAAACCAAAAAACCTGCTGCTGCAGCAACGGTCTCGCTGATGGAAGAGTCACGCAAACGCGGCCTGCTGATTGGAAAAGGCGGGATGTACGGCAACGTGATTCGCTTATCGCCGCCGCTCAACATCTGCAAGGCGGATGTGGACGAAGCGGCGCGGATTCTGGACGAAAGTTTCGGTGCGGTGGAGAGCAAGCGTTAGTGCCGGGTTAGTGGGACTCGCCGTCACCAGGGCTGTAGTCAGGTGTGTCCAGTTTCGGCAGGAGGGCTGGGGGAGGCAACGCCGGAGGGGGCTGAAACTCTCCCGGGTCGTGTCCCGCGAGCGCGGCCTTCATGAAATCCATCCAGGCGGGGAGTGCCGTGCGCGAACCCGTCTCCTTATTGCCTAACGATTTCTTTTCGTCGAATCCTACCCACACACCGCAAGTGATCGAAGGCGAAAAGCCTACAAACCAGGCGTCGGTGAAATCATTGGTAGTGCCGGTTTTGCCTGCCAGGGGCTCGTTCAGGCGGCTGGCCGCGATTCCCGTCCCATGCAGCACGACTTCGCGCAGCATCGAGGTCATGATTCGCGCGGTGCGTGCGCTGATCACGTCCCGCACCTCCGGGTAGTTTTCCTCCAGAACCCGCCCATCGTAATCCGCAACTTTGGTGATGTATCGCGGGGCCACGCGCACGCCATCATTGGGAAAAACGGAAAACGCGTCCGTCTGTTCGATCAAGGTCACTTCGGCGGAGCCCAGTGCGACCGGAAGGTAGGGCGGAATGTCTGAGGTGATGCCAAACTTGTGGGCGTAATCAATGACGGTTTTGATCCCGAGGTGATCCGCAATTTTTAAGGCGGGGATATTTCGAGATTGCGCCAGGGCGCGTCGCAAGGTGATGTTGCCTTCGTATCGCTCGTCATAGTTGTGAGGGGTGTACAAGCCGGAAGCGGTCACGAATGTGGTGGGCGCATCCAGAACGGTATCGTCGGGGGTAGCTCCCTGATCGATTGCGGCGGTGTACACATAGGGTTTAAAGGATGAGCCGACCTGCCGCAGGGCCTGAGTGGCGCGATTGAATTTTGAATCGTCGAAGTCGCGGCCGCCGACCATAGCCTTGATGTCGCCGCTTGAGTTGTCGATCGCGACCAGCGCGCTTTGCACTCCTGAATCCTGCTCCAGGCTGACCCGCGCCGCGCCGTCCGGAAACAATGCGGTCACTTTGATATAGGCGACATCGCCGACCTTCAGCAAATCCGGAATCGTTCGACGGGTCCAGCTTACGTCCGCCCGGGTCAGAGCGGACGTGTAGCGGGCGAATCTCAAAGTCGCAGAATGCGGGGCGGTCGCAATCACAAGCGCATGCACATAGCTGCCGGGCTCAATGTCTTCATCCCAATCACCGTTCTGATACTTTTCAAGGCTGGTGCCCTCGGCAACGACATTTTCCAGATGGCCCTTCCAGCCGTGCCTTCGCTCATAGGCGGCCAAATTGTCGAGCACCGCCTGATTCGCGGCTTTCTGCAGTTCGAGGTTCAAGGAGGTGTAAACGCGCAGGCCCCCTTCCAGAACCTGGTCACTACCGTATTTTTTCTCGAGATAACGGCGGATTTCCTCGACGTAATAGGGCGCGAGCGAATTCACGTCATGCTGCACGTTAAGCCGGATCGGAGTGTTTTTCGCCGCGTTCGCCTGCTCGGTGGTGATCTTCCCATCCTCGAGCATCGAGTTGATCACGAGATTTCTACGACGCAGGGCGCGTTCCGGGCTGTTGATGGGCGAGTAGTAACTCGGTGCCTTGGGAAGTCCAGCCAACAGCGCCGCTTCTTCGAGGGTGAGCTGCTTCGCCGGTTTGCTGAAGTAAAACTCCGATCCTGCCTCGAACCCATAGACGCCGTGACCCAGAAAGATCTGGTTGGCGTACAGGGTAAAGATCTGCGGCTTCGTGAACCGGCGCTCGATCTGAATGGCGAGCATGATCTCTTCGATTTTGCGGTGATAGGTGCGATCTGGGGATAGGAACAGGTTGCGCGAAAGTTGCATCGTCAAGGTGGATGCACCCTGTGCTTTCTGGCCGGCGATGATGTCACGGTACGCCGCTCCCAGAATGCGCCAGACGTTCACGCCCCAGTGCTTCTCAAAATCCTTATCTTCGACTGAGATTACCGCGTTGCGCAGCACCTGGGGATAATCGGTGTAGCTCGCTACCACGCGCCGTTGCAGTGCAAAGGAGCCAATTACGTGGCCATGATCGTCGTAGAGTTCGGTGATGGAAATGGGACGGTAGTGCTCCAGTTGCTGAACTTGCGGGAGGTCTGTGGAATAGACGAAGAGAAATCCGGAGAGTGCGCCGAAGGCAGCCGAGGCCAACACCAGGAGCGCAAATAGGAGCCGGCCCACCAGTGTTCGCGCAGGCGGCGCTTGCACCGGTGCAAGATCTGCATCCAGAAGCTTCATTGCGGGTAGCTTCAATCCAGAATAGCACTTGCGTGCTTGCGATTCAGCGAGTTTCGGCTCTCCAGCTCGGGCTGGGAACCAAAAAAAATCGCGCGCCGAAGCGCGCGACTCATTGCAGAATGAACTGGTCGTTATGCCGGTTTCTGATCGTGATTTTTCAACACCTCGATGGCGCGGCGCAGTTGCTCATCCTGCTGAGGTTTCTGCATCTTCTTTTCTTCTTGCTCGGCGGGAACGCTATTTTCGTCCTCATCCGGCAGGACTGCGTCGTCATCATTGTCGGCGACCATGATATTCGGGGTGATCGCCGTATCCTGGATGGCCTTACCGCTGGGCGTGTAGTACTTGGCAATGGAGAGAATTAGGGCGGACCCGTCGGGATCCTCAATCACTTTCTGAATGGAGCCCGTGCCAAAGGTTTTGTCACCCAGCACGTCGCCGCGCGCGTTCTCGAGAACCGCACCGGCAATGATTTCCGCCGCACCAGCCGTGCCGCGATTCACCAATACCACCAGGGGTAGATTGGTGATTGCCTTCTGCGGATCGGCGTTGAAGGACTCACGCGGATACTTCTGGCCTTGCAAATAAGCAATGGTCCCGTGGTTCAGAAACAGGTTCGCAGCGGTGACCCCTTCCTGCTCGTCCCCTCCGGCGCAGTTGCGAAGGTCAAGAATCAGCTTCTTCGCCTTCTGTTGCTGCAGACCCTTGATCTTGTTGGCGATCTCCTGGCTCTTGCCACGATTGAAGGAATCGACTTTGATGTAGCCGATGCCATCTTCCAACATCTTGTCTTCTGCAGGCGGGATGGAGACGATATCGCGGGTGATGGTGATCTTCTGGGGCTCAGCGCGCCGCGCCCGAACCACGGAAACCACCACGTTGGAACCCGGCTGGCCCGCCAGCAAGCTGCGAACTTCCGCCAGCGACATCTCGCGGGTGCTTTTGCCTTCAATCGCCTCGATGATATCGGAGCTTTCCAAGCCTGCTTTGTCGGAGGGGCCCTGAGGAACGACGGCGATCACCGCCGCGTAGCCGAAACGCTTGGAGATGGCGGCCCCGATGTCTCCCTTGGCTTCCGCCTTATGCGATTTGTATTCCTTGTACTCCGCCGGGGACAGGTAGCTTGAGTTGGGATCCAGCGACTCCAGAAGTCCGTGCAGAGCGCCATCGGTTACGTTGGGGATGTTTGGCTCCTCGACGTATTCACTGCGAATACGGGAGAGCACCTCGCTGTAAACGCCGAGCTGGCGATAGGCACCGTCGCTATTGTTGCTGGAGGCCTTGACGCCCAGGCCGCCCGCGACCATGAACAACACTACCGCTAGGGAAAGACTGAGGATGACTGCTTTAGCTCTTTTGGACATCGGGTTTTCTGGAATCTCTCGTATTGGAAAGTCACTTCTGGAATGCAAATTCCAGGGAAGTAGCTCCCATTATATATGCTTTGATGCGGGACACTGAGAATGGCTGCAGGTTCCGTGTACTGACTTTGGTAATTGCTTTTAAGCGAGAGATAACAAAGGTTGTTATTTGTCTCAAACCCCGCGCTTGGTTTGTTGATCTCTGCCCTCTTGCGCCGGCGCCGTCTTTCCCAAGTGGCTCAGCACTCCCTATGGGGATTCTGGGAACAAGAGAATGCTTGTGGCGATCAGTGGCTCGATCCCAGCGGCTCCCACTTGTACTTTTTCCCGTCCCAGTACACGGCCGCTTCGACCTCATCCACATCCTCGGCCATGATGGTGGTTACAACCTTTTTCTTGAGGGTTGCGTGTTTGAATCCCAGCTTCTGGTAGGGGACGTTGACGAGGACAAACTTGGCTTTTGGCACCGACGCCTGCGGACCTTCGGATGCTGCTCCATGAATAATGAGAAGCACCATGTTGTCCTGGGCAGGGTCAGCTTTCATGGCGAATTGCAGCGTGACCTTCGGGTTGCCGTAACCGAAGAAATCGCCATACGGGTCGATCACCTTGTAATGATATTCACCTTCTCCGAGTAGGGGGTCCTTGCTGCGCGCGGCAATCACCGCATCGGGAATGTCGTCACCGTTCATATCAACGTCAAGACGTGCCGGGCCCACTATCTGGAATTCCGGCCCAAACTGCTTTTCAACAAGCTCCTGCACGCTGACCGATCCGCTGCCTGCAGTGGAGGCAGGAACCGCGACGGTTGTCGGTTGAGTCTGTGCCGAAGCGAATGAGACAGCCAACCATAGTAAGAACACAATTCGAGAGGTGTAACGCATTCGTCTACTGTGAGGCTCTGCTCTGCGCGAAGCAAGCATTTCGAGCCGCAAATGCCAACAGGCAGAGGTCACGAAGGTTCTAGCCCCTGAAGTGTTCCCATCCTCGTGGCGAAAGTGTCTGCCACTTCCCGCCATGCAGAATCTGTATTCTCCGTCCGCGAACAATCTCGCCGATAGGGCTGATCGATATGCCCGCGATTTTCCTGGGGACGCGTCCGGAGGCGGGTGCGGTGAACAGCAGTTCATAGTCGTCACCGCCGTGCAGCGCGAGCTCGAGACCTGCATTTTCAGGGCGGGGGATTCTTTGCGCCTCGATCCGGGATCCCACGCCGCTCTCGTCGCAGATGTGTTTCAGATCGGTGGACAAGCCATCGCTGATGTCGATCATCGCCGTCGCCAGCTTGTGCGCGCGCACGTACTTCCCGACATCAATTCGTGGAAGGGGATAGAAATGTGCAGGGTGGTCGCTCGGCCGCAGCTTGGTCCGAGGTGATGAAAACAAGCTGCGTAGCACTGCTGCTGCTCCACCCAGCTTGCCGGTCACGTAGATCAGATCCCCAGGCCTAGCTCCGGAGCGCAACACTGATTTGCCCTTCGGCACGGACCCGATCACCGCTATATCCGCCAGTATTCCGTGGGGAGACTGCGCCGTATCGCCGCCCGCCAGCGTGACATTGAACTGATCTGCCAAATTCATGAAACCCCGAAAAAAGTCATCGACCCATGGTTGCGGGAGCTTTCGCGGCAGCGCCAGGGACAAGAACGCAGCGAGGGGCTCACCGCCCATCGCAGCAATGTCACTCAAGCCGCGTGCGAGGCAACGATGGCCCACGGCGTCCGCCGGGTGCCAGTGCCGCCGGAAATGCACATCCTCAAGGCTGAAATCAGTCGTGACCAGCGCCTCCCGGCCCGCCGGAAGCTGCACAACGGCACAATCATCGCCAATTCCTGCCTTCACTAACCGACTTGGCCGCCACTTCCTGTTGCCTTTGTGGTTACTGAGGCTGCGTATGAGATTGATGATTTCCAGCTCGCCAAGCGGCACGTTCTCACCTGGAGTGACGCGAAATTCTCGGACAAATATATAGGAGAGGCCCCTCTGACGGGACTGCCTGCCGAATGCCGCTTCGGGCGTGCTTTTTGCAGCCACCTTCGCGGAGCAACCCGCATCTATTTTCCACAGCGTTTTCCCTATCGCGGAGGAGTTCCCAGGTTGGTTACTGAATCATTACTGTGGGAATGTCTGAACGGCAGGGAGACTTTGGTAATCAAGTGCCGGACGTGACAAGCGTTGACACGGTTCCAGCTCCTTTGTTACCGTTTGCGTGCCGTTACCTAACAACCCTGGCCGAAGTTGCAGTAACCGCAAGTTATTGTTGCTGCGCCTATTGAGTTTCATGACCGCGCCGATTTTTAAAGGTGCGGCGTGACCCTGCACCGGGCCGGCTAAGGTTCTGACCCGAGAAAGATCGAGTGGCCTCCGGCCTGGATCACATGGGCGGATGCTCCTAAAAAGGACGTGATTTTCGGCGTTGAGCGGCGGGTCGGATTCGAAACAGTGGCAAGAGAGACTGTTCTATAGGGAACGTATTGCATAAGCGCTTCTACATTCTTTTCGTCACCCGCGACGCTGATGGACAACTCCGTAAAATCCCCATTCCCCTGCACTTCTTATATGTGTTCCTGATTGGCGGGCTGCTGGGAATGGTTTCCATTACCGGGATCGCCGGCTCCTACGCGCGCATGCTCCACAAAGTTTCCCAGTTCAATAAAGTGTGGCTGGAAAAGGAAGCTCTCAAGAGCCGCTATTCGCGACTGGAGCAGGTGGCGCACGAAAAGGACATCCAGGTGGCGTCGCTAGGGTCGCTGGCCAGCGAGGTTTCCGCCATCTATGGTCTGAAGCCGGATCCGATTCTTACCAGCAGCGGCGATTTTCAGGACGACCAGGTGCATTCCTCGATCGACCAGCTCTCTGCCCTGCGTACGAGTGCGCTGACCGGCGCCGCCACGGTGGGCATCAGCCTGGGATTGGTCCGCAATGTAACGACAGCCGACTGGATCAAGGCGTCCAATGCTCCCACCTTGTGGCCGGTTGAGGGTCGCATTACCGGCTCCTTCGGAGAACGGATTGACCCGTTCAATGGGGAAGGCGCTTTCCACCGCGGTGTCGATATTTCCACCGCGTACGGCAGCCCGGTGATTGCGCCGGCAGACGGAACGGTGATGTTCGCGGACTTCATGCACGGGTATGGCCGCGCCATTATCGTCGATCATGGTCACGGCATCTCGACCTTGTATGGCCACCTTTCGAATTTCGCAGTTATCGAAGGGCAGTCGATCCGCCGGGGCGACGTGATCGGTTTTGTCGGACAGAGTGGCCGCAGCACTGGCCCGCACCTGCACTACGAAGTCCGAATTCACGACACTCCAGTGAATCCTCACAAGTACCTGCGCATTACAGTGGCGCACGCCTCCGGCGGATTCGCGGCCGGTTCTTAGTCTTTATTCCACCCTCGCTCTCGCCTTCCCACTTCTTCGATAACTCCTGCGAACCCTAGTCCCCTCCTAGTACTCGCTGCGAACAAAATTTAAAGCATAAGGCCTTAGCCTGATTGAGCCTGAGTAGATGCTCCTCTACCGTACGGCCTTCCTTAGCGGAATACCTGCCGGCTGAATTTGCTGAACACGCTGCAGGTGTGATCGAACAGCTCGACCACCAGGAGAACTATTCATGCAGCTCATGCTCAGAACTTTCGCGGCGACCTTGGCGCTCGCCGCCGGGGCGTTCGCGCAGAATGTCGTTACGGTTACCGCCCCGCTCAATAATTCCTACGTCAATTCAGTTGTACAGTTCGTGGCCTCGGCTTACTCGCCCAACGGCGTTTCGGGCATGACCATCAACGTGGACAGCCAGAACGTCTATTCGACGCACTCAGACCGAATCAATACGCTAGTGACGCTTAACCCGGGGCCGCACTCAGTCCTGGTGAAGGCTTGGGACAATCGCGGGAATTATTTTGACGCGCCGCTCCACATCACCGTTTGGGGGCAGCAGCAGGGCTACAACTGGACCAACCTGCAAAATACGACGTGGGGGCAATACAGTCTTTTGCCGCCCAGTTACGCGATTTGCGACTGGTGCAGTCCGAACGGGCCGGAACTGGTTTTGTATCACCACCAGCACATCTCCAATCCTTCACTCACCGGCTCCTCCATGCACACTTACATTGCCGGCAATCTGCCGTATAGCGATGGCTTCTGGAACAACCGGCTGGTCGGCGACGGTTCGCCGCGCCCGGACTACAATCACACACTCAATCCCTCGCTCCACCACTTCACGTATGACGTGTGGTTCTATGTCCAGAATCCCAACGTACCGCAGGCGCTGGAATTCGACATCAACCAGTTCGTGAACGGTCGTTCCCTCATCTGGGGCCATGAGTGCCGTATCGCGGGCGGACATCAGTGGGATATCTGGAGCAATCCGGGGCAGCACTGGGTGGCGACGGGCATTCCATGCAACCCCATAGCAAATTCCTGGAACCACGTGGTGATCGAGGTGGAGCGGACCTCCGACAACAATCTCCACTACGTCGCCATTACTTTGAATGGACATAGGACGACAACCGGTCAGTACGATCACTCCACGGCGACGAACTGGTACGGCATTACCATCAACTACCAACAGGATGGCGACTATGCTCAACACGGCTATTCCATCTGGCTGGATAAGGTGAACTTCAGCGCACGATAGTTTTGCTGCAAGGAAAGGGGCACACAATCGGGGGTGCCCCTTCTTTTTGGAGCGGCGGCTGTTATTTCGATGGAGGGACGGCTTGAAGCCCCCGAACATACCAACGGTCGGCGCCAGGAGTCATGATCACGAGGTACTGCACCGTCACGTTCTCTTCATGAACGACTTTATCTCCGTCGAGCACCTGCCTCTGTAACTGTGCTGTGTCGCGGAGTTCCATGGCATCGCCACCGGGAGCATAGAAAAAAGCCTCCAGCTTGTGCGCGCTGTCGATGTAGCGCGTGCGTACGCCAGTTTCTTTCTGATCTTCGATCGCCTGTTTCAAGTTGTCGTGCGCGAAACCGGTGAAGTAGGCGTCAATCAATTCGGGACGATTCTGTTCGCGGGCGTCAGCGAGGGAGCACCAGGCCAGCCCGTAATCGCGAACAACATTGTGTTCGGTCAGATCCTCGATTTCCCGGGGAGCGATGCGGCTGGCGTCCAGGGTAACGCGCGGCGTGGGCGAAGCCAGGCCATGCGGGATGAGTTCAACGAATCCGAAGACCATTCCGGTAACGATGGCGAGAATGGCAAGTCCATGCAACGAGTATTTGAATATACTGGCCCTCACTTGCCGCCTCCGCCAACGTGAATTTCATTGCCGATCACCACGCCGGATGCCACCGAGATGGTGGCGCCATGTGGCACGGGGATGACGGTGCGTGCCACACCACGTTTGATGGGCGCATCAATGCTGCTCTTGCCGTCAGGTCCAATCGCGGTGAAGCTGACGATCGTTCCATCGGGCAGAGCGTTCCCGCTACAGTCGCGCACCGGGTCAGTTTCCACCAGTACGCCTTTGGGTGTGGGCTGCGCCTTGATGCGCAAATTGCACGGGTCGGAAGCGACTTGCTGTACAACGCGTTCAACCCTGATGTCACCGAGAGAGGCGTCGAAATGGGCCGCGCCCTCTTTGCGGGATGAATTCAGAAGCGCCCACGCGACGCCATTGCGACTCGTCACCGAACGTAGCAGCGGTGGCGCATCTTTGACGGTAAGCCGGAAATTCACGGTTTGCGGGGCGAGTACGACGTTGTGGAATTTATCGAGCACAAATGCCACCGCGCTGATCGCGTCATTCTCGGCGACCGGAACCCGCGAGGGGTGGTCCAGGAAACTGAGAGCAGCCGGTCCTGCCGCCACAACGTAGAATGCGCCGCTATCATCATGATCTCCGGAGCGCAGAATCACAAGGTAGCGACCGGCATCCCGCACTTCTTCCGGATTAATTTTGATTTGACTGCCGAGTTGTACCTGCCGCTTGGCCACGTGTCCCGGGCCGAGCAAATAGAGTGTCGCCTGACCGCTGCCGCCGGCTGGAATCGAAACTGCCGAATTTGCTACTACAGTTGAGGGCAACTGCAATTCCGCCCCATGCGCCGAATACGCGGCGAACCAGCAAGTCGCGAAGAATAACCCAATTTTAAAGAAGGTTCGCATATCAGGATTTCTGGTTGCTGTAATGGTTGACGGTCACACGATAGTTCGCCACTTGTCCGGCGATGTCGCTGGGGATATCAACGGCGAACGGTTCCGGGCTTTGCGGCAGCAATGCGCGATCAACATACCCGTCGGAAACCCAGATCACCTTGCCATTGTTGTCATAGTAAGCGGCCAAGACTTGCGCGATGTTAACCGTCTGGCCGCTCTGGTTGACCAGTTCGCCGCGTAACACCTTGCCCCCCTGCGCATCGGTGTCGATTCGCTGCTGCATCACGCCGATCACCGGATCCGCGGAGGCGGGAATGAGAAACGCCTTGGCATCCATGCGTACGCTCTGCACCTGCGAGCGATTGATACCGGGAAAGTCGATGCGATAGGGCGAAACCTGCTTGGGCAATAGCGTATGGGAAACCTTGTCAAAGCTGTTTTCCTGCGCGATCGCCTGCTGGTCTTTGCCGAGCAGCGTGGCGGCAACATCGACGAATGCAGGAATGGTATCTTCGTTCACGATCTCGCCGACAATCACCAGACTATCCCCGCGTTGCACGGCATTCATGGAGACGATTCTCACTCGCGGACTGTCTACATTCTGTGCACCCCAGTCCTCTTCGCCATTGCGGTAAACCACGTCCCAGCGAAGATAGTTGACGGGAATCACCTGGGGCGGAACTTTGGGGAAGTTTGGCACCGGCCAGTTTACTTTCCAGATTTTGCCATCGCGGACGACTTTCAGATCGCGCGTGTCGTACACGGGCCCAATCGCGGTAGACCAACGCATTTTTGCCCGGATCAGGGCTTGATCATCCGTTGCGTGCAGCGGCTGAAGTTCCGCTCCTTCCAGAGTCGAATACGTACGAAGGCTCGCATCCGATCCGGCCAGATCACGTACAAACGCCGCCATGTCTACCTCGGAACTATTCGCTACGTGTGCATAGGCATCCTTCCAGTCCTTCTGCGTGACGGCGGTGAAAAGCGCCCGCACCGCGTTTTCTGGAGTGTTACTCGATGAACCGCCGGCCAGCGATGTGCCCGCAAGCGCAGTCGGTGCAAGAAACTTGTTGGCGGGAAAAACAAATCCCAGAATGATGAGCAAGGCTGTACCGGCAATGATGATAAAAATCAGAGTGCGCTTCATCTACTTGGCCTCCCGCAAATAAACATGCTCGCCGGTAGGGACCGGGAACTCGACCGTTTCGGCCACCCGCTCCCTTGCGGGCAACAGAAGTACAAGCAGGATAGCGAGAATGCTGCTTCCGATGGGGAGAATGCCCCACAGTACGCCTTCCCAGGGCGCGGGCATGGCATCCGTGGGAATGTCATGTGCGGGCGGCACGTCTTCCTTGGACCACACGGTGATTTGCCCATTGTCGAAAGTCTCTACCTGCCGCCATCCAGCGAAGGCAATCAGCGGGTAGTAGTAAGAATCATGAACAAAGATGTATTTCAACCCATAGTGGTTCGCGTGTTTGAGAATTGCCTCGAGCGACTCCATACCGGCAGTACCAAAAAACTTGGAATTGGTGAGCGAAGCCGAGCCATGCTGCGTGAGTTCGGGCAGCAGCCGAGCGGAGTTGTACTCACCGTCTATGGAATTAGCGTCGGTGTAGGTCGCGATCTTCGAGATGGTGTTGCCGAACCCCAGGGTCAGATACCGATAGCGATTGTGATCGTCGCGATTGAGGAAAGAGATCACCGGCTGGACGTTAAGCTGCGTCTGCGGTGTATAGGGCGTCAGCGCCAGCCAGGCGAAAGCGAGTCCCAAAGTTGCGGTGGCGGCAATGGAAGCCGCGACCACTCCCTTAAGTCTGAAGCGCTCTATAAGGGTTTCGATAAGCAAACCGACAATGGGCAGTGCCAGAACCGTCGCCAGGAGCGTGAAACGTTCGAACGTAAGAATTTCAAACGCACGTCCAAAAAGCCAGCGAGGCAGCGGAGTTGTGCCACCCATGCCGATGATCAGGGTGATCCAGAAGAACACTAACAGCGGCCGAAGTCGCCGCTCCGCAGCGCCGCGAATCAGGATGAACGGAAAGGCGAGGATCATCAGGCCATAGGGCACGATGAAATAGTTCATCAGGAAGACGGAATTGGTGAGCAGGTTGGCGCGGCTGGCATGGGGGATCGGAATTTGTTTGATTGGGTGTTTCAGGATCGCCAGCCAGTAGGGCAACAGAACGATACCGACGCCGGCGGCCACCAGTACGGCAAATACCAGCGCGCGGGAGATAATCGCCGTTGAAGAGCTATCGTTCTCGTCTTCGCGGTCAATGATGGCCAGCCAGATGACCGGGATGGCGAATAATGCTGCGCCGAAAATCAGCGTGACGTGGTGAACCGATGCTGCAGCCAGGCATAAAGCGATACCCTTGAACAAGGCTCGCCAACTCGCCTTTCTGGACCACTCAAAGAAATAAGGAACAGCATTGACGTAGAGCGCCGCCGCTGAAACCGTGGGCAACTGTCCAGCCTGATACACGAGGAACGCAAGTGTTCCCACAAAAACCATCGCTAGCGACGCGTAGCTGGCAGCCCGCTCACTGACCCAGAGCCTGGCGAAACGATAGACACCCACCACCAACAGCACGACAGCAGTCAATTGCACCAGCATGAAGGCGTACGTCAGTCCCACCAGGTGCGACAACAGCGCGATCCATTGATGGACAAGGGGCGGGTACGTGGTTTGCGAAAATCCGGCAAACCATTTGACGTTCCACGGGTCGAACCAATGGCGGGCATAGTGTGACGCGAAGAAGATGTGGAAGTTGGCGTCATAGGAATTCAACGGGAGCTGCATCAGCAGCAAAGGCCCGTGAATGGCCAGTGCCATCAGGACGCATAGGTACATCGGCACGGGGCGACGGAAAGCGGAGGTAGCAGGAACAGCGGTCAAAGGAAGCCTCCAAGCAACTGTAGGCAGCAGTTTGGATTCCCAAACTGCTGAATTTGGTTTTCCAGAACCACAGCTCGCCGTTGCGAAAGATGGGCCAAGGACTAAACGTGGCTAGCCACAAATTCCATTGTGATGCCCAGTGGTGCGCCGCCTGCCTCTATGTGTGTACTCGGAATCCCACAGAGAGAACCGAAATACCTTTCCTGAGAACCCCTCCGGAAAATCCGTGCTGCTGGTTACCTTTTCTCGTGGGAAATACATCAGAGCAGTTGGAATTCGGCTTGCGGGTGCTCTGCTGGGCAGACTCTGTCAATTGAGAATGACTGTGATCAACCGTTTGCTTGCTTGCTGTTCCCTGCTGGTCCTGGCCGGCCTACCCTTGTCGGGCCAAACCTTCGACCTGAATGGCCCGTCCAATCAGGGGCAGGCAAATCAGGCAAAAAAATCGAAATCGAACTCCCGCCAGAACTCGAGTAGTTCCAGTTCCTCCTCCGGGGGGATCGGCTGGGGCTCGAGCATTGAAGTTTCGCGTCAGGCACGCGCCGCCGAGGACGCGCTGCGGCGCGGGCGATACTCCGACGCCGCTGTTTACGCCGAGCGCGCCGCCAAGGCTGCTCCCCAGGTCACCGATTTCTGGTTCCTTTACGGATATGCCTCGCGGCTGGCGGGTCATTACCAGCAGTCGGTCGAGGCCTTTCAGCGGGGATTACAAAATCAGCCTAATTCGGTGAGGGGACTGTCGGGGCTTGCCCAGACGTACGCGCGCATGGGCCGATCCGAAGATGCTAAGAAACTTCTGCTTCAGGTGATCCAGGCGAACCCGAAAAGCGCCGACGACATTCTTCTTGCCGGAGAGCTTTTCCTGAATACCGGTGATGCGCAACGCGCGGTCGAACTGCTGCAACGCGGCGCCAGCATGAAGCCCTCCGCCCGTTCAGACTTACTTTTGGCCAAGGCGTATCAGCGCGACAATCAACTAGACAAGGCGCGGCAGTATCTGGAGAACGCAAAGAAGCGCGCTCCGCGCGACCCCCAGGTCCTGAGCGCGGTCGCCGGATACTACCGCGAAGCTCACGACTACAAGTCGGCGATTGCGACCCTGCAGTCCATTCCCAAGAAATCGCCTGAGATCCACGCGGAGCTTGGGTACACGTACTCACTGGCCGGGAAGCGAAACGACGCGGCCGACAGCTACGTCAAAGCGGCGAATGCTTTGCCGCAGGACATGGGCTTCCAGCTGAGTGCGGCGCAAGCCCTCATCAGCATCGGCGAGCTAAAGAAAGCGGGCACGTACATTCAGCGCGCTTCTACCTTGGATCCGAATCACTATCGCGTGCACGCGCTGCGCGGCGAAGTGGCACGCCTGGAGAGCCGTAACGAAGACGCCATCCGCGAGTACCAGATTGCTCTCAAGAACCTTCCTGAGGGTGTTCCCGAAGGCGTGCTTTATCCCGTCGAGTTGCATATGGCGCTCGCGGAAATGTATCGCGAGACTCAGAACGAAGATGGTGCCGCGCAGCAGGTTGATCAGGCGGCAGCGCTGATTTCCAAGTTACAGATCGAGGGCGCCGACCGGCCGGAGTTCCTGCGCCTGCGCGCCGCCGTGGAAATGGCACAGGACAACAACAGTGCGGCCGACAAGGATCTTCAGGAAGCGTCTTCGCTCGATCCGCAAAATGCTCAGATCCTGCTCCAGTACGCCAATCTTCTGTGGAGGATGAAACGTACTAACGAATCGGTGGCGCTGTATAACAGAGCCCTTAAGATTGATCCGAACAACCGGTTCGCCCTCACGGCATTGGGTTACCTGTGTCGTGAACTCGGAAACATCAAAGCTGCCGACAATTACTTCCATCGCGCCGCCGCGGCCAACCCCAACGACTACGTTCCCTACTTAGCGATGGGCGACATGTACAGTTCGTTGCGGCAGTTCGCGAAGTCGCAAGAGAACTACCAGAAGGCTTACAGGATTGCGCCTGAGCACCCGCTCATCATTGCAGGCGCAACCAACGCCGCTCTCGAATCGCACAATCTTCCACTCGCCAAAGGCTGGTTAGATCGCGCCAACGCGCAGATTAATCAGAATCCGAACGTCATGCGCGAACATGAACGTTATCTAACCTGGACGGGGCACTACGCCGAATCAGCCGAGCTGGGTTGGAAGGTCATCGAAAAGCTTCCCAAAGACACGGAAGGTTCTGTCTATCTCGCCTATGACTTGCTGTACATGGGCCGATATGACGACGCCTTGCAGCTGGTGAACCGTTATGAGCACATTCTGAAAAATGATCGCGATCTGCCCCTGATCGCCGGACACGTCCATGCCCATGCCGGACTGCTCTCAGAAGCGAACGACGACTTCACGCGAGCACTCCAGCGCGATCCCACCATGGCCGTTGGCTATGTGAACCGGGGATACGTTTTGAACGATTTACAGCAAGCACGGCAGGCGCAGAAAGATTTTGAGAAAGCGATCGAAATCAAGGCGGATTACGGCGAAGCTCATCTGGGCCTGGCGTTTGCCAATCTGCAACTGCGGCACTCGAAGGCCGCCCTGGATCAGGCCAACATCGCAATGAAGCTGCTGGGACCATCGCACGCCACCCATTTGGCGCTGGCCACGGCATATCGCTATCAGCAACTGCTTCCGCAGGCAGAAAAGGAATACCAGGCGGCACTCAAGCTCGATCCGAACGATCTGACAACCCATATGGCGCTCGCGGAAACGCTCTATCGCGAGCATCGTTACAGCCAATCGATCGATGCGTTGAACTCCGCCCTTACGCTTTCTCCCGGCGATCCGAACATCTACGCCCAGATCGCCCACGACTACGCCCGACTAGGCCAGCGCGATCAGACATTCCGTTTCGTGCAGGCCGCGGAACACGCCGGACGTGACCAGAGCCAGGTGCTGCTTGCCACCGGCGATGCACTCTATGTTCTCGGTGACCGCAATGCCGCGATGGAGCGTTTTTCGCGAGCTCTCGATGCCCCCGATGCGGACCGCGTAGGAGCGCGCCTGGAAATTGCGAAACTATTTGCTCATGAAGGACGGTTTGACGACGCGCGGGAGCAAGTGAGCCTTGGATTCGCCGAGGCACGCATCGGCGAAGGCGGCCCAGTAACACCGGACAACATGCTCGATGCTGCCGACGTGTTTCTCACCATGCACGACTTCGACCTGGCGACAAAATATTTTGAACGTGCCAAGGCAATGGGGGCCGATGAGAGTGTGATTGCGATCGGACTGGCCAATGCGTACCTGGCGCAAGGTCAAACTCAAAACGCGGAAGCGCAACTCGCCAGCCTGGGCAATTCCGCCGATTACGCCCAGAACTACGATTACACAGTGGCCATGGCGAATGTGTATCGCCAGCGGCAGGATAATCTTCGCGCCCTATCGGCCTTTGCGCGTGCGAATGGTATGGGCGGCGAGGAAGACGATAATTCAGAACGCGCCGAATTTGATCTCGCGGGGGTCGAAGGACGCCAGATCAACGATAAAGTCAGCGTTCTCTCCGAGGCCATGTTCACGCCTTTGTTCGAAGACGTCAATATCTACCAGCTCGACGCGCGTCTGCGTCACATCAACAACCCGGCTCTTCTGCCGCCGCCGCGCCACTCGTTTGAAAGCCGGGCCGATGCGCGCTATCGGATCCATCTCGAAGGGCTCCCCGTCATCAGTGGTCTTCTCGAAGAACGCAACGCCCGGGGTCAAATCTCTTTTCCGAGCGAGCTGTTGATTGAGAATCGCAATACCTATGACACGATTTTCAATGGGGGAATCAATCCCATTGTGCGCCTGGGTTCCGGCTCGATTGCCTTCAATCCGGGCATCCAGTTCACCTTGCGCCGCGATACCGAAGCGCCGTCAGAGATGAACCAGAATCTGTTCCGGCAATTTCTGTACGTCTCTACCTCTTCTTTCCTCAACTGGATTTCCGTGCGCGGCGATCTGATTCACGAATCTGGTCCCTTCACCCAACGAACTCTTAGTTCGCGTGATGTGTCTGGGCAAGTGGAATTTACCGTGGGACGCCCATGGGGCAAGAATGCGCTCGTGACCGGGTATGCAGCTCGCGATCTGCAATTTGATCCCTTCCCCCGCGAGTACTACACGACCAGCGCGTACGTCGGATGGCAGAGAAAATTCGGGCAGAAACTCACGATTCGCGCCATGGCTGAGGATCTGCGCTCCTGGCGAGTGGAAGGTCGGGCATTTGCGATTGCTCAGTCCATCCGTCCCTTTGGCCAGTTTTCCTACCGGCCGAATAATCGCTGGTCCGTCGAAGGCTCGTTTGTCTACTCGCGTGGGCAAGGATTTCACCTGTATGACAACGTGCAGAGCGAATTCCTCATCTCTTACGTCAAGCCTGTGCGTCACACGCTTAACGACGTAGATGGCTCTGTCCCGGTGAGATACCCATTCAAGTTCTCGTTTGGAGTACAGCAACAGAATTTCTACAACTTCACGGGAGGGAATGGCACGAACACCATCCTTCCGGTAATAAGAGTGACGCTGTTTTAGGGTGATTGGAATTTAGGGCTGTAGGACCGCAGGGCTAAGGGAGTCATGGATATTACCGGTCGCAGCATCTTGCCCAAGGTCGAGAGCATTCGGCTGCGGGAAGGGGTAGCTTGCGCCGGGTTTTTCTTTCCCGCAATTGCCTGGCCTGGGGATGTCTACACCCGATTGGAACGGGTGGAATGAACAGGGAAGCACCTGGGGTGGCAACCACGAATCCTGCTAGCGGATGGTTATCGGCCATGGTGTCGCCACGGCATCGCGCTGTTCATGGCCGCATCATGAGCGGCAGCCTCATCATGCTCTTCGGTTCGGGCCTGGTCAGCGCTATCAATCTGATCTACAACGTTGCCATTGCCCGACTACTGGGACCGGCGGCTTTTGGCCACGCCGCGGTGGTCTACACCATCCTGATGCTGATGTCAGCGATCACCCTGTCATTTCAATTGGTGTGCGCGAAATTTGTGGCCAAGAACCAGGCCGCTGGAGCGAAAGCGGCTGTGTATCACAACCTGATGCGCCGCTCGTGGAGGTATGCGATCGTCATTGGCGGGCTGCTCGCCGCTGCCAGTGGACCGATTGCCCGCTATCTGAATCTTCCGGGCGCAAATCTCGTCCTTCTGCTCGCCGTTGGCGTCACCTTTTATATACCGCTCGGTGTTAAACGCGGCGGTATGCAAGGGGTTTTCGCCTTCGAGCCGCTCGCTATCAATTACGTTCTCGAAGGCCTGGTAAAGCTGGTCGCCGCGTTTCTGCTGATCAAATTAGGGATGGGCATCACGGGTGCGATCATTGCCATTGCCGCGTCCGTAGTTGTTGCCTATTTCTTTGCCCGGCCTGGCGCGGAACTCGAGGCAAAGCCGGAACCCGGCATTCCCGCTCACTTCCGGGAAGGCATTCAAGCTATCGTGTTCTTCGTAGGACAGGTCATCATTAACAATATTGATATCGTCCTGGTGAAGCACTTCTTCGATCCAGAGAAAGCTGGCTTTTATGCCGCCGCAGCACTGATCGGCCGTGTCGTCTATGTATGGTCGTGGTCGGTGGTGAGTACGATGTTCCCGATTTCAGCAGGCATGAATGAGCAGAAACATTCGGAAGGCGCGGTACTGATAACTCCTATCCTGCTCGTGCTCGCGATCACGGGAAGTTTCACCCTGGGACTGTGGTTGTTCCCGCAGTTGGTGTGGAAGACTGTTTTTGGGGCCGGTTTCCAACAAGGCCAGACTTTCTATTCTTCGTTGCTCGTATTGTACGCAGCCGCCACCGGTATCTACTCCCTCGGCGTGGTCTTGATGACATACGAGATGTCGCGGAAAATCGCGAATACAGGCTGGATGCAGCTGGCGTTTAGCGGCGTGATCGTCCTCGGCATCTATCTTTTTCATAACACGCTCCAGCAAGTGGTCATCGTTCAACTGGTGGTCATGAGTTTGTTGCTGATCACCGTTTCTATGCCTTTCATCGCCAACACCCGGCCGCGAGCGATAGAAAAATCCGCCGGACGCGTCATCAAGCGTCGTCGCCTGCGGGAGGATGAAGTCATCGCTGAATTTCTGAAAAACGAGTTCTATCACAAGGAATTCAACCCCTACCGCGACAGTTTCCAGAGCCTGGTTTTTGATCCCGATCTGACTAACGAGAGAGACAACGCGTTGCGACGGGCATTGTTGTTCCGGCGGCGCGGCCCCATGTGGCGCGAGATACCTCTCGACACACAGTGGTGGGAAGTGCAGTTCGAGCTCAGCGACCTGGATTCATTGTCAGTCCTACCCCGTGCCCAGTGGCTTCGCCTGGCGCGTGGCAGCTTTTTCCTCAGTGATATTGTCGACCGCATCCGGGCTCGCGAGGCGAAAGCTGGAGCGGACGAATTTATTTCCAAGATCCGTTACATCAGCCAGCATCTCCGCAGACAGGTCGCCGCCAGCTCGGTGTTGCTCATTGGGGTCGACGAGAGTAGCCCGTTCACCATCATTGAAGGCAATCATCGCCTCACGGCTGCCATGCTGGTGTCGCCAGACATCGCACTCAAGAGCTTCCATTTTCTCTGCGGGTTCTCTCCTCGCATGACCGAATGCTGCTGGTATCAGACTAACCTCGTGAACATATTGCGCTACTCGGGTCACCGTCTGCGCCATGTGGCGGACGATCCCGATGGCGAGATCAGCCGCGCTTTGGAGATGCCTGTCTTGCCGACCATGTCTCCCTCATTTGCAACCAACGAGAAAAATCGCGCCTGATTCAGAGACTCTGGTTTTTTGCCTGAAATCTACATCCCACATGTTTCCGAAGGCATCTGTTAACAAAGCCCTAAGCGAAACAGCGCAACTGAACCTGTTCTGCTGCAAAGGACAACGTCGAGAGTGGGAGGAGCATCACTCTCTATGGTCAGCAAAGTTGCGCTATTGCATCCGTTCAACAAGAACTCTGCCCGGGAACTTGATGGCACGTTGTCAACTTACAATCGCGTGGTTATTCGGAACGAAGCGCGGCGGCTATTTGCTGTAGGTGAGGAAATCGAATTGCTTAGACGTTCTGATTGGCGCCTCCACGACTCGCAATCCCTGATTCCCTGTGAGCACAGCCCGTTGAATCTGGTTCACCACATCGTCCCGGAGTCCCGCACATGGAAATAGCCGCTCTCATTGTTGTGGACACAAATTCGGGGGATTCAGGGAATGGGAGCGCAGCAGCGCATTTGCAGTCTCCGCAAGTCCCGATTGCATTGTGGGAAATCTTCGACAAATCGGTGCTCCAGCGCTCCATTGAACGCCTGCAACAGTCCGGTATCAGCAACGTTTCCGTTTTCCTGGATAAATCACTGCCCGACGAGATGCTGCCGAGTGACACTGCGCCCGTGACGTGGGCCCGTCACTCCAGCGATGCTCTTTGGCGGGAGGCCGAAACCGCATTTTCCCACTTTGCTGACAATGGCGTTGATGCTGTGCTTGCTATTCGCCTCGGCGCCTACACCGAGCTGGATATCTCTGACCTGCTGCGCTTTCACTTGGATCAGCGCCCGCACGTGACCATGGCCTGCGACGCCTCGGGACCACTGGATTTCATTGCCATTAACTCCGGCCGTCGCAATGATGCGGCATATCTTATGCGCAGTCGTTTGCAGCGCACTCGTCTGCCCGCCGCCCACTACGTCACTGACGCCTACACCAATCGGCTTTCCAATTCCAAAGATTTTCGAGCCCTTGTGCAGGACGGATTCTTGGGCCGGTGCGGCATTCGACCGCCGGGCAAGGAAATTAAGCCGGGTGTCTGGGTTGACGAACATGCGCGCATTCATCGCAGCGCTCGCGTGCTGGCGCCCGCTTATATCGGCGCAGGCGCTCGAGTGCGTGCCGCCGCCGTGGTCACGCGGTGCAGTTCCGTTGAACACCATGCCGAAATCGACTGCGGTACCGTAGTCGAAGACGCCACTATTCTTCCCCACACCTACGTTGGCGCGGGTCTCGACGTGGCGCACGTAGTGCTGGGTCACGGTCGGTTGTCGCACGTTATTCGCAATGTCGATGTGGAAATTGCCGATCCGCGGCTGGTCGGCACCCGAACCCGTTCAGCGCCCCTTCGCACTCTTAGCACCGCCGCTTCTCTGGCCGCATACTTGCCCATGCAACTCTTTCGCGGGTTGTTCGCGCCGTCCCATCGCGAGCAGCCTTCTCAATTGCCTTCCGCCGTCGGGGAGTTGTCACCCGCTTTGAATCCCCCGGCGCAGGCTCTCAGGGCTCCGGCTCCATCGCCGTCGTCCGATCAGTTCCCCGCTGATTTTGCCGTCGCGAGGAGATATGGAGATCAGTAGTCGCCCCGTCGTGGTCAAGCACATGCCAGAACGCATCAATCTCAAGCAGGCGAAGGAATTCCTGCGCGAGGTTCAACCCTTTCTCAAATCCGATCGTCCGCAGATCGTTTTCGATTTTGGCAATGTCCGACAGATGGACGCGGCGGGAGTGGACATGCTCCTGCACTGCATGGGAGAAGCCATGAAACGCGACGGTGATGTGAAGCTGGCATCGCTTTCGCCGCACGCCGCAGTCATTCTGGAGATGACTCGCACCGATCGTCTGTTCGAGGTCTACGAGACGTCTTCCGATGCGGTGCGCAGTTTCAGCGGGTTCCTGCCCAATGCAATGCGCGAACACCCGCAGTGGGGGACGCCAGCCTCATCTCCGTCCGTGGGCGGCCAGGTCCCGGTCGAACCGGCCGTGCAATCCGGAGACGGCGCGACAGCTCCAGGGGAAATCGCAGCTTAAGCAGGCAACGCAATCTGCGGATCTGCTCTCGTACAACAGGTGGAGAGTCTCTCATGAGGACCGCTAACAGTTGCACTATTCGTCTGCTCAGTTGCGTGCTGGTTGTGGCGCTCTGCGGAATTCCCGAGGCGCTGCAGGCACAGTCGGCTGCACAAACGCGTCGGCACGGTATTTCAGGCGAAGAGCCGCCCCCGCAGGACCAACGTACGCCGGTCGAACCTGCGGTCAGTGGTCAGGACACCGGCGGCGAAGCAGCAGCTCTGCCGGACGCGCCCAGTTCCTCTCGATTAGTAGCACAGGCACAAGCGGCTCCGGTGCCGCCTGCCGACGCACCGGTCGCCCCGCCGGACGAAGCCGGATCGGCGGCAACGACGCCGACACCCAACCAAGATGCGCAGACGCCGCCGGCTGCGCAAAAGCCCGCGCAGGAACCTGCAGGCGCCGCTGCCGCACAAACCGGTGTGACCAGCGGTGGTGCCGCGTCGAAACCGGCAGGAATGGCGATCGCGCCGGCTAAACAGCGTCAGGTACGCTCTCTGTTTATCAAACTGGGCGCAATTGCTGCCGGTGGCGCTGCGATCGGCGCCGTCGTTGCCTTGTCCAAAGGCAGCCCCAGTAAGCCTCCCGGAGCGAAGTAATTGGACCTTACTATTCCTCCCGCTCCGGCTGAAATGCTCACGGATGAATGTTGACGGCTGATCCCAATTCCAGTGCGACCAAACGTCCCGTGCTCATTAGCTTCTCTGGCATGGACGGCGCAGGCAAGAGCACGCAAATCGCGAATGTGCGTGCCTGTGTCGAACGCTCAGGCGGACGCGTTGTCCTGCGAGCGTTCTGGGATGATGTAGTTGTGGGCACGCGATACCGCGAGAGCTTCAGCCACGCAGTCCTGAAAAGCGAGAAGGGCATCGGCGCGCCGGGTAAGCCGGTGGCACGCCGCGACAAGAATGTCCGATCCTGGTACCTCAATGCTGCCCGCTACCTGATGTATTTCGCCGACGCTATTAACCTCGCCCGCGTTGTCCGACAGGTCCGCAATTCACCGGCGGACGTCATCATCTTCGATCGCTATATCTACGATCAACTCGCGAATCTGCCGCTGGGTAACGCGTTCGCACGTCTCTACATCGCGACTGTGAAAGTCATCATTCCGAGGCCGGACGTGATTTTTTTTCTGGATGCCGATCCTGAGGCGGCTCGCGCTCGCAAACCAGAGTACCCGGTGGATTTTCTGGTGGAGAATCGCCGCGCTTATATCCGTCTGGCGGACCTGATCGGCGGCGTCACCATCGTCCCGTCACTTTCTCTCGAGCAAGCCTTGCGCCGAGTTCACGAAGAATTCAGTAAGGCATATCCGGCGTGCGCCGCGCCCGATCCAGCTTCTACTCTCGTTGCGAATACCGAAGAGCTTCGTTCCGCGCCTGCTGCTTAGAAATATTTTCATCAACAACAGAGCAGCCAACACGTGCTCGCACGGTCCCATCCTACTGTACGCAACCCAAGCAGCAGGAATTCGGCCATGGGCTCAATGACTTCCGACAAACTTGGTTTAGTAATTCCGACCCTCAACGAAGCGGGTAACGTTCCAATTCTCATTGATCGCGTGCGCGCCAGCCTCGATCAGACCGGCTGCAATTACGAACTGATATTTGTGGACGACGATAGTCGGGACGGCACGCAGGACATCGTCAGGGAATTTGCCAAAGATGATCCGCGGGTCAAGCTTTGTGTGCGCGTGAATGAGCGCGGTCTCGCGGGTGCGGTCATCCATGGCTGGGCGAACACTGACGCAAATATTTTGGGCGTCATCGATGCTGACCTGCAGCATCCTCCCGAACTCCTGCCTGGCTTACTTGAGGGCGTCCGTGGCGCCCACGATATCGCAATTGGAAGCCGCTATTTGACTAGCAATGGCGATTCGACCGCGGGCTGGAATCCCGCGCGGCGCTTGGTTTCTTCCATGGCCACATGGGTGACCTATCCCCTGCAGCGGCCGGGCATTCGGGTGAAGGATCCGATGTCCGGTTTTTTTATGGTGCGACGAGAATGTATCGACGGCATCCGGCTGCATCCGGAAGGTTTCAAAATCCTGCTGGAAATTCTGGTGCGGGGGCGAATTCGGTCAGCCCTTGAGATCCCCTACCGCTTCGGCTTGCGCCATGCCGGAAAAAGCAAAGCCAACGTTAAAGTCGCGCTCGATTACGCCACCCTCCTGGGGCGGCTTTCGGTTGACGCCATTTTGAGGCCCGGTTCCTGATGAAGTTATGCCTGGTTACCGCTTTTCCGCCAAGTCGCGCGGGTCTGAATGAGTACGGGTTCCATCTCGCCTGTGAACTTCGCCAACATCCCCTGCTCAGTCTCACGATTCTCGCCGATGAAGTTGAGGAACCCTGCGAGGAGCTCGATGGCTTCGACATCGTCCGTTGCTGGTCGTTCAACAAGCTCTCAAACCCCGTAAACCTGTCAAGGCGCATTCGCGAGTTGAAGCCTGACGTGGTGTGGTTCAACCTGGGATTTGCCAGCTTCGGAGACAAGCCTCTTCCCGCATTTGCGGGGCTAGCGATTCCCGCGCTGACCAGAATCAGGGGCGTCTACACTCACGTCACGCTCCACCAACTGATGGAGACGGTGAACCTCGACGATGCCGGGGTACGCTTTCCGCTGCTCTACAAGATTGCGGGATCAGTGGCCACTCGCATTGTGTTGATGTCGAACTCCATTTCCGTGCTCATGCCTGCTTACCGCCGCACTCTGCGTGAAAAATATCGTGGCGAGTACATCCACGTTCGGGCTCACGGTATTTTCTCGGGCACTCCCGAGTATCCCGACTTTTCCCGCCGCAACAATCCGACGCAGCGCATTCTCGCTTTCGGCAAATGGGGGACCTACAAGCGGCTGGAGCAGCTGATCGATGCTTTTGAAATCGTCTCGCAGCGAATGCCCGACGCCAAGCTCATCATCTCCGGAAGTAATCATCCGAAAGCGCCGGGATATGTCGAATCGATTGCGGAGAAGTATCGTGACAACTCACGGATTGAATTTACCGGATACGTTGCTGAAGAAACGATCCCGGAGTTGTTCGGCTCCGCCACGATGGTGGTCATGCCTTACACTTCTTCGGCCGGGGCCAGTGGCGTGGCTCATCTTGCCGCCGAATATGGCGTGCCCATGATCACCTCGAACATTCGCGATTTTCGCGATTTGGCGGAACATGAAGGTTTGGCGATATTGTTTTTCGAAACTGGCAACACCCAGGAACTGGCGGACCGGATGACTTATGTTCTGGAGCGGCCAGAGTTGCAGCAGGAGATGGCGGAGATGAATTTTTCCGCCGCCCTGCGCATGACTATGCCGCAGATCATTCGCCAGTATCTGCGTTCATTTGACCTGCACCAGCGCGCGAAAGCTCTCGAGCCGCTGTCGCGATTCCGCCGCCTGCCGCACTGGGTGCCTCGCCGTTCCGCCCTCGCCCGCGCTCTTTCCCCGCGTACGGTTCCCTGGCTGTAGTGCGCAGAACAAATATTGTGATCGCCGATAGAGACGCCGCGGCGCTGTCGGTCCGGGTTCGCGTACGGGCGCCGGAGGGTCCTGTTGCGGGGTATTGGGCGGCTCCTCGATGGGGGGCGGCGGATCGCCGCCCGGAGGGATAGGGATGTCTGGCGGATCAGGATCGCGGCGCAACTTCATTCGTCTTTGGATGCGCCTATGTGAATTGGCGGCCAAGAGAAAAGCCGCAGGTTGATCTGCGGCCGTTCTCTGAGAGGGGAATAAATTAGCGAAGTCCGGCGAGTTCCTGCAAGCGATGCCAGTTTTCCAGCCGGTCTTCCTGCGCTTTCTTCAGGTACTCGTCACAGTTACCGTCGGCATCGAAGTGTCGCGCGAAGCGTCCCTCGGTGCGGGCAAAACTGATGAAGTCCACGGGTTGATTGTTGCGGGGATCCACGTACCAGTCTTCCTTCATTGCTGGGTTTCC